>ERZ824488.2871-NODE-2871-length-14160-cov-3.568309_pt1 | contig 14160 bp, 16 predicted proteins | sample MGYA00519936_ERZ824488 | MGnify/ENA primary metagenome ERZ824488 (study PRJEB31778, sample SAMEA3449153) | human gut metagenome | biome: human gut; feature: human-associated habitat; material: faeces | place: United Kingdom | collected 2010/2012 ... | reverse complement strand
GCCGGGGCTCAGGAGCCTGCCGCTCGTGGGCCACGAGCGGGGCCTTGCCAAGGCGTTCCCGGAGATATCCGAGCTGGCTGCCACGTGCCGCTTCCGCGACTGCACGCACGGCAACGAGCCGGGGTGCGCCGTTCGCGAGGCGCGCGAGGCCGGCGAGCTCGATGAAGTGCGCGTCGAGTCCTACCTCGCGCTCGCGAACGAGATGCGGGCCAGCGCGAGCACGCTCGACCCGGACGTGGTGCTGTAGGGCAGGCGCCGCCCGCATGCGCGCAAGACGACCGTCGACCGACCGGTCGGGGATGCTCCCCGGCCGGTTTTTTCTTTGGCGTCTCGGCTTGGGCCTGTTCGACTGGTTGAGTTTTCAACATGGCCTTTTAGCAGCTCGTTTGCCGGTTTTCAACATCTACTTCGCGCATTTGCGCACCAAGGGGCCCTTTTGCTGTTTGATTCGTGCAAGGTCTGCGTTTGACCGCGCGGGACTTTCTCGCCAGTCGCGGCCCGGAGCCTCTCGCCTCGGGCGATGATGCCCGCATGGATGGGCCGTGAGACGGGGAGGGGCCATGAGGAGAAGGGCCAGGATCGCGACGTCTGCCGCGTGCGGCGTCGCCGCGGCGCTGCTCGCCATGGGCGGCGTGCAATCGGCGCGAGCGGACGTGCAGAGGGAGCGCTCCGAGCTGCTCGAGCGCTACGGCGGCGAGGTGGCGAGTCTCGTCATCGCGCGCAGGGAGCTTGCGAGCGGCAGCGTTGTCTCCGAGTCGGACGTGGAGCAGCGCGACTGGCTCGCCGACCTCGCGCCGGAGGGCGCCTTCACCTCCGTGGGAGACATCGTGGGGAGCCGGCTCACGTCTCCCGTCGCCAAGGGCGCCCCGCTCACGCGTCTGTCGATCGCCTCGGGCGAGGGGGACGTCGAGGTGCCCGAGGGCAGGGTGGCCGTGTCCGTTCGGGCGGGCGAGCGCGCCGGAATCCCGCTGGACGTGGCGAGTGGCGCCCGGGTGCTCGTCTACGAGGCCGCAGACGGCGGCGTGAGGCTCGTGTGCGGGGACGCGCTCGTGCTTGGTGGATCGTCGACGCACTCGTCCTCTGATGCGTCGCTCACCCTCGCCGTCTATCCGGACGAGGTGTCGGGCGTGCTCATGGCTGCGGCTGCCGGTGCCCTGCGCGTCGTGCTGCCGGCCGATGACGTGGCCGTGGAGCCTGCGGCGGTCGATGGCGGGGCGCCCACGAGCGTGGCGCCCGAGACGGGAGGCGAGGCCTGATGGCAACTTGGGTGATCTGTGCCGGCCCTCGCGAGGGCGAGGGGATTGGCAACTACGTCCGCGCCTGTGATGCGTCTGCGAGCGTGGTCATCGTGCCCAACCCCTGCCAGCTCAGGGCACGGCTGTGCCGGGACCTGGCGGGATCGTGCGTCATCGTCGGCGAGGGGGCCGGGGGTCCCGATCCCGTCAACGTCGCCGCGGCCGTCGCGGGTGACGGCAACGCAGCCGAGGTGATGCTCGCGCTCGAGCAGACGTCTGGGTCCATGCGGTCGCGTGCCAGACGCGCGGGCGTCACGCGGGTGCTCACCCATGCCGACCTCGCCGCCTGCTCTGACGACGAAGGAACCTGGGCGCGAGGGGATGGCCGCGCGTCCTCGTCTGGGCTGGCGGCGAGGGAAGGGGGAGCCGTCTGCGGCGAGACCGTGCAACGGCGGGTGCCCGTCATCGTGCTCGTCTCGGGCAGGGGTGGCGTTGGCAAGAGCACGCTGTCTGCGCTTTTTGGCGGTGCCGCCGCTGGATGGGGCCTCGACGTGGCCCTGCTCGACCTCGACCTCGCGTTCGGGAACCTCGCGAGCCTGTGCGGCGCGGAGCGCCCCGGTGACCTCGCGGCCCTGGCCGACGGCGTGACCAGCGACGAGGAGCTCGAGCGCTCGGGCGTGAGGGTGGCGGAGCGCCTGGCGGTGTGGGGGCCCTGCCGGGCCCCCGAATACGCCGAGGCGGTGCAGCCGATCGTTGGGGACGTCATCGCCCGCCTGACCCACTCGCACGACCTCGTGATCGTAGACACCTCGAGCAACTGGGGTGATGCGGTGGCCTGTGCCGCCCAGATGGCAGACCGCCTGGTCATCGTCTCCGACGAGCGGCCCGGTGCCATACCGGCGCTTGCCCGCTGCGGAAGCCTCGCCGTGAGGCTGGGCGTGGCCCGCACGCGCATCGTTCGGCTCATGAACGGGTGCGACCCGCGCAAGCGTGACGAGTCGTTCGTGGCGCGCGCCGCCGTGGGACTCGAGTGCGCCAGGGAGCTGCGCGTGCTCGATGGCGGGCTCGACCTTGTCGAGCTGGCGTCCGCGGGCGAGTGCGGGCGGCTCTCTCAGTCCGACAACCCCGCGGCGCTTGGCGCCACCTGCGGTCTTGCGGGCCTGCTGAAGGAGCTCGGGACCCTTCCCGAGTGCGAGGCGGCCCGAGCGGCCCTCGGGGGTGGCCAGCGCCGTCGCAGGCTCTTTGGCTTTGCGCGGGAGGCGAGCTAGCCATGGGCGTGCTCGAGCGCGTCCGCGAGCTCGGCATAGCGCAGGGCGGTGACGGGCATGAGGACGTGCGTCAGCGTCGGCGTGAGCTCAGGGACCGTCTCAAGCGCGGTCTTGTCGAGCGCCTGGGCTTGAGCGAGGTCGCGGCCCTTGTGGGGGACGGGGCGTCTGAGCTCGTGCGCGAGGAGCTTGCCGTGGCGTGCCGTGCCGTTCTCAACGAGGACGGCTTCTCGGAGCTGGACGCTGACGAGAGGGACGGACTCGTGCGGCAGGTCATCGACGAGGTGGTGGGCCTGGGTCCGCTTCAGCCCCTGCTTGACGACCCCACGATCTCCGAGGTCATGGTGAACGGATGTGCCTCGGTCTACTACGAGCGTGATGGCCGCATCCTTCCCGCCAGGACGACGTTCGACTCTCCCGAGCAGGTCATGCTCGTCATGGACCGCATCCTGGCGCCGCTCGGCCGCAGGCTGGACGACGCGAGTCCCATCGTGAACGCGCGCCTGTCTAACGGATACCGCGTGAACGCGGTCATCGCGCCGATTGCCATGGATGGGCCGGCGGTAACCATCCGCAAGTTCTCGGGCCAGATAAGGACGCTCGAGAGCCTCGTGGGACTCGGGTCTCTGCCCACGTGGTTCTCCCGGCTGCTCTCGTGGGCCGTGAGGCTCAGGCAGGACATCGCGGTGGCGGGCGGCACCGGCTCGGGCAAGACGACGCTGCTCAACGCCCTGTCCGCGGAGATTCCCCAGGACGAGCGCATCGTGACGATCGAGGACTCCGCCGAGCTGCACTTCGAGGAGGGGCTTCACGTGGTGAGACTCGAGGCCCGTGACGCCTCCATCGAGGGAACGGGCGCCGTGACGATTCGCATGCTCGTGACCAACGCGCTGCGCATGAGACCAGACCGAATCGTCGTGGGCGAGGTGAGGGGAGAGGAGTGCATCGACATGCTCCAGGCCATGAACACGGGCCATGACGGCTCGCTTACGACGCTGCATGCGGGCACGCCCGTCGAGGCCGTCTCCAGGCTCGTCCTCATGGCGCGCTTTGGGATGGACCTGCCCGCCTCGCTCATCGAGGAGCAGGTGGCCACGGCCCTCGACCTCATCGTCATGTCGCGGCGCATGCCCGACGGCACGCGCGTCGTCTCCTCGATGAGCGAGGTCTGCTGCTCCGCGGAGGGCGGGGTCGAGCTCGGCGAGGTCGTGTCGTTCGATGCCGGCGCCCGCGAGTGGCGGCTCGTTCGTGAGCCGGCGTTTCTGGGTCGCTCCGTGAGAGACGGTCTGCTGGATGAGGGGGAGGTGGAGGCATGGAGACGCTCCTGTGCCTAGGGTCGGGGCTTTGCCTGGGCCTTGGCGCCTGGGTGCTCACGGCGCAAGGTGAGCGCGCGGCTTCCAAGTCTGGGGGCGATCCGCGTGTTCGCGACTCCCTTGGGCGTCTGCGCGTTGTCTGCACTGCTCCTCCCGTGGTGGCGTTTGGCGAGACGCCCTACTGCCGCCGCGTGGCCGAAGAGCTTGCGAGGAGCGCGAGGCTCGCGCCGCTGGGGGTCGACCGCGAGCTCGCCTCGGCGCTCGTGGCGCTCTGGCTCGTGGCCTGTGGCTGCACCGGCGCGCTCGTGGCGCTCTCGGTGACCGGGCTCGTGGCCGGCGTGGCCGTGGGTGCCGTGGCATCGCTTGCGTGGTGCTCTGCCCGCGAGGTGGCCAGGCGTCGCGAGCTCGCGCGCCAGGTTCCGGACGTGTTCCGCTCCCTGGCTGGTGCGCTCGGTGCCGGCAGGACGCTCACCCAGGCCATCTCGTACGTTGGGTCATTGGGGGACGGCCCGCTCAACCGGGAGTTTGCCCGTGCCTCGCTCATGGTCTCGTGCGGGACCGGCGCAACGGAGGCAGTCGGGCGCGTGGCGAAGGTGACGGACGCACCCGGTGTGGAGCTCATGGTCTGCGCGTTGAGCGTGTCGGCGAGGACGGGCGCTCCGCTCCAGGGGCTGTTCCTGAGGTCCGCACGTCTGGCCGAGAGACGCTTTGAGCTCGAGCGCGAGCTTACGGCAAAGACGGCTCAGGTCAGGCTGTCGGCGCGCATCGTGAGCGCGTTGCCGGCGCTGCTCATGGCGGCGCTCGTGCTCGTGTCCCCAGACTATCGTGCGGGCGTGGCCATGCCGGTGGGACTTGGCTGCGTGCTCGTGGCGGCGCTTCTCGACGTCGTGGCGCTCTCGATCATCAGGCGGCTCATGAGATCGGTGCTGTGATGTGGTGGCTTGCGTGCGGCGCGATGGCGGCGGTTGGGTCCTACGTGCTAACGGCTGGACGGGACGACGGGGCTGGAGGAACCCGCGAGGTGGTGGCGCGCCTGAAGGGGATACCGGCGCTGAGGCGCGCCCGCGAGCGGGAGGCGGGCGCACGCGTCGTGGCCGCGTGCGAGCGCCAGATGCCCGAGATGCTCGACATCCTGGCACTGGGCCTGTCCGCGGGTCTTTCGTTTGATGCGTCGCTCGAGCTGTATTGCTCAGGTAGCGATGACGAGCTTGCCCAGAGGCTCCTTGCGACCATGCGTGGCTGGCAAATGGGCCTTGAGGGGAGGCGAGAGGCTCTCGAGGGTCTGGCCGCTCGCGTCAGCGCACCGTCCCTCGTGCGCTTCTGCGCCTCGGTGAGCGAGGCACTCTCCTTCGGGGCGCCGCTCGCACAGACGCTCGAGCGCCAGGCGGACGCCATCAGAGAGGAGCAGCGCGCGAGCGTGGAGCAGCGCATCGAGGAGGTCCCGGTGAGGATGCTCGTTCCGCTTGGGACGCTGGTCGTGCCGGCGATGCTGCTTGCGATTCTGGGGCCCCTGCTGTGTGCGGCGCTCGGTGGGTGAGGACGGTTGGCTGGGGCGCGTTGCCCCGTTGAGAAGGGAGAGGTCATGGACGTTTTGGCTTTGGTGAGGCGGCGTGTGATGGCTCGGCTGTGCCTTGCGAGCAGGAGGACTCGCGGGGCCCTCGCGGAGGAGAGCGGCCAGGGGACGACGGAGTACGCGATTCTCGTGGGCGTTCTCGTGCTCATGGCGATCGTTGCGGTCGTGGCGTTCAGAGACAGGCTCCAGGAGCTTTGGACTTCGATCACCGATGGCATCAACTCGCTGTAGGGGACGGGTGCGGACCGTACTTATCGGTGCGTGCGCGCTGGCGCTGGCGGCGATGCTCGCGGGGTTCGTGGGAAAGGGCGCTCTCGTCGGGGCAGGTGCCTCGCGCGTGAACGGGTGCCCCTCTGCGGGCGAGGGCTCGGGAAGCGGTCAGGACGCGTCATCGTGGGACGACGAGTACGAGCTGGCCCTGCCATCCAATCTTGAGTCTGGCCTGACGCCCGAGGAGGGGACGCTCTCGGAGCGGGTCGTTGACATGGACCTTCCGGACGCGGCGGCCGCACTGCTTGCGGAGTATGGGGCCGAGCCGGGGACGCTCCTCGCGAGGAGCGGTTGGCTCGACCTCGTCGGGCGGGTCTGGGGCTGCGTCGTCATGGGACCGGGTTGGGTTGACGTGTGCTTGCTCTCGGACGGGCAGTCGGACGGGCGGACGCGTGTGAAGACGCTGCGGATGGAGGTGTCCGAATGGAGGGATTCCTATGCGGGAGAGCAAGAGGCGCCCTAGCTGCCTGGCCGTGGACGAGGCAGGCCAGTCAAGCGTGGAGTACGCGCTGGTGCTGGGGGCGTTTCTCGCGCTCGTGCTCGCCCTTGGCCTCGTGTGGAGCGTCGTGGGGCAAGGCGGGCTGCAGCGCGCGTCGGAGCGGGCGGCGTCACATGCAATCGAGGGTGCCGGCGCGGTCGACGGCATTCGCGACCTCGTGCTGTTTTGAGCAGACGGGGCAGGCGAGCGTGGAGGCGGCGCTGTTTCTGCCCACGATCATGCTGCTGCTCGCCCTGCTGCTCCAGCCGGCGTTTCTGCTCTACACGCGCGCCGTCATGCAGCAGGCGGCGTCCGAGGGGCTGCGCGTGCTCGCCACGCGCGAGAAGCAGGGTGCGGCAACTGAGGAGGCGTGCGTCTCCTACGTGAGGAGGCGTCTGGGCGCCGTTCCCAATGCGGAGGCATTTCACGCGGGTGGCGCGGATGGTTGGGAGGTCTCGTGCGAGGGGGACGCTTCCTGCGAGCAGGTGAGCGTCGAGGTCACGGGACGCCTGAGGCCGCTGCCGCTCGTGGGCGTGCTGACTGCGGCGCTTGGCGAGGCGGACGGCGAGCTGGTCGTGGTGAGGGTTCGCGTGACGGAGAGGGCAAGGCCGGAGTGGTTGGAGGGAAGCTATGCGGACTGGGTGTCCATGTGGGGATAGGCGGCGTACCCTGCCGTCCGGCGGCCTTGACGTCTTCATAGGGGAGGACGGCGGCTACACGTCCGTTGCCGTGGCGTTGGCCCTTCTCGTGAGCCTCTCGCTCACCTGCTCGCTCGTGTCCGTCGCCTGGCTTCAGAACAGGTCGGCAGACGTGCAGGCGGTGGCAGATTCCACGGCGCTTGCGGGCGCAAACGTCGTTGCCTCGTACGCCACCGTCGCCACAGTCCTCGACTCGTGCGTGCTCACGCTTGGCCTTGCGGGCATGGTGACGCTCGGGGCCGGGCTCGTGGTGTCCGCAATTCCCGGCATGGCGGCGGTGGGTGCGAGCACCGTGGAGGCCGCGGGGAGGGTGCTCGATGCCCGGGGCGGGTTCGCGAGGTCTGCCGCCAAGGGCCTCAAGGCGCTCGAGGCAACGCTGCCGCTTGCCATCGCATGCCGCTCTGCGGCTGTCGCCCAGGCAAACGAGGAAGGGTCCGCCGGGTACACGGGCGTGGCCATACCGTTCCCAACCCAGTCCCAGTCAGACTTCTCCGGTCTCGACGCCGAGGTGGACGCGAGCGAGGCCGCAGCAAAGGCGGCCGAGCTCCAGCAGGCCTCCGAGCGGGCGAGGGAGGCTGACGCGCGGGCTAACGAGGCAAAGCGTGCCGCATGGCGTGCGGACTGCGTGGCACAGCCAAGGTGCCTTCGCGAGCGTGCGGACGTCCTGGCCGGTCTCGACGCGTCTCAGAACCCAAGCTACGCGTTCGAGGACTGGACGTTTGGCGCCGCGCTCGTGCGGGCCCGCTCCTACTATGCCGCTCGCCTCTTGGCCGAGGCTCCCCTCTCCCCGTCTGCCGAGGAACTCACCAACTCGGCCGTGCGCCGCGCCTTCTACGAGTACGCGCTCGGCCAGACTCGGCGGGGGCGCTACGAGGAGCTTGGGGACGGGAGGGTCGAGATTGAGCTGCCAAGCCTGCCGGCGAACACTGAGCAGATGCGGCAGACGACGCTGTACACGGAAGCGTGCTGGCCGTCCACGAACGAGCAGGCGGGCCCCACGCTCCACTCAACGGCGGACTGCGCGGGTGCGAGGGGAGCCTCCGCCGGCTACGTCACCCTGTCCCAGCTCGACGCCGGCTCCGTGCGGCGCTGTGGGGTCTGCCGCATGGACTCGTCTGCGATGGGCTCGGTCGCGGCCGCCTCGACGAGCATCGACAACGGCTTCGAGCACTACTGGAAGACCATCGTGGACGAGTCCGAGAGGTACGAGGCTGCCCGGGAAGACCTTGCCGAGGCGCAGGAGCAGATGAGAGGGCTTGCCGACGAGGGCGCGAGCGCCTTCGACAGGGCCATGCGGGCCCTGGCCGTCCCACGCCCCAAGCTCTGTCCCCCAGGTGCCTGGGGATGCGTCGCCGTGGTCACGCGTGGCAGCGAGGCGGTGCCCTCCCAGATCACGAGCGCCTTTCTCGAGGAGTCGACGGTGCCTGCCGGTGCCGCGGTCTCGGCGGCGACTCTGGCACCAGACGGCGACACCGAGGGCAATGACGTGCTGGTGCGCTCCTTCGAGGCGCTTTCTGACGAGCTGTTCGAGGGTGACGCGGGAGTCTTGGGATCTGTCGGCGCCCTGTGGTCTCGCCTGCTCGAGGGCTACGGGGCGGCGATGGGAAACCTCGATGAGGCGGCGGGGCGTGTGCTCGATGGCGTCGATGGGGTGTTCGGAACCACGGTTGGGTCCTGGCTGCGCGACAAGCTCAAACAGTCCATCCGTGATGTTGGCCTCGAGCCGGCCGACCTGAGGCTTCGAAAGCCCGTCGTCACGAACAGCCAAAACGTGCTCGACAAGGCGGGCTACGACCATGTCTCGACGTCGCGAGAGTTTGTGGGAAAACTGCCGGACTCCGCAGATCCCTCCACGCTCGCGCGGGCGTTGGGGCAGGAGGTCGCCAACGAGCTCGGGGAGGGCGAGGTAACGATTGCGGAGATTCCCATCCCCGGCACGGACCTTGCGGTGCCGCTCACGATCGATGTGGGCCAGCTGCTGGGTGCCGCATGAGCGGGTCTGTTCGCGAGGATGCGGGCCAGATGGCCGTTGAGCTTGCCGTGCTCGTTCCGGTGATCGTTGCCGTGGCGCTCGTCGTCGCGAACGTCCTGCAGTTTGCGGAACTCGTCTCGCGCTTCGACAGGGTGGCGCCTGACGCAGTCGTTCTCCATGGCGTGTCCGCGTCGGGCGTGTCGAGCGAGCTTGCGGGCGTTGCCGAGGTTAAGTCGGCCATAGAGCAGGCGATGGGAGAGATGCCCTGTGAGGTGGCGGTGAGGGCCGAGCCCGTCTCGGGCGACGGCTCGGAGGCACGCATCGACCTTGCCGCCGGAACAACGCGTTTCGTCTGCGAGCTCGGCTACAGGCCATGGCCTTCGTCCGTGCAGATCGCGGGTGTGGGGTTCGAGCTGCCCGTCATTGTCCGGCATGAGAGGAGCTTTGTGGTGGATAGGTTTCGAGCGGCGGTGGTCTCGTGAGAGGAGTGGGTGGAGGCGGCTGTGAGCGATGGGCAAGGATCGAGTTCGATGCGGGCGCCGGCCTTGGTCGCTGGGGCATGCGGGCACTTGTCGTCACGGGCTTCTTGGGGAGGCTTCGCGGCCTGCTTGGGACGAGCCGTGACGACGAGCGGGCCGTTCCCCTGCTTCTCGTCGGCTGCCCGTCCGTTCACACGCTTGGCATGCGCTACCAGCTGGACGTTGTTCTCGTGGACGAGGGTGGCCTCGTGCTTGGCTCGTGGCGCGAGCTACCTGCGGGGAGGGTCGTGAGATGTACCGGTGCGCGTCATGCGCTTGAGCGGCCGTCCTGCGGGGAGCCGTGGCCGGTGGTGGGTGACCGGGTTGAGCTAAGGAACTTGTGGCACGTGATGGGAGCGCGAGATGGGCAAGACGAATGAGCGGAGGACGAGCATGAGCGGCGAGGAGGCAGGAGGGCTCAAGACGTGTCCGAGGTGCGGCGCCAAGCTGTTTGCCGACATGGACGTGTGCTACGGGTGTCTGTATGACTTTGCGACAGAGAACGAGCGCCCTGTCGACGTGGGTGACGGCGGGGTGATGTCCGAGCTGCTGCAGGCGCTTGATGAGCCGGATCTCGCGGAGGGGCCAACGCCTGGCTCGGTGCCGCCGGAGAGCGGTCGCGCCCTTGAGGCGGTTGGGACGGCGCCCACAGGGGGAGAGCCCGCCTTGTGCGAGAAAGACGAGCTTCTCGAGCCCGTGGCTCACCTCGTGCCGCCCACCCACGTGCGTCTTGTCATGGGGCGGGTCTCCATGTGCATGCGCGTTCCGGAGGGCGGCCTCTCGATTGGGAGGGATCCTGGCAGCGACGTCGTGGTCACGTGCGCGTCCGTATCGCCCCGTCATCTTGAGGTTCGCATGGAGCAGGGGGCGATGGTTGCGCGTGACCTGGGCGCGTCAAACCCGGCACTGCTCAACGGATGGGCCCTGGCGGGTCCGTGCTCCCTGCGCATGGGCGACAGGCTCGAGGTGCGTGGCGCCGGGCTTTCGATATGCCCGGTGTGCGCGGGTGAGAGGGGAGGCGAAGAGCCGTGATCTCCTATACCGTGCTCTCGGACAAGACGTCTCGAGAGACGCACCCAAAGACGGGCCTGCCCATCATTCACAGGACCTGGGTGGTGCTCATCTCCGGGGCGTTCTACTACCTCTCGTGGCTCTCATGCGCACCCGATCACGAGCTTCCGGAGTGCATGGCCTTTGCGTGTGACGAGACGGGCCACGTCGACGAGTGGCTGAGCCTTGCGTGCTGCTACTGCGTCAACCCGCATGTGGCCTTCGCGGAGGTCATGGACCAGCTACTTGGCTTGGAGGCGGCATAACCTGGAAACGTTGCGGCTAGATGCCTGTATCAAAGATTGGTGCCAACATTTTTTCGAGAAAAGGCAAATTTCTTGCTTGACCGGCGTTTGCGGTTTGATATAGTAATCAAGCCCGCAAGGCGGGTGCACATTTCGGCTGGGTAGCTCAGTTGGTAGAGCAGGGGACTGAAAATCCCCGTGTCAGGGGTTCGATTCCCTTCCCCGCCACCAGAAAAGATGCAGGTCGGAGGCCATGAGCTTCCGGCCTGTTTTCTTGTCGGTGCAACTCTTGGCGCTTCGTTTGCCCGATTGCCTGCCCGCAACGACGCCGAGGCGCCGCCATGCTCTAGGCGCTTGCATGCCTCTGCCGGGCCGAGGGCGCAGCGTCTGCGCGCGCCTGCGGCACAAATGGCTTACCATCGCTGGTCAACTGCGGTGAGCGGCGGCGGCGAGCGGCAAGGACGGCGCGGCGAGCGGCAACGGGCCCTCGCCGCGCTGCTTTCGCAATCGCTTGCCGAGTCCTGACTCGCCCCACCTCCTCTCGCCCCTAAACTAAAGGGGTCTGTGAATCGCTTAGGAGAAGGAGCGTTCATGTCCAAGATCTTCAACAGTCCCAGCAAGTACATCCAGGGTCCCGACGAGCTTGCCAAGCTCGGCGGCTACGTTGACCCGCTCGGCACCAAGGCCCTCGTCATCAACACGCCCTCCGGCGTCAAGCGCGTGGGTGCCAAGGTCGAGGCCGGCTTTGCCGATGCCAAGGCCACGCCCGTCTACGAGGACTTCAACGGCGAGTGCTCCGAGAACGAGGTCAACCGCCTCGTCGAGGTTGCAAAGGCCAACGGCTGCGACGTCATCGTGGGCATCGGCGGCGGCAAGACGCTCGACACCGCCAAGGCCACGGCCTACTTCATGGGCTGCCCCGTCGTGATCTGCCCCACCATCGCCAGCTCCGACGCCCCCTGCAGCGCCCTGTCCGTCCTCTACACCGATGACGGCCAGTTCGACCGCTACCTGTTCCTGCCGGCCAATCCCAACATCGTCCTCATGGACACCACGGTCATCGCGGCGAGCCCCGTTCGCCTCACCGTCTCCGGCATGGGCGACGCGCTTGCCACCTACTTCGAGGCCCAGGCCACGCACGATGCCGACGGTGCCACCTGCGCCGGCGGCAAGGGTGGTCTGGCGGCCCTGCAGCTTGCCCGCCTGTGCTATGACACGCTGATGGAGGATGGCGTCAAGGCCAAGGTGGCCCTCGAGGCCGGCGCCCTCACGCCCGCCGTCGAGCACATCATCGAGGCAAACACGCTGCTCTCCGGCATCGGCTTCGAGAGCTCGGGCTTGGCCGCCGCGCACGCCATCCACAACGGCCTCACGCTGCTGCCCGAGTGCCACGGCATGTACCACGGCGAGAAGGTCGCCTTCGGCACGCTTGCCCAGCTCGTGCTCGCCAACGCCTCCACCGAACAGCTCGAGGAGGTCCTCGGCTTCTGCATCGAGGTGGGCCTGCCCGTCACCCTGGGCGAGCTCGGCGTCGAGGAGGTCACGCGCGAGAAGGCCATGATCGTGGCGAAGGCCGCGTGCGCCCCGGACGACACCATGGGCAACATGCCGTTCGACGTCACGCCCGAGATGGTCGCCGATGCCATCCTCGGCGCCGACGCCCTGGGTCACTACTATCTGGACTAGGCCATCAACGATTTGCCTAGTTCGGGCGCGCTGGCCGCTTGGCTGGCGCGCCCTTTTTCGTAGGGAGGCACCATGCGCATCGAGTCGATCATGTGCTGTTGCGGGGGCGGCGTGGGCAGCTCGTTCATCGTGCAGATGAACGTCGAGAGCCTGCTCAAGAAGCACGGCATCGAGGGCGTGAGCGTAGACCACGTCTCCGTGTCAGAGATCTCCATGCACAAGGTGGACCTCTACGTCGTGGGCAGCGACCTCACGGCGTTTCTCGCGGACAAGCCGCGCGTCGTCACACTGGACAACATCATGTCCATGCCGGAGCTCGAGGAGAAGCTGCTTGCCGCCTTCGAGAAGGCGCGGAACGAATAGGGTGTCGAAACGCGAGAGAGCGCGGAACGAATAGCGCGACGAGACGCGAGGCGACGCGTTAAAACATGAGGAGGGCCGACGTGGCGTCCGCGTCGGCCCTCCCTTTTATGTGGTGCTCTGTGCCGTTGCTGGCGCTGCCGTTGTCATCGTGCGTCGGCAGCGGTTCCGTTCGCTAGTTTCCGCTTGAGACCATCGGAGCGATTGCCGCGGCGAGGCCGGAGATGGGCATCGTCTGGAGCCAGATGCGGCCTGGGCCGGTGAGCACGGTGTTGAACATCCCTTCGCCGCCGAGGAGGATGTTTTTGGCACCCTTAACCATCTGGGCCTCGATGGAAACGCTCTCCTCGAAGCCGGCGACGTTGCCGGTGTCGACGACCATCTGCTGGCCGGCCGCGAGCTGGTACTCGACCAGGTCGCCGTCAATCTCCGCGAAGGCGATGCCGTTGCCGGTGAGCTTCTGCATGATGAAGCCCTCGCCGCCGAAAATGCCGGTCTTGGCGCTCTTGTTGAAGTGGGTGCTGAGCTCGACGCCGCGCTCCGCGGCCAGGAACGCCCGCTTCTGAAGGATCCAGCTCTGACCGGGGGCGATCTTGATCGGCATGATGCGGCCGGGGAAGCTCGAACCGAAGGCGATCATCGCGTTGCCGCGAGCGGTCCAGATGTTCTGGAACAGGCTCTCGCCGGAAACGGCCTTCGAGAACATCTTGCCGATGCCACCGCCCGTGGTGCTCATCTCCATGTTGGGCGTCATCCAGACCATGGAGCCGCCCTCGGTGATCATGGACTCGCCGTCCGCGAGGGTGCACGTGACGACCGGGAAGGTCCCTCCGATGATGTTGTACTGCATGGTGAGCTCCTCTCTTCCCTTGGGAGGGTCGACTGGATGTTAGGGTGTGCGAGTGCACTACCAGCCCTTTTATCGAGTCTTGGCGATTGCGTCCGGAATCTTGCTCAAGCATACGAGAGGGGTTCGAATTCGATGGACGGGATGTCAGCATCATCGGCGGACGGTTGGCTCGTCGCGCGGGTGTCTGCCTCCTATTGGCGGGCACGTGACCTGTCACACGGGTGTTGTCGCGCCAGAGCTGTCGCGCGGGCATTGTCACGCCACAAGAAAAGGGCCCGCCGCCGGATGGCGACGAGCCCAAATGCGCTCAGGGTCTGCGAGAGGCTACTAGGCGCTCGGGCAGATCTTCTTGAACAGGGCCACGACGTCGTCGTGGTTGGCCTCACGCGGGTTGCCCGGGAAGCAGGCGTCAGCCATGGCGTCGGTGGCGAGCTGGTCGATCTCGTCGGCCTTCATGGCCTCGCAGACGTGCGGGATGTTGACGTCGGCGGAGAGCTGCTTGACGGCGGCGATGGCAGCATCGGCGGCCTCGTCGGTGCTCATACCCGTGGTGTCAACGCCCATGGCAACGGCAACCTTGGCCAGGCGCTCGGCGCAAACCGGCTTGTTGAACTCCATGGCGATCGGCAGCAGCATGGCGCAGGCGA
>ERZ824488.2867-NODE-2867-length-14193-cov-11.680719_pt1 | contig 14193 bp, 12 predicted proteins | sample MGYA00519936_ERZ824488 | MGnify/ENA primary metagenome ERZ824488 (study PRJEB31778, sample SAMEA3449153) | human gut metagenome | biome: human gut; feature: human-associated habitat; material: faeces | place: United Kingdom | collected 2010/2012 ... | reverse complement strand
CCTGCTGCGGATTTACCGGACGGCCATACGGCCCGCGAGGAGCCTGCGCTCCACCCTGCTGCGGATTTACCGGACGGCCATACGGCCCGCGAGGAGCCTGCGCTCCACCCTGCTGCGGATTTACCGGACGGCCATACGGCCCGCGAGGAGCCTGCGCTCCACCGCCCTGCTGCGGGTTCACCGGACGGCCATACGGGCCGCGAGGAGCCTGCGCTCCACCCTGCTGCGGATTTACCGGGCGCGGCTGCTGGCCGGCTGCCGGTCTCGGCTGCGGCTGCGCGGCTGCGGGACGCGGCTTCACGGCGTCCGCGGCCTTCGGCGCGCGGGGCTGCTGCGCCGCGGCGGGCTTGCTTTCCTCCGCGCTCTTCGCTTCCGCCTGAACCGGCGCGGGCTCGGCCTTCGGCGCCGTTTCAACCGGCGCTTCCTCCCGGACGGGCTGCGCTTTTTCAACCTGCGGCGCGCTCGGCTCTTCTGCCGGCGCATTCTCCGGCTGCTTCGGCTGATCGGAGGAATAGGCGTTGTTCATGGACTTGACGGCGGCCTCGTACTGCATACGCAGTTCTTCCCGCTCCATCGCCTCTTTCTTCTCCCTTTCCGCACGCGACAGATCGTCCGACATGCGCTTGAGCATGCCGAGCGCTTCCTGCGCCTGCTTGCGCGAACGGGTAACGTTCTCCAGCAAGCTTGCGGCGTTTACGCTGAGTTCCTTGGTTGCGACTTTCGCCATTCCCTGAATCCACCCCCGATAATTTCCGCGTCAATCCGCCTGTGTAAGCAGTTGACGGAAGCGTTCGGCGAACGGCGCGTCTGTCACCGCCGCCGCCATGCGCCCGGGTCTGCCAATGGCATTGCCCAGCGCTTGTTCCCCCATTTGAATCAGCTCGACGCCGCGATATCGACACGCATCGCCCAGCGCCTTTTTCGTGCCGTCCGACGCGCCTTCGTCTACCAGCACCAGCTTTGCTTTTCCGGCCTTGAGCGCCGTTTCCACCGCCTGCTGACCCGAAACCAGCCGGCCGGCGCGCGCGCACAGACCCAGCATATTACACGCCCGGTTCATCCGGAGCCTCTTCCACCGGCGGCAGATTTGCAAACGCCTTCTCAAGCTCGTCAAACACCGCGGCGTCCACCGCCGCTTCGAACTTGCGTTCCAGCGCCTTCGTTTTGCGCGCCTTTTTCAGGCATTCCACATTGCGGCACACGTACGCGCCGCGGCCGGGCTTCTTGCCGACGGGATCGATGGAAACCTCTCCCTCCGGCGAGCGCACGATTCTCTGAAGCTCGCGCTTCGGCTTCATCTCATGGCAGCCGACGCACATGCGCATCGGCACCTTGCGCGTTTTAAGCATTCTCCTGCTCGCCCTCCGCGGCTTCCGGCTTCTCGGCTTCCGCCTGCGCCGCCTCTTCCGCCTGCTTCGCCAGCGCTTCGTTCATCTGGCTGAGCGACTTGATGTCGATCTTCCAGCCGGTCAGCTTCGCCGCAAGGCGGGCGTTCTGGCCTTCCTTGCCGATGGCCAGCGACAGCTGGTTGTCCGGCACCACGACGCGCGAGGACTTTTCCTTGTCCGCCACGAACACGCTGTGCACGCGCGCCGGGCTGAGAGCGGAAGCAATGTATTCCTTGGGATCGCTCGACCACTTGACGATATCGATCTTCTCGGTCTTCAGCTCGTTCACGACGTTCTCTACGCGCATGCCGCGCGGGCCGACGCACGCGCCGACGGGATCGATGTTGCTGTCGGTGGAGAACACGGCCATCTTCGTGCGGAAGCCGGCCTCGCGGGCGATGGACTTGATCTGCACGACGCCGCTTCGAATCTCCGGCACCTCGATTTCAAACAGGCGTTTCACAAGACCCGGATGCGTGCGGGACACCATGACCTGCGGGCCGCGGTTCTGGCGGGAAACCTCCAGCACGTACACCTTCAGGCGGTCGCCCACCTTGATTTCCTCGCCGGGCATCTGCTGCGCCTGCTCGAGCACGCCCTCAGTGCGGCCGAGCTCCACATACGCGCGGCCGTTTTCCACGCGCTGCACGATGGCGGTCAGAATCTCGTTTTCCTTTTCGATATACTCGTCGTAAATCACGCCGCGCTCGGCTTCGCGGATGTGCTGCACGATGACCTGCTTGGCGGTCTGCGCGGCGATGCGGCCGAACTGGCTGGGCATGGTGGGCACCTCGATCACGTCGCCGATGCCATACATCGACAGCGCCGGATAGTTGGCGCGCACGTCGGTCAGCGAAATCTCCGCCGCCGGATCCACGACGTTCTCCACGATGTTCTTGTGCGCGAGCACCTCGATCTGGCCGGTGGTGCGGTCGATCACGGCGCGCACGTTGTCGGTCTTGCCGAAGCTGCGCTTGTATGCGGACACCAGCGCGCTCTCGATTTTCGAATACAGAACTTCCTTATTGATTTTCTTTTCCTTTGCCAGCGCGTCAATTGCGGAGATGACCTCCGCGGAATCCGCGAAACCCGTCGCCATGCCGTATTCCTCCCGTTTCGTTATGTCCGAGGGGACGACCGGGGCTATTCCTCAAGCCCCGCGCCGTCCTCAAGCAGTTCTTCGTCGATATCCACAACCGGCTTCACGACAGCCACGGCCTTGCGGTCGAAGGCCATGTCGCCCGCCTGCGTGCGAATGACGATTTTGCCGTCGATCAGGCCCTGCAGCTCTCCCTGCCAAGTTTTCGCCCCGTCCAGCGGCTTATATAATTTCACTTCCACCGGCTGACCTTTGGCGCGCTCAAAGTCGCGCTCCTTCTTCAGCGGCCGATCCACGCCGGGCGAGGAGACCTCCATATAGTCGTAGTCCACGTCCTCGGTCTCGGGCAGGATTTTTCTGTGGTAGTTTTCCAGATCGTCCAGTGTGATTCCGCCCTCTTTGTCCACATAAAAGCGCAAAAACCTTCCGGCGGGCTCCTTCACCAGCTCAAGGTCGACCCATTCGAACCCAAGCTGCTCAGCCAACCGGATTGCGACGCGCTCCACGCGCGTAAGCGGCATTGATTGATTTGGCAAGTAACTATTCCTCCGCGTTCCACCGTATGCGCCCCTTTCAAACATCAACCGCCCCGCACGATGCGGCGCGGCTTTCGGGGACGCGCTTCCGCCCAGCGGAAGCATCCAAAGCACGTTTCTTCGCCGCCAGACCCGGCGGCGTTACAATTATTATATCACGCCGGCGCGTGAAATACAACACCTGTTTTTCAGGATTCCTCCCAGCAAATGATGAAAAATGTGTAAACCCGCCGCCCTTTTCCGCCGTCCGACAACATTTAACTTCACTGTTTCCAGAATTGAACATATGAAAAGCTCTCTCAGGCTTGTAAATTGGCGGGATTTGAGGTAAAATAGCGTATGGAAAATGATTAGGAGGTAATCACCATGATCAAAATTGGTATCAACGGCTTCGGCCGCATCGGCCGTCTGGTCTTCCGCGCCAGCCTGTCCCACCCGGAAGTTGAAGTTGTTTCCATCAACGACCTCATCACCCCGGATTATATGGCTTATATGCTCAAATATGACACCATCCACGGCAAGTTCGAAGGCACCGTCGATTACACCGACCATTCCATCATCGTGAACGGCCGCGAAATCCGCGTGACCTGCGAAAAGGATCCCGCCAACCTGAAGTGGGATGAAGTGGGCGCCGAGTACGTCGTCGAGTCCACCGGCCTGTTCCTCACCCAGGAGAAGGCTGCCGGCCACATCAAGGCTGGCGCCAAGAAGGTCGTCATGTCCGCTCCCTCCAAGGACGCCACCCCCATGTTCGTTATGGGCGTGAACCAGAACACCTACACCAAGGACATGCAGTTCGTTTCCAACGCGTCCTGCACCACCAACTGCCTGGCTCCCATCGCCAAGGTTCTGAACGATAAGTTCGGCATCACCGACGGCCTGATGACCACCGTGCACTCCACCACCGCCACCCAGAAGACCGTTGACGGCCCGTCCATGAAGGACTGGCGCGGCGGCCGCGCGGCGGCTGGCAACATCATCCCCTCCTCCACCGGCGCTGCGAAGGCCGTGGGCAAGGTCATCCCGTCCCTGAACGGCAAGCTGACCGGTATGTCCATGCGCGTTCCCACGCTGGATGTCTCCGTCGTCGACCTGACCGTCAATCTGGCCAAGCCCGCGAAGTACGAGGAGATCTGCGCTGCCATGAAGGAAGCCTCTGAAGGCGAACTGAAGGGCATCCTGGGCTACACCGAGGACGCGGTTGTTTCTTCCGACTTTATCGGCGACGCCCGCACCTCCATCTTCGACGCCAAGGCCGGCATCGCCCTGACCGACACCTTCGTGAAGGTCGTTTCCTGGTACGACAATGAGTGGGGCTACTCCAACAAGGTTGTCGAACTCATCAAGTACATGGCGTCCGTTGACCACGCCGAATAAGCAAATCCTTTCAGCCGCCGGCTTTAAAACCGGCGGCTTTTTCATTTCCCTGAGACAAACGAAGCATTCACCGCTTCCATTATAAAAGGCAACGACCTTTCCGCATCGCTGCCCTTTGCCTGCATTCTATTTGCTTATCACCGTAAGCTTCATATCGCCCACATACGCGCCCAGAATGTCCGCCACCACCAGTTCCATCCGCTTTATCGTTGCTTCCTCCAAATAGAAATTGATGGACACCTGCTCCGAAAATCGCATGCATGCGCCGAACTCGGTATTTTCCAGCTCATACTCGAATGAAAGCGCATCGAGCCATTCCGTTATGGCGTCCATGGAAAGATCGTGGCTCGGCACATCCTCATAATTGCTGTACGGGCCGTATTGCATCGAGCTGATTATGTAGATCGCCTTCATCAGCTCTTTGTACGTATCTTCAGGACTGGCTTCCACGTGCTTATAAAGCCACTCTTCATCCAGCTGTTCCGTCTCCATCTGTATTATATTTATATTCGGAGACTCAATTATCCCAATTTCCGCCGCCGCATTCAGAAAGAGCATGGATACGGCGGCAAAAAGAACCGCCAGCGAAACGACCTTTCTCATTCCAATCCCTCCATCGATTTCATTTTGCCTCTTTATGACGTTGGCGGCGCAGGAATCGAATCCCCCGCCGCCAAACTCATGAGAAGAAACGCTTACGCGTGCTTCCTCGCCTTGCGCAGAGCGAGGATGCGCTGCATTTCATTATAGACGATCATGAAGCCCTCGTCCACGCCCATGCCGGGCTTGGCGAGAATCTGCACGGGCCGCGTCGCCATGGCGCAATGCACGCACACCTGCGCGCTGCGGTCGGTTTCGTTGCACGTGCCGCCCTGATACGCGCCGATGCCCTTCTGCTTGCAATACAGAACCGCTTCGATCGTGTTGTTGACGCCGCCGAGGTCGGGCGTTTTGATCTGCACCATGTGACCGGCCTTCGCGTCGGCGAACAGCTTGATGTCCTCCAGCGTGTTGCACCACTCGTCCGCCACCAGCTCCACGTCGATTCCGCGGTCGTCCAGCTCCTTCGTAAGCCCCGCCAGCGCCTCAATCTGCGCTTCGCGGGTGGAATCGCAGTCCATCGGGCCCTCGATGCGCAGGTGGAACGGCTTCGCGATTTCGCCCAGCCGCGCGATATAATCGGCCATGGCCTTATAGTTATTGTTCCCGAAGATCGCACCGATCGTGCCATAGCAGTCGATATGCAGGACGGGGCTGTAGGCTTCGTCGTTGCGATGATCGAGAATGCGGTTGCGCAGCCATTCCACATACGCCGCCAGCTTTTCGCCCTTCTGCCCCAGCTTAGTTTCCACGTTGTTGATCAGCGCGTGCGGCAGCACCTGCGCGCCCTTGATGATCATCTTGTCCGCGTTGTCATAGCGGTCGTCGCCGGACTGCGTGAAGATGGCGATGGGCTGATCGGTCACCTCGCAGCCGTATTCGTCCGCCACAACCTCGCACATCAGGCGGCCGCTGGCCTTCGCCACCGCGTCCAGCAGCGCCTGAGACACGCCATAACGGATAGCGGTGTGCAGGCGCTTGCCGTCGATCTGAATATCCTCCAGCTTCTTCGCGAGCGCGCGGAAGCTGTCCGCTTCCTGCCCGACCAGCTCGGGCTTGATGTATTTATCGATCAGCGGAATGAAATCCTTCGCGAGGAACAGCGGGTCGCGCCCGCCCGCGCCGGAATATTGCACCGCGGCACAGTCGCCATAGGCAATCTGGCCGTCCTCAAGCACCAGCATCACGGAAATGGACTCGCCCGCCTGACGCACGGACGCGAAGCCCTCGGTCACCGGCTCGCCGGTATAGAACACGCCGTCGTGTCCCGCACCCTTTTTGATGGCGCGCTGATCGTCGAAATAGAAGCCGGTTCTTCCGGCGGAGCATACAACGTCGAGAATTTTCATGATTTCTGCCTCCTTCTGTCAGCGCGGGCGGCCGACAAGGCGGCCCTTGCTGATGGCGTACACGTCGTCAATGACCATCTGAAACGAAGCCTTGCGCCCCTCGGCCTTCGCGCGCTCCTCCAGCTTGGCGATATGGAAGTCCTTAATTTCCTGACTGAAGGGCAGGTTGCCGAAGTTCAGAATGCGCACGCAGCCGTCGTTGTCGCGCGCCGGAAGCATCAGACCGGCGTTTGCGCGGCACGGCGCGAACGGCACGTCCAGCGCGCCGGACTCCACGCCGCGGCACACGCCCGCGGCAATGTCGCCCATGCCCAGCTCGAAGCACTTGTCCACGATGGCGCGGGTTTCCTTGCGGATGATCTCCTTCTCCTCTTCCAGACGCTCGCTGCGGAACACCTGATCGGCGAACATGTTGACGACCTGCTTCGTGCAGCGCAGACCCGCCGCATTGGCTTCCATCGTGGGAATGCCCACGGCCTCGTGCGGCGTCTTTACGATGACCTTCGTGGCCTTGGACAGACTGGCAATCATGCTACCGGTAGCGATTACGCCGAACGCCTTGGCTTCGTCCGCCGGGAAGCCGCCCATCCACTGGTGCAGCACGGTGGTGACGATCACGTCCGTGTAGCCGTGCTTCGTCAGATACTCGTCCGTCAGCTCTTCCAGCGTACGGATGGCGGCGATGTCCTGTTCCAGATTGCCGCACTGCCCGTAGCCCACGGTGATGTTCTTCACGCCCTGCTCCGCCGCCAGCAGCGCTTCGATAATCGCCGCGGCGTGTGAGATGCACGGCGGCACCAGCGTGCCGGTCAGCGGTCCGTACGGCTCCCGATTGATGGAGATCCCCATTTCCTCGTACAGGCCTGTCAGCCGGTCAACATACTGCCAGGAGCGGATGGTCGTTTCCATCGGAACATTTTTGCAGTACGGAAGATTGTAGGAAATACCGCCGCCTTCATAGCTGGTGAAGCCGCCTGCATAGGTAATTTCGGTGAGAAGCCGGGCGTCAGGGGTGCCATGGCGGACCTGGAGGGGAACCCGCACGCTGTTTACCACGTGACGGCAGCCGGATACGCCGTGGTTGACTGCGGGAAAGCCGTTGAGCATGGCCCGGCCCAGGCGCATGGACTCCCGGATGCCGTTCTCTGCCTCTTCGTAGCGATTCTGACGGGTGTAGCTGTCAATGGTTGTCGGAAGCAGATCGGCTTCGCCGTTATCCTGAAGATAAGTCAACAGCTTGATATGTTCGGGAATCAGCGCAACGCCCGCACGCGGCTGAATCAAAGTGATACCCTTTTCCTTTGCTTCAACAAGTTTTTTTGAAAAAACTTTGTGAGCGGGCATGGCCTTGTGGTATTCGATGGCTTCTTTAAGATCAACTTCCCTGCCGGTCGGCCACTGCTTGAGCACGTCGGCACGGATCGCGTTGAATTCGTCATCGGGAATGCGCTTGTTTTTGATATTGGGGTTGTTCATTGTTTAAATGCTCCTCTTTTATTGGGAAATCGCCTGAAGGCAGGTTCGGCACCGAACCTGTTTTCGTCAGGCTCTGCATAGTTCTTGTTTCATTATGCTCAACGCCTGTTCCGGATATTTTTCGGAAAGCAGACCCATTGCGGCGATAATGTATTTTCTGTCGACAAGCACATCCGCCCTGAGCGGCCTCAGCGATGTCGGCTCCTTTTGGTCATAGAGCGCAAATGACGCGATCTTTGCCGTGTTTGTTGTGTGAATCAGTGAACCGCCCGTGACAACGAGCTTCTGCACTTTACGCAGATCCTTGCCGGTTTGAACATAGGTCGTGCCCATCATTGAATACGCTTCTTCGATGCGGCCCGCATGTCTTGTCACCGCCGTGCGCACCGCCATGCATGCAAGAGCTTCGTCCAACCGTTCGGTTTCATCGTCCGTCGGCAAAAGATCCGTGTTTGCGGCAAACATACTGATGATTTCCTCCGCACGCGCCTCGCTCACGCCTGCAAGCTCTGCAATCGTTTTTATTCCCGCCGCATCCACAATTCCGCGAATGCTGTATCTCATTCCGATATCGCCCTCAACCGTGCGCTTGATATACGGTTCGGGCAATCCCTTGAGCATGGTTCGCGGGTCGGTCGGCATTCCGTTTGCAACGGAATAAACATCCGTTGTTGCGCCGCCGACATCAACGGCAACAAGTTCCCCAAGCCCGCGGGAATTATCCGTTCCCTCCGCAAGCAGCTTCATTGCCGCCATAACTGCGGAAGGCGTCGGCATCATAATGCCGGAAATAAGTTCGCTCGCCTTGGTAAGTCCCTTTGCCTGCACGATTCTTTTAAGGAAAACTTCGCGAATCTCTTTCTGGGTCGGCTCAATGTTAAGCGTGCCGAATTTCGGCATAACATTTTCGCAAATATGCACTTCGCGCCCTTCGAGAATGCGCTCGCACTGCCGCACGGCATTTCGGTTGCCCGCAAGGATGACGGGAAAATCTCCGCCTATATCCGCAAGCACGTGCGCATTATGCAGAATGCAGTCGGTATTGCCGCCGTCCGTGCCGCCGACAAGCAGGAAAATATCCGGATTTATCGCCTTTATCTCGTCCGCATCATCCTCATTGAGCTTGAAGGCGTAGGTCTTCAGCACCTTTGCGCCCGCACCGAGGCTTGCACATTTTGCGGCTTCCGCCGTCAGTTCCGGAACAAGCCCGCTTGCAAGCATACGAAGACCGCCCGCCGCGCTGCTGGCGGCGTAGCGTTCGCAAAAATCAAGTTTTCCGGTCACTTTTTCAAGCTTTGAAAGCGCGTCGGAAAGTCCGTTGTTAATGTCCGACTGAACGGTCGTGTAGGCGTTTGCCGTGCCCAGCAGCCTGCCTTCGTCAACATCCGCCGCGGTGACCTTTGTGTATGTGCTCCCGAAATCGATCAAAAGAACAGGTTTCATGTTTTTTCCCCGCTTTGCAATCGTAATCAGTAAACAATCAGAGCCGCAGGTTATTCCTCAACGTGCAGGTCCTGTTTCAATGCCTCGATATCAACTTCCGGCGGGGTTCCCGGCGGGAAGGAGCGATCGAAGCCCATCTCTTTAAAACGCTTTTCAACCTCGTCAAACGGCTGTTTGCCGATAACGATATTGCCGCCCACATAGAGCAGGATGTTTTCCAAACCTGCCTCGTCGCATTTTTCACGCATACCGCGGCAATCCAGCTCACCCTGACCATAGAGTGAGGAGATGACGATTGCATCGGCGTTCGTTTCAATTGCGGCGTTGATGAATTCTTCCTGAGAAACCATAACGCCGAGATTGACAACATTGAAACCCGCATCGGTGAATGCATGATACAGGATCTTGTTGCCGACCGCGTGAACATCGGCGCCGATAACGCCGATAACAAGAGTCTTTTTATCCATCACTGTGACCTCTCATTATTATGATAAAGTGTCCTTACATAACCCAAGCACACAAAGAAACATTGTGTGCCGCATTTTACAGTTGTATAATACATTTTTAAGCGCAAATAGTCAAGTGCATATGCACTGCAAACCCCAATATATTTGATTTAACATTAATAAAACGACTCAACGGACGAGTTAACATAAAGCGCGGCGGGAAATTTTATTCCTGCCGCGCCGTTCGCTTTAGTGCAAAACGTTATTCTTCTTAGGATTTATTATGCCTCCGCCTTGCCCGCCGTGTTCTGCGGTTTTATGCACGGCGGCTGTTCACCGTTAAGTGCCGCTCTCAGAGCCAGCAGAGCATCGAAAACATCAACCGCTCCGTCGCCGTTAAGATCCGCACGTGCAGCCTGTTCATCGGTGAGGCCCTCCGTTCCTATTGCATAGCGCATAAGCATAAGCGCGTCGTCAATTCCAATCGTGCCGTCGCCGTTAATATCGCCGATAACGGGGGCTTCGGGTTCGAAAACCGCGTGAATAACCGTGTCCTCCTCAACGGTGATTATCTCATCCGTGACAAGCTCTCCGTTGATGAACCAACCCACAAATACCATGCCCTCATGGGTCGGAACGGGTATTTCGCTGACTTCCAAGCTGAAGCCGACACTGACAGGGGTATCAAGCAGCGTTTCTCCCGTGTAATCGTCAATCACCGTCAAATTGCACGTGCGCGGAGCGTAAACCGCCGCAAAAACCATGGGCCGGGTAATCGTTACGGTTTCTTCGGTTATTATGCGTCCGTTGTAATCCCAGCCTGCGAACGCCATTCCCTCGTGAACGGGCGGCGCGGGAAAATCGCTGACTCTCAGCACCGTGCCGTACTCAACCTCCTCCATGGTCACAAAAAAGCTGTCAGCCATGGTATCATAGAATCTCACGGTAAAAGTCTCTTTCCTCAATACCGCCGTAATGACCATATCCTCGTTTACGATAACGGTTCCCGACTCCATCAGTTCGCCGTTTACAAGCCAGCCCACAAACACCATTCCCTCACGATAGGACGGCATGGGCAGATCCGCAAGGTCAACTTCCGTTCCGGTTCGAACTTCGTAAGTCTCATATGTTTCGCCGGTATCGCTGTCAACAAGCGTGATCGTATGCGTTTCGAACCCGCTGTAAACCGCTGTAACCGTCATGTCCCCCAACACTCTGAGATAGGAGCCTTCAAACAGGGTCCCTTCAACATACCAGCCGACAAAGTCCGCATTCTCATGAACGGGCGGAACGGGGAATTCGTCCCTGTAAAGGCCGTTGTCATAGAGCACGGTTACGGATTGCAGCGTTTCACCGGTGTAACCGTCAACGAACGTGACCGTATAAGGGTGCTGCTCATAGGTAGCGTAGATTATAACGTTTGACACGACCGTAACTTCGTCAAGGAACTCGCCGTAGCCGTACCATCCCTTAAAATCATAGCCTTCATGTTCAATGTGTTCGGGGAAATCTTCCGCCTTGATCACTGTTCCGTAAGGCACAGTATCGGTACGAAGAATGACGTCGGTGTGATTATCCCAGAACTTGACCGTGTACATTTTCGCTTCATAAGCCGCATAGCAGCTTGTATTTTCCGTAACATTGATGCTCCCCGAAACGGCGCTTCCGTCCGCATACTGCCATTCGGCAAAATTGTATCCGACTGCATCGGGAGCTTTCGGAAATTCGGACAAGGGAATTTCCGTGCCGTATTCTGCGGTGCGTGTTCCGATGAGTTCGCCGGTGAGTCCCGAATAAAAGCTTACCGTGTAGACTTCGTTGCTGTATTCTGCGCGGAAAGTCGTATCACCCGTAAGATAGTAACTGCTGCCGAAAAATTCGGAACCGTTAACCGACCAATATTCAAACGTTTTGCCCTCATGCTCCGGCGGCTCGGGAAAAGCCTCTGCCATAACGGTATCTCCGATGGACATATTCAGAGTTTTCAGCACCTGTTCCGTCGCGCCGTCCACCCATTGCACCGTACACCTCGGAGCAGTGTAAACGGCAATAATGTCCACATTGCTGTTCACCGTCACGCTGCCGCTGATAGCGGTTCCGCCGCGGGTCTTCCAATGTGAGAATTCCATTCCCCCGATAGCGGGCGGCGTCGGAAAATCATTAACGTTGAGGCTTGAATTCTGCGTTACGGTGTAGGTTTCGTAAGGATTGTTCATCCCGTCAACAAAGAAGCTTACCGTGTAAAGCGGAGGGAAGTACCAATTTCTGTTTCCGGCAAGCACGGGGTGGGTGTATATACCCTCATCCTCATAATAATAAGGATCGTATTCACCGCGGCGGCTCTTCGCATAGTCAAGTGCCTGCCCGATATTGTAGCATTCGGACACGCCCAATCCGCGCATGGAGTTCAAAATATCTTGGAAGATGTAAACATCATATGCAACGGTCACGGTTTCATCATAACCCAAAGCAACGGAAGCACCGTGTGAAGTGAAATAGTTCAGCAGATTGCCGTCCTTGCCGCCGCTGCATGTTGCAAGGTGAACATAGCTGCCCGGCATGGTTGCGGTTGCATAGTGATTCAGATAGAGATAATTCACGGCAATGCCGCCGCCGGCAAGTTCCACAACCCAGCCGTTGCTGTAATCGCTTGCCGTGACACCGTTTTCATTGTGAATCGCAATATAGCTTAATCCGTCATATTCCAAACCGTGCGAGTCAAACATGATCACACCGTATTTATACATCTCTGTCAAATCGGTAACATCACATTCGTTGCCTCCGTACACGGTCAAAGTTCCGCCCGTGTAGCTGCTGATCACGGGAGCGAAAGTTTCCGAATAGTAAGTGCCGACGCCCTCATCAATTCCCAAATAGGGCGCATAAACGGCAACATTCCTGTTTGAGGCCGTGACCGCACCGTCATCCAAAATACCGCGAACCTCTTCCGCAGGGGAAAGCTCGATTTTAACAGGTTCGGAACCTTCTCTGATGCCGTGAACGATATTGTAATCATACACAACGCTCATTCCGGATTTCAGAGTGTAGCCGAAAGTTGTTCCGTTCTGCCGGTTGATGCTCTTGATTCGTGAATCCCCGTCAAGATATTCGAACAGGCTGTCAACCGTTTCAACAGCGGACAGGTCGGAGTCAAGTTCGCTTTCGAGTTCAAAGAGCTCGCCGTCAATTTCACGACGAACCTTCTGCATACTGCGAAGTTCTGCTGCTGCCGCATAACTGTCCGCCGCAGCACCGATGGGCAAAAGCCCGATGCAAAGCATCGCTGCAATGAGAATACAGAGTATTCTTCTGAAATTCGTTCCTTTCATAATGCCTCCTGAATGATTTTTTTATATCACGCAATTCGAGTGAACAGCGCTGATATCGTTCACAAACTCAAGCATCGGATTTCGGAGAACGCGCTGCACCGTTTTCGTCATTCATACCGCGACCGCAGTCGAGTCCGAATCGTCTGTTTGCAAAAACTATTCCTTGGAGTATGATTTAAATAATAATTTAAATTGAGCTCCAATTATTTACATTTTAACACAGCATTCAGATGCTGTCAACAACATTCGAAAAGTATCCGATTGTTTTTTTTCTGAAAAAAGGCGGCAAATTAACATTTTTCGGTACGGTTCATAATTTCCTCAAATAAATATAACTTGCGGAAAACTTTGCAGCAAAAAGCACGGCAGGGAAAACCCCGCCGTGCTGCGTTTCACTTTCAGTTTGGAAGCATAAGCTTCAAGTCATAATCGAGTTCTTAATTATTATTGCTGAGCATATCAGCCGCCGCATCCGCAACGTTTTCGTTTGTCAGCCTGTCAATAATTCCGTTTTTGGATTCAAAGCCGCACAACCGGCGCGCGCCGCCCTTCATCATCAGGCCGATGCTTGCGTTACTGCTGCTTTTCTCATCCGAAAACCCCTCGGCAAGCCCGGTTGCCTTTTGGACCTGTTCAAGCGTCAAGTTTTCAAACACAAAGCGGTACGGCAGATGAGCTGTATCGCTTTTTTTATTTAAAATGCATCCCAACCGCATGAAAACTTCGCTTGAAAGTATTCAGAATTCAATTAAAAAACAGGAACAAAAAAAGAAACAGTCATTTGACTGTTTCTTTGGAATCCGGCAGCTGCCTATCCTCCCATGCCGTCGCCGGCACAGTACTGTCGGTGTATGAGGGCTTAACTTCTGTGTTCGGAATGAGAACAGGTGGAACCCCTCAGCTTAACCACCGGAAAGGTGATTGGTTTTCATAAAACCTTGATAACTGCATAAGTTCGGTAAATTCACTTTGATCAAGCCCTCGGCCTATTAGTATCGCTCAGCTGCGTACATTACTGCACTTCCACCTGCGACCTATCAACCATGTGGTCTACATGGGGCCTTACTCCTTGCGGATGGGAGATCTTATCTTGAAGTCGGCTTCACGCTTAGATGCCTTCAGCGTTTATCCGATCCGCACTTGGCTACCC
>ERZ824488.2866-NODE-2866-length-14202-cov-4.007139_pt1 | contig 14202 bp, 15 predicted proteins | sample MGYA00519936_ERZ824488 | MGnify/ENA primary metagenome ERZ824488 (study PRJEB31778, sample SAMEA3449153) | human gut metagenome | biome: human gut; feature: human-associated habitat; material: faeces | place: United Kingdom | collected 2010/2012 ... | reverse complement strand
ATTTGTTGTAGATGTAGTTGTTCCAGTTGAGTTATTACTATTCTGGCTTGCTTGTTGTTGGTTTGAGTTACTTGTTGAACTATTTTGACCTACATTTTGAGCATTTTGACCATTATTAGCACTAGCATTATTATCTGTATTACCAGCATTGTCTGTATTTCCTTCATTATTTGTCACAGTAGCACTTTCTGATGTTATTGGACTAATTTCTGAAGGTGCTTGACTATTTTCACTATTATCAGAACTAATTGATTTTTCATTTTCTTGACTTTGTTGTGCTAGTTCTTCAGTAGCGCTAGCAGATCCATCGTCTTTCAAAAAGACAACTGCTCCAACGATAGCAACAATAGCTAAAATACAAGTAATTATAATTGCTATAACAGTCTTTCTATTAAGAGACCTGAATTTGTCCTTCATTTTTTCCTCCTATCCTGATTATTTATCATTTATTTCTCTTGCTTTTGTTACCAATCTTTTTTTATTTCCATTTGAACACGTTATAAGTGTCACTTCTTTTGTACTTCCGTCTATAGATTCCACACATGAAACATCATTTGGATCAATAATATAATAATCAAAAACTTCATAATCAAGTGTTCTACTTTTCTTATCAGTAATTTGTATTATGTCACCCTTTTCTAGGTTCTTTGTTTTTCCAAACATTGTTCCATCTCTATTATTGTGGCCTGCAAGAGTAACATTTCCAATTTCATTTAATTCGCTTCCCCAAAACTTAGTAATAGATAACTTCATTCCTTTATTATCTGTTCTATCTAAAATTGGATATTTCAAATTAATTTTTGGAATTGTAATTATTCCTATTACTTTGTAATCATCTATCATTATGTCTTCTGAAATTTCTTCATCATTATTATATTTGGTTTCAAATTCATCAATAATTCCAGATAAACGTTTTTCATTTACCTGATTTTTACCATACTTAATAATAATTAATAAAACAGTTATCAAAATAACAATAATAATTAAAATCATTAAAATATTTAGAAGCTTATTTTTCATTATTTTTTCCTTCTAGCACTTCTTTTTGAAGCATTTTTCTTTTTAGCAACAATAACCATAACTAATAGAACTAATGCTACTCCTAAAATAACAAAAAGTATTACACTATCATAAGTAATTGGTAATTTTGATGTTGTTTTGACTATATTTTCTTCTTTTACAAATTCTTTATTCTCATCTTGGAAACATGTTAAAAATTGAACATCAACAATATTTTTTGTATCATTTTTAATCCAAAGTACATATTGTTCACCTGTTTTTGAATCAGCAGGTTGTTCAATTTTCATATCAGTAACCTCTGCCCAATTTTCACTTGGCATTAATTGGTTATATAAGTCATAAAATTCTTTACACATCCTTATATTATCATATAGTCCTGAATTTGCTTGTAATTTATTGATTTCTTCAGCTAAACTCATAAATCTGTTGTAATCATCTGTACTTGGTAATTTAACTAAATAATATGAATATTTTGAATCCTTATCATCAGTTATATCTACTCTACCATTTATTTGTGTATACTTTATTCCGTTCTCTGTTTTTTGTGTAACAGTTTTTTGAGTAGTATCAACTGCTATTCTTTTAGTTACATTATTAGCTAAATCAACAGCAGAATATGGTATTGAATCATTAAGATCAATTGAAATTCCGTCTGCTAAATAGTTTCCATCTAAGTCCCTTGCATAAACATATACAGCTGTATTTCCTTTAAAATAATTATCATATTTTGCTCCAGAAATGTACATTACATATTTATTTTCTGCACTTTCTTTTTCAGCTCTAATGTAATCCAAACTTTCTTTGTTGTCACCCTTATTATTTGTAAATGCATATTCATATTCTTTGTCTAAATTAGCATTTAAGTAAATAATGTATTCGGTATCATTTTTCCTTAGTATTGTTAATCCATCATTGGTTGCTAAAACCTTATTAGAAAAAAATAAAATGAATAAAAACATCACACAAAAAGCAACTTTAACGCCCAATGTTTTTTTCATTTTCTCACCTCCTATTTTTAAATTTCAGAAAATATTCTTTTTCGCCTCATCATTCTATAATCTTTTCAATTATATGTCAACATTATATCGCTCTTTTTCAGCATTTTTTGCTTTTTTTGGAAATTTTTCCATTTGATACAAATGAATATTTCTGCTATTTTATTAGTATTCTTTTATAATTATTTAAGAACACCTCCTAATTTTATTTTTTTAGCAAACTTTTCTTCCCTATCATTCCAAATGTTGGTATAACAATTAATTGCAAGCATGTCATTGGGGACGATAGGAATTTGACAGCAATGATGTCAAATCTCCTTTGTCCCCATGTGACAGGAAAAGAAAAATATCCTACTTTATAATTCTAATTAAAATCTTTACCTGTCAAAGGTAACGGTGAAGCTTTGACATCTTCGCTGTCAACCTTCCTCCGTCACCATTTGACACTTTTGCAATCAGTTTCTTGGTTATATTTGCTTTTTTACATCCTATAACCGTCATCAGGTTGGAAAAGAATTAAATTTTAGCAAGGCAAAAGGTATGTTTAACCCACAGGCGTATGTAGATACGTCGAGGACTTAAACATACCTTTTAACACAGATAAAATTATAATTATTTTTCAACGCAACGTCATCAGGTTGGGAAAGAATTAAACTTAGCAAGGCAAAAGTGATACAAATACCGCAAGCGTACGATGGTACGTTGAGGATATTTGTATCACTTTTAACGCAGTAAGATATCATTCCAATCGAAATCCAAAAATTATAATTATTTTTCAACGTATTAGTATATTTTATCAAAACTCTTTTTCAATCCTCTCGCTAGCCAACTCTAAAGCTTTTCTTCTTGAACTAATACTATTTTTTTCCTCAATTGAAAGTTCAGCCAAAGTTCTTCCATCATCAAGTTCAAAAATCTCATCAAACCCAAATCCATTATTTCCCCTAATACTTTCAGAAACATATCCATCCATATATGAAACAACAGAAACCGTTTTTTTACCATCAGAAATTCCAATAGCAGTTGTAAACCTTACATTCCTACTCTCTTTAGGCACTCCTTTCATTCTTTCAAGAATAGACTCATTTTTTTCTCTATCCGTACCTGGGTGCCATCTTTTCGTTAATACACCAGGAAAACCACCTAAAAAAGCAACCTCAATACCAGAATCATCAGCTATAACAATATCATTCTCCAACAATTTGGCAATTTCTTCAGCTTTCTTACATGCATTCATTTCTAAAGTATCTTTATCTTCTTCTATTTCTATATCAATTCCAATTTCCTTTACAGACAAAACTTCATAATCTTTTAAAATCTGTTTTGCTTCTGCTATCTTCCCTTTATTAGAAGATGCCATTATTATTCTTTTCATTATATTTCCTCCTTAGCAATTCTTAAGCCTTCTCTTCTAACTTATTAGCTTTTATTTCATTAATATATCTGTAAATCTCTCCCCAGTTACTTACTTCTTTTAAATACTCATTTTGTTCTAATTTTTTCATTTCCTTATCTCTAAAATAAATTGTTTTAATTTTATTTTGAGACAATTTCTCACACACACTATATGAGTCATCTATCATAACATCAATATTCTCTTGTTGTGCAGTATCAAGTTTATCAACTTGTTTCCAATAATATTTATCAAATGACAATCCCGCTTCTTCAAATTTTCTCATAGCAGAATCTTTCATTTCTTCTAATGACACACCTCTTGCTGTAATAACGATAAATTCATTTTCTTCTTTTTTCAACATTTCAATAACATCTTTTGCACCAGGTATTAATGGAGTTTTATCTGATAATTCAACAAAATACTTATTAATAAAATTCATTCTTTCTTCTTCAGTCCAATCATATCTATTCCTCAAATATTGCTCATTTCTATTAACTAGTCCATCTTTTTTTAATTCAACAAAATCATATATATCGCCATAAGTTTTTAAAACTCTTTCATAATCAAGTATTACACCATCTATATCTATTCCTATTTTCATAAAAACATCCTCCATATCTTTTTACATCTATTCTTCTCATTCTTTAAAACTAACACTATCTCCATATTTCTCCATTAATATGACTTGTCAAAGCCATAAGAAATGCATTTTTAGTCAAATCAATTCTTGAAACCTCATTTTTAGTTAAAAAATTAATTCCACCTTTTCCTTTTCCAAGGTCATTTCCTTGAAATATCTTATCCATGACTTTACCAAGTTCTGTTTCTTTTATCTCTTTTATATACTTATCAGGGATTGGAAAGCCCTGACTTGTTCCAACACTCTGAAAGCCATCAGAATTTTCAATCACAACTGCATTTATATCAATCCAATTTCCCAAAAGATTTGTAATTCCAGCTTCACTTGATACATAATAATCTGCTTCTATATTATTTTTTTTAGCATATTCTTTTAAATTTCTAACTCTATTTTTAGCTCCTTGAAAAATTTCTTCATTAACTGGTTGATCTCCAACATTAGAATCAACAGGAATTCCTTCTATTTCAACATCATCAAAATATTTTTCAAACGCCTGTCTAGCACCTTCTATTTTTCCTGGATTCTTTGTTCCCATTAATATTTTCATTCTTCAACATCTCCTATCTAATATTTTAATTAACACCTTTATTTTCTCGAAATTAGTACTTTGCATTTTATCATACTAGTCTTTGCTTATCAAGAAAGCAACTCAACTTTAGCAACACTACTTTCCTATCTGTTATTTTATAATTGCTAAAGTTAAAACACATATAAAAATTCCTAATATCATTAAATACTTTTTCAGAGTTATCTTTTCTTTTAATATAAGCCTTGATGCTATAATTGTAATTGCAATAGAGCTTGTACTTATAACAGAAATTACAGATACATTTCCATTTAACAACGCAATTCTATCAAAAATTGATGACAGTACATCTAATAATGATTGCAAAATAAAAAATCTTTTTGCATTTATTTTTCTGATATCCAAATAATTCCATTGTTTCGTTATAAGGAAATATACAGCCATACCAATAATAGTTATAACAGCATAATTAAAAACAACATATAATGGATTTTGAAATTCTGTAACATATATTTTATTTATAAAATTTGATATACCATTAAATAGCACAAATCCATATGAATATAATATTGCCTTTTGTTCCATTTTCTTATTTATATTCTCATCATTGTTTTTACCTTTTGCAACTAATATAGACAATATTACTAATATACTAGAAAATATTAATTGCATTATTGTACAATCTTCTTTAAGAATAACAATACCTAATAAAAATGTTATAACAACTTTCGCTTTTTGTATTGAAGACGTTATTGCAACTTTTCCATATTTAGTAGCTGAAATCACACAATAAAAACCTATAGATTGCATTGTTATACCAGGTAGCATTTTCAACATATCTGTAACATTTAATTTTATAATAAACTCTGGATTAGTAATTAAACTAATCAAAATCATAATAAAATGATATGATAATAATCCCATTAGAGCTATACGTTTTGATTCATTATTTGAACACTTTTTTAAAGCTATTGGAGCAAATCCACTAATAACTGTTGATAGCAAACACCAATATAACCACATCTATTTCTCCTCCTAATTTTATATCTCATTCTTCAATAATCGCTAGAACAATAGCTCACATTAATATCTTTTTATTCATAAATCTAAACCTTCATATCATACTAATTACTTTTTTTACTCTAACAATGAATTCTTCTTTATCTGATAATGCTTGTCTAATTTTTTTATGTCTCATCAAATTCTTTATCTTCCAGATAAATTTTCACATAATTCCAATCGACATCGTAATTTTGTGCTAAATTCAAACTTCTTTTTATAACTGTTTTTATATGTCCTATTCCATGTCCAACTTCATTTCTCTCATATAATGGAAAAATTTCATTTTCTATATATTCAATTAATTCTTTGTTTAACTTTTCATTCATTATTATTTTTTTCTTTTATTATAATTCAATTCTTTTACTTCTCTTTGCAATGTTCTTTAATATATCTATATATTTCTCCCCAATTATTAACTTCTTTTAAATACTGGCTTTCCTCTAGTTCTTCACCATAAACATTTCTAAAATATATTGTTTTTATTTTATTTTCTGAAACTTTTTTACAAATACTAGGGTTGTCATCAATCATAATATCAACATTCTCATCTTGGATAACTTTTAATTTATCCTTTATTTTCCAATAGCATTTATCAAAATGCAAATTTTCTTTTTCAAACTTTTCATTTACTATTGTTATCATATCTTCAAATTCTGTACCTCTAGCAGAAATTATAAAAAGCTTATGTCCATCTTTTCTTAATAAGCTTATAATTTCTTTTACTCCTGGTATTATATTAGATTCTTTTGTCAATTCTATTAAATATTTATTAGCAAATTCTTCCCAATCCTTTTCACTCCAATTATATCTATCTTCAATTATATAACTATGCTCATCTTTAATTTCATTATTTTTTCTTTCTATGTAATCAAAAACTTCAGCCCTATGCCTAAATCTTTCTTCAAAGTCTATCAAAACTCCATCTACATCAATTCCTATATTCATCTTTTCACTCCATTTCATTACTGTAATCTCCATATAAATATGTATTTTAATTTATATCATAAATTAAAAATTTTTAATAGTATTTTGCTGATATTAACAAAACTTATTTATTCTTACGTTAACTTCTGATTAATTCAATTTTCTATCAATTCTCATACTTCAATATCCAATTTTTCAGCTTTCTTTATTAACGCCCTCAAATATGGTCTTTTGTAATTAGACAACTTATCTAATTCCTCTAATGCATGTTCTTTTGGTAAAAAAATAAGTTTATTCAACTCAACCTCTGAATTATTTCTAATTAAATACTCTTTATATTCTTCAAAATGCTGTTTTAACTCATCTTTAGTCAAATTCACTTTACCAATCGCTAAAAAACCATACGTATTTCTTGCTTTACTAGGATATTCCATAAATTCTATTTTATAATCTATATCATCCAAATTAAAATTCAATTCTTCTCTCAATTCTCGTTTTATATTAGAATCTATATTGACTATTCCATTTTTAATATCATTGATATCTATTCCACCACCCGGTATTTGTAAGCAATATGGCACAGATGTTGTTTTGTCCATTTCACCTATTACAAAATAATTATCTTTTGTCAATATTAAAATTCCACCAAAAGGTGAACAACATCTATAATTTTCTTCTTTAATTCCAATTCTTTCATCATACAAATAATGAGCATAATCAGTTTTTACAATTAACATTTTGATATTTTCTTCTGTCTCACTTACTTTTTCCACCACATAATTTTGTCCATTATATAAATTAGGATTTTCTTTCACAGCCTCTTTCCAAAATTTTTTTATATCTTCTTTAAGTTTGTTTGGCAAATTAATCTCCCTGTCCTCAAATTTCAATATAATTGGTTTATTGACTCTTACAATTTTACTCATATTTTACTCCTTTAATTTATATCTATAGCTCTTACAATTCCTATTCTTCTTTTATTTGCATCATTTTATCATAAAAAAGAAAAAAAAGAAATGTCCTTCCAAACACTTCCATTTAAATTTTATCTCCAAAAATTTTTATCTAATAAACCATTAACATTATCGACATTAAATTTTTAACCAACATATCAAATATTTTAGATAAAGCCAAACTCAACACATCACACATACACTAAATTCATCATATGTATATACTTAATTAATTACTGTTGTCTTATATTATTTTATAAAATGAAATTTTCAACTCTTTCGTGATACAAAAATCTATATCACGATTTTTTTGCTTTTTTCGTGACATAAAATTTTATTTCAAGAACAAATTAATATATTTTTCGAAAGCAAAAATTTGGTTTCTACTATATCCTGTTGTCTCTATTATTATATCTTTATCTAGTAATGCATTTACAATTCCATTTATAGTTGTTAATTTTATTCCTGTTATTTCAGACATTTTATTTCTAGTCAGCACTGGTTCATCATATAATAAATCTATTACTCTTTTGGCATTTTCTGCTTTAATTGGCAAATCTATTATAATCTTGTCCATTTCCATTGTTAGTTCAACTACATTTCTAAATTTTTCTTTTGCCGTTTTTGATGTTTCAATAATTGCTTCTAAGAAAAATTTAATCCATCCTATCATATCATTATGGGTTCTTACTCTTGTCAGCATATCATAATATGTATCTTTATTTCTTTCAATATAATCAGAAATATATAAACAAGATTTTTCTAACATCCCTTTACTTTGAATATATAATGGAATTAATAATCTTCCAATTCTTCCATTACCGTCTAAAAATGGATGTATAGATTCAAATTGATAATGTACAATCGCACTCTTTATTAAGTCTGGTGTATCTATTTCTTCATTATTTATGAATTTTTCAAAATCTGATAAGCATTCTGCAACTTCTGTATGTGGTGGTGGAACATATACTGCTGTACTTGGCATGCTACCTCCAATCCAATTTTGTGATACTCTAAATTCTCCTGGTGTTTTATGTTCTCCACGATCTCCTTGCATTAATATTTCATGAATTTCTCTTATTAATCTAGTACATACTGGAAAGCCTTCTCTTATTCTTTCAACTCCATAATTCGTAGCTTTAACATAGTTCTGTACTTCTTCCCAGTAATCTCTTTTTTCTGGATTAATATCAGTTACATCTAACAAATCTTCCTCTATTGTCGTCCTTGTTCCTTCAATTCTACTTGATTTATTAGCCTCGATTTTTACATGCATTTTTATATATAAATCTACATTTGGTATTAATAATGAGTACGCATTTAATTCACCTATTTGTCTATTAGCTTCTGCTAATATTTTATCCAATTTTGTATCATCTCATCCCCAGTTGTAATTTATTTTACTTGGAATAAAAGCTTTATAATCATTCATTTTTACATATTTACCTGATTTGTATTCTTCTAATTTCATTCAATCTCCTCCAAACTCCATATACTTTATATACATTTTGATAAAAAGATATATTATTAAATAATTTAATTTTCATCTAAAATTTCATGCAAGAACATAACATATTATACGAACATTTGTATTGTATCATATTATATAAGCGTATGCAATCTTTTTTACAAATTTTACAAATCATGTATTGCAAATAAACTCAATTTTCCTCTTTATACCATCTAGCAAATTCATCCATAGCATTAACTGATTCATACCATTTCCTATTTTCTCTTTCCTCATCTGTCATTTGAGCCAAAGTTTTATCATAACCACATGGTTTATATATATACCATAAATCTGACCACTTTTTTTCTGTGTCATTTCCCATTATTTTATTAGCCAACTTTCCTTCATGTTTTCCCATAAATTGATGTAACTCTTTTCCATCATAATAAGATAAACACTCTGTAAATCTACACTCCCTATTCTCTTTACCTTCCATCAATTTTAAAATTCCATTTACTCCTATAGTATCTAATGCAAAATTAACAAAAGCTTTTGGAAAACCATCTAATTCGTCTATCCAAAATCCACAATCCAAAGATATACATGGTTTATTTACCAACTCATATGCCTCCATAACTTTTTGCTTTGAAATATATTTTATATCATCACTCCTTGGTTCTTCCAATTCATATTCAAATACTTTAAAATTAATATCATCTAAACATTTTTTTGCAGATGCAATTTTTCCTTTATTATGTGTTACAAATACTACTTCTTTCATTTTATACTCCTCTTTCTGATATATTTTATATATAAATATTATCATATATTTAGGAACTATATTTGTCACAATTTATTTTTCATAAATATCAGACAAAACTTCATATTCCAAAATATTTTCCAATTTGAATAACCTTATCTCATTTCTTAACTCGCAAAAAGCAACAACATGCCATTTTCCCAAATAACAAAATAATTCTACAGGGTGAACTATTCTTTTAGTAATTCCTGTATTAACAGATTTATATTTTATCTCCATCTTATTCTTATTTTTTATTGCCTTTTTTATTACAATATACATTTCTTCTTTTACAACATCTTCCAATTCAAAAAATACATTTTCTTTTTTTATTTGATACCCTCCATATTTGCCAGTTGTAGAGTCTATATATATTCCTACTTGTTCTAATTCAAGTTTATATTGTCTTATCATTCTTTCAGATACTTCCAATTTCTCTGACAAATCTTGAATACTATGTATTTTCTCATCTTTTAATATTTGAATCATATTCAACATATTTGCAATCTTACTCATTCGTTCTCCCTTTTGTTCTAATTTCATATTCTACTAAAATCATTTTTGTTTTATTTTTTGTCTCTTTAATACTCTATAGAACTATTTCCACAAATAATCTATATGTTCATGAAAAATAAAAAACATCAAAATCAAACATTAAATTAGGAAATTCCGTGCTACTGCTTCTTATAATTAAATCTTTTACCATTTTTATCATCTCCTTATACTTGATTTTTAATTAGATTTTGCTTTTAGAACACCTACGCACTCCACATGCCCTGTAAAAGGAAACATATCAACTGGTGTAACTTCACCAATTTCATATTTTTCCCTCAATAGTTTCAAATCCCTTGCTAATGTAGCTGGATTGCAACTTACATAAACAATCTTTTTAGGAGATATTTCTAGAATTGTATCTAATGCTGTTTTGTCACAACCTTTTCTTGGTGGGTCTATGAAAATTACGTCTGCATTTATTTTGTTTTTGCTAATAAATTCTGGTAACGTCTTTTCAACATCACCAACAAAAAATTCTGCATTTTCAATACCATTTTCTTTTGCATTTTTCTTTGCATCTTCAATTGCTTGTGGTATAGTTTCAATCCCATACAATTTTTTTATTTTCTTTGAAGCACATATTCCTATTGTTCCTATTCCACAATATAAATCAAAAATTGTTTCATCTCCATTTAGTTCTGCACCTTTTATTGCTGTTGCATATAATGTTTCTGTTTGAATTGGATTAACTTGATAAAAAGACATTGGAGAAATTTTAAATTTAAATCCTAACAATTCATCATAAATATATCCATCACCAAATAAGATGATATTTTTATTTCCTAATATTACATTTGTATTTTTAGAGTTTACATTTTTTACAACAGTTTTTATTTCATGATATTTTCTTGTAAGAAATTCTATTAATTCTTTTTCTTTGCTTATTTTTTCTTCATTTGAAACAATTGTAACCATAACTTCATTTGTCTTAATTCCAATTCTCAAGACTAAATGACGAATTTGTCCTTTTCTTTTATTTTCATCATAAACAGGAATGTTATTCTCTACAATAAAATCGAAAATGTCATTTGCGATATTTTGTAAAAGTTCATTTTGAATCATACATTTTTTAGTTTCAATAATTCTATGTGATCTTTGTGCGAACACTCCCATAACTGGCTTACCGTCATTATTTACTCCAACTGGATACTGTAATTTATTTCGATAAAAATATGGATTTTCCATTCCCATAACATCATTAACTTTAGTATCTATTCCTTGCTTTTTTAAAGTATTTATAACAACGTTTTTCTTTATCTCTAAAGTCTTTTCATATTTCATATGTCTCATCACGCATCCACCACATTTTGAATATGTCTCACAATCAGCTTCTTTCCTATACTCTGATTTTTCTAAAATCTTTTCAAACTTTCCAAAACCATGTGATGAAAGTACTTTTAAAATCTTTACTTTTACTTTTTCACCTTTTATAGTATTAGGAATAAAAATAGTAAAATTATCAATTTTTGCAATTCCTTCTCCTGCTACACCATTATCTATAATTTCTACTTCATAAATTTCATTTTTCTTAATTTCCATTTTTAAACTCTTTTCTACTTATTATAATATGTATATTTTACCAAGATTTTAATTAAATTTCAAATATTAATTTTTCGTTTTCTTGTTTATGTAAACTTCTTATGATATAATATATATTAGCAAAATTTTATCTATGTGTTACTTAAAATATGTTTCTTATTAACCGTAAATAATTTTACGCACACAGAAAGGGTGAAAAAAATGATGAATTATAATCAGCTCACATGTAAAAAATTTTTTAAGGAGGTTTGTAAATTACTAAAAGACTTCGTTCGTCGGGATTTTATTAAAAACAACATCTTAGAACAACCTAAAAAATTAAAAAAATCTATTCGTAAAATGAACACTGGTGGACTTGTAATGAATTGCTTACTTTCTGCTTTAAGTTATTTAACTCTGGCTGGTAACTATGCAATATCACATGGATTCATTATCTTAGGTATATCTTTATATCTGATTTTCAATGCACGAAGTATATTAACTACCATCTACAATCAGTGGAATGTCAATCTATCAACAGAAATCAAATTTTCTCAAGAAGATTTTCTAACACTAGTAGGCAGTAAAATATTATCAAAAACAAGTTGGAATGTATATCAGAAAGAAGACAACAAATGGAAACAATCAACCAACGAGGAAATCACAAATTGTATAGCCAACTATCTTTCTAATTACTGGGAAATAGAAAACAAATATTGGTACGATATTATTCAAATTATATCTACTTTTGCAATGTTAGTTATAACAATTGTTACTAATACAACAATTCCTCAATATTTATTTATTCCACTTCTACTGTTCTCCAGCTTTTTTACTTTACTATGTGCAACGATTGAAAGAATCCAATACTCAAATTTTAAAACTCAAGATAGAAAAATCAGCAATAAGAAGTCCATTTTAAAAAATGACATTCTCAGAATTGTACCAATTATTCCTAAAGATCAAGATACTCGCTTAAACAGATATACAAATCTATGTAAAGAACATTATTCTCAGAAAAAAGACTTAATCTCAAAAAGCTTTTTCATAGATATCATATCTAACACTGTTCATATTGCATCATCATCTATTTTGATCTTAATATACGTGTTTAGCCGTAAGGAAATTAATCTTTCAACAATAGCAGAAATGACTGCAACACTTACAGTTTTTAACACATCCATTAATTCTGTTGAAAGAATTTTACAAGTTATACTAACCAGATCAAAAAACTGGGATGTTCTTGCAAATGAAATCCCTATGATGGAAAATATTCTTAAGGTTTACAGTCTTGAAACTGAAACTGAACCACAGTCTATTGACTCTCTCAATATCTCTCCTTTCGAAAGTTGTTACAATGAAACATCTGAAAATGATAAATCTTTTAAATTAATTCTTAATCAAAATTTATCATTTAAGAAAGGTGATTGTATTTCATTAACAGGAGCTAGTGGTAGTGGCAAATCAACGTTTTTAAAAATCACAACCAACCGAATTCAGTTTCATGAAATTATTCAATCAAAATTAGTACCTGTAAATTATGTTTTCTATGATGAAACTATTGACTTTGGAAGTATGTCACTCTGGGATGAAATATTCTGTTTAGATACCAAAACACGTATTGAACCAACATCAGAAGAACTTGAAAAAATGGAATATATTTTGAAAAACATGAAACTATTTCAAGAAATATCTGAACAATGTAAAGATTTTTGGATATGGATGAAAGAAAACAACTCTAAAAATCTTTCAAAAGGGCAAAAACAAAGACTCATTGTTTCAAAAATTCTATTTTGGCTAAGTCCAGATATTGATATCGTCGCACTTGACGAATGTACCTCTGGCTTAGATACAGAAGCTACTGATGATGAAAACGCTGATGCTCTGAAAATTTTACAGTTCATTATTCAATACTGCAACAAAGATAAAAAGAGAATATTATTCTTAGCAACACATCAAAATATTGAATCATTATGCAATCACCGATTACACTTCAAAAGAAAAGCTGGTAAAACTATCATTGAAAAAATTCGTTAAATCATTTTTAGGCGTACTTGCAATTTTGCAGGTACGCCTTTTTTTATAAAATAATGCAAATCAATCCACCACTACCCTCATTTACAATTCTTTGCAATGTCTCCTGTATCTTCATTTGAGCTTCTTCAGGCATTCTAGCTAACTTATTTTGCAATCCCTCATTAACCAAATCATGCACACTCTTTCCAAAAATATTAGAATCCCATATTTTCTTTTTATCCTCTTCAAACTCTGAAAGCAAATAATTTACAAGTTCTTCAGATTGCTTCTCACTGCCTACTATAGGCGAAATCTCAGTCTCTGTGTTAATCCTTATCATATGTAAAG
>ERZ824488.2863-NODE-2863-length-14211-cov-4.776067_pt1 | contig 14211 bp, 4 predicted proteins | sample MGYA00519936_ERZ824488 | MGnify/ENA primary metagenome ERZ824488 (study PRJEB31778, sample SAMEA3449153) | human gut metagenome | biome: human gut; feature: human-associated habitat; material: faeces | place: United Kingdom | collected 2010/2012 ... | reverse complement strand
TAATTGCAAAAGTGTCAAAGAGTGACGGAGGAAATTTGACAGCGGAGATGTCAAATTTCACCGTTACTTTTGACAGAAACAAATATCTCATTGAAGTTTTTACCTGTCACTGGTAACGCAAAAAACTGACATGAATGTCAGTTTTCAAACGTCACCAATGACATTAGTATTAATAAAATTGTGCTTTCTTACAAAAAATGTGTAATCAAAATTTTGGGTTGTCAATAAGAATGTTCCTTTGGCAAATTGAGGTGAGTGCTAAGAAAAGTGTCCCTGTGATATAAAAGTTATCCACATAGTAATCCTCTGTCTGTGGATAACTAGGTGGATTATTTAGGACTTGGTTTACATATTAATATTATGTAAAATATTTTGCTATTTTTATTGGGTTGGATAAAAAAATTTAATTAAATTGTAAAATAGTGTTTGTTATGCTATTTTCCGTAAAGAGATAAATTTTTTAATTATCAAATTTCTATGTTTCTAGAAAAAATTGTAATTGACAGATAAAAAAAAACATTTAAAATAAAGTTCATAAGGGTAATAATGCAAATTATTTGTGGAGGTAAATTATGCAAATGAAAAGAAAATTTAGTGAAAGGTTTGTGGCGACGTTAGTTGTGTTCATGATGATGTTTAGCAATTTTGCTCCTTTGGGAACGGCTCTTGTTGTATATGCTGATGATTCATCTTCTGATGCAATTAATTATTCTGCTCAGTTTGTGATGATTAACAATACTGATAATAATGAGCAACAGAATCAGACGAGTACGGTGGGTGGTTCTGAATCAGTTTTATCTATTGAGGATGCTCTTAGTCCAGAGGAGTCAAATCAAACAAAAGAGGATGTTCAGAAACCTAAAAATGAGGTGGCTGAGGATAATCAAAATTCTGTAAGTAATGATGAACAGAATGTGGTTACTAATGAAACAGCTAATAGTGTTGAGAATGAAAATCAGTTGCCAGAAAATGTTACTAATATAGAAGGAAATGAAATAGCAACTCCTGAAAATGGAAATACTTCTTCTAATAATAATGAAGATTCTACAGCAAATGCAATTGAGGAAGATGTTTCTTCTAATGTAGTTACTAATAATATTGTAGAAAATAATACAGTAGAAAATGATTCTTCTATAAATAATAACAATGAATCTGCTGACCAGGTTCTTGAAAATGGATTGGCTATTGAAATTACTTTAGGTGTTAAAACAAATGGATATTTAAAAAATGCTAAAGTTGATATTAAAGATTTAGCTAATCAAATATTTAAGTTAAAGGATAATATTTCTCTTGGAAATTATATTCAATCAATTGAAGATGGAAAAATTAAATTAAGACAAATTAATGCTGGTACTGAGGTTAAGGTTTATATTCCTATTGAATTAAAAGATGAGGATTTAGTGGATATTAAAAAACTTCAAGAAGGTGTTGAACTTAATTTAGTTGGAACTTATGTTGATGAACAAGGAAATGAGGCAATAATTACTAAATCTACTAAACCAATATTACAAATGTCTAATGATATGAATTTAGTTGTTGGAAGTAATATTGAAAAGTTTATTCCTTATAATAAGGATGGATATAAAGAGGCTTTAGTTCAAATTAAGGTTTCTTTGGGTTCAGATGTTAAGGGACAATTACCTATAAAAGATTCAAGCCTTGAAGTTAATCTTCCTCAAATTGAGGGTGCAGGAATAAAAGATGTTAATGTTTCTGCTATTAGTACTGGATTTACTAATGGACTTCAAAATGGTGATGTTGTATTTACTGTAGAGAATTGGTCTTATGAAAATGGTAAGGTTACAATTTATCAGAATAATCCTGAAAAAGATGGTAGATATTTAAGAAGTGTTGGAAATGATGAGTATGTAATTTCTTATACATATGAAGATTTTTCTGATCTTTCTGATGGTAAGTTAAGTGCTACAGTTTCTGCAAAGGCTAATATTTTTACAAGTGGTGATACAAAGGAAATTTCTACAAGTGTAGAAAATAGTTATGATTTATCTCAAGCAAATTCAAATATTATTACATATGATGTTACAAGAAAAACTCAAGATGTTAGTAAAGGATATTTATATGCAAATGCTAATGCTGAGGAACCTACTTATGCGGTTAAATATGATAATGCATTTGATATTAATATTTCAAGAGTTGACTTGTTAAATTCGGTTCAAATAAATGAAGGTACAGAGTATTTTGTAGATGGTCAAAATTATGGTTATCCAACTTCTACAGATGCTGGTGAGAATACTTACTATGATAAGGTAAGATTAAATAAGAGTAATTTATTATCAATAATTGGTGATAATGGAAATTTTGAATTATTACTTGAAGATGGAACAGTATTGATTCAAATTAATAAAGATACTGCTGATGATGGTGATGGTTATATAACTGTTGAGTTCGGTGAAAACAGAATTGGAAAATTAATCATGAGAGTTAATAATCCATCTGGTGATGGTATTTTAAATGTTGTTACTACAAAGGTTATTGATAAAGTTAATTATGGAAAAATGGAATTAGCTTCTTTCACAGGTATCCAAGAAGATTTCGTTGGTACTGCAGAATTGAAAGAAGGGCTTACAACTGAAATGGGTACTAAAACAGTTTCAACTGAATTGACTGAAACTACTACTGGTGCAACAGTTTCATTGAGTAGAACTGATTTAAGTACTTTGGTTAATAATGAAGATGTTGAGTTTAATATTTCATTAAATAATGCTCAAGATACAAGTGATGTTTACAAAAATCCTGTATTTGAATTGACATTCCCAAATGAGATTGAGAGTGTTAGCATTAAAGATATGAATTTATTATATGGAAATGATGAACTTGATATTGCTAATGTTGAAACTCTACGTGACAGTGAAAATAGAGTTGTTATAAAGGTTACTTTAAAAGGTGCTCAAACAAAATATACTACAGGTGGTTCTGATAATGGTGCTAGTATAATTTTAAAGGCTGATATAAAAACTGATATGTATACTGCTTCTAAGAAGGGTTCTCTTGTTATGAAATATTATAATGAGGATGCTACAAATTATGTTATTAGTTCTGATTGGAACATGATAACTTCTCCTTCAGCTTATATGTTGAATGGTAGACAGGGTACTTTTGATACTGAACTTAATGTGGTTGCACCTGCTGGATTTGTAAGTGCTCAGATGATTTCAAATTACAAAGATGATGCTACTTTGATTTCTGTTGATCAGGGTAGAAAAGAAGATACTATAGAAACTTTTGCTGATAGCAAAAATGCTGAAATGAAGATGTTATTAATTAATAACTCAGATGAGGAATTTAATAATGTTCGTATTTTAGGTAGAACAATTTTTGATGGTAATAAATCAATTATTTCTAAGGAAGCTTTGGGAACAAATATGACTGCTCCTATGACATCAAAAATTAGTTCAAAAGTAAAAGGTTTTTCATATACAGTTTATTATACAGAAAATGGTGAGGCTACAGAAGATTTGAATAATTCTTCAAATGGATGGACTACTGAACCTGCATCATTGGCTGATGTAAAATCTTACTTAATTGTTATTGACGAAAATGTAAAACCAGGTGATATGCTTACATTTGCATATAACTTTGAAATACCTGCTGATTTGAATAATAATTTGGATTTAGCTGGAACATTTGCTACATATTATAATATTGGTGATAATTCAACAGGATATGCTGAACCAGATAAGGTTGTTTTGACTACTGGTGATGCTCCTGTATTGAATGCTGAAATGAAGACTGATGTTCAAGGTGATTCTGTAATCAAAGGTCAATATATAGATTACACAATTGATATTAGAAATGACGGAAGATCTACTGCTGGAAAAGTTGTTTTGAAGGCTAATATCCCAGAGGGTGTAATTTATGTGGATAATGGAGTAGCTGATCCTAATTTAAGAGAACTTTCAATTGATGTTGGAGATCTTAATGAACATGAATCTAGTACAGTTAAATTTAGATTAGAAATTCCAGAAGATTTTTCTGGAAAAATTGATTTGGTTGCAACAGTTGAGGCTGAGGGCCTTGAAAAACCTATTACATTAAAACAAGATAAAGCTTATTCTGTTGATAACTCTCAGATAACAGTTAATTTAACTTCTACAAAAGATGGTTATCCAATGTTACCAGATGAGGAGATGACTTATTCATTAAAAATTACAAATGATAATAATTCAAATATTAATAATGTTACAGTAAAACAGATAGTTCCAGAGGGATTAGATTTTGTTGATGCTTATGTTGGTGGTGATGAATCAAACAAAGGAAACTTTGATGAAAATTCTAGAACTGTAACATGGAATATTCCTTCTCTTGGTGAAGCTAAGACTTGTACATTAGTTGTAAAATCAAAGGATTTAGGTGTAGATGAAAAAGATTTAGTTTCTTCTGCAACTGTTGAAAGTAGCGATTTAAAAGCTATTTACAATTCAGAAGAAAATCATATTCAATATGCTAAACCTAAATTAGAAGTTAAAAGTTATACAACTTCTGATAATAGATATATTAATGAAGGTGATTTCATTGAATATGTTCTTGAAGTAAAGAATGTTGGTAAGGTTGCAGATACTATTGATATTAAAAATGCACTTCCTGAGGGATTGACAATGATTTCAGGAACTTGTGAATTTGATAGTGGAAGATCAATTGATCCATTTATTTCTGAGAACTTCTCTTTGAATACTTATATTGATGCTGGTGAGACTGCAAAAATTGCTTTACTATGCCATGCTGAAAATTTACAGGAAAGTGGAGAAAAGATTGTTAATACATCTTGGACTGTTGGTGGTGCAAATGTTGAGACTGTTGAAACTCCAAAAATCGATAATATATTACAACCAGCAACTAATACATCTGTTGGTGCAGTTGCTTCTAGTGAGGAGTATTCAGTAGAAACAGCTAGTGAAAATAATGCACAAACTACTTTTGCTGGAATAACTACTGTCGGTAGTGCAACAGCAAATAATGAAGTTGTTAATCCAGATGCTTCTTATAGAATTATTGGTAAAGCATTTGATGATAAAAATAAAAATGGTCAAAGAGATGATGATGAAGAAGGAATGGCAAATGTTGTTACAAAATTATGCGATATTTCTTCACAGAAAATAGTTGCTCAGGTTGTTACAAATAGTGTTGGAGAATATGTTTTCGATAATGTAAAACCTGGTGAGTACTATGTTAAATTTGAATATGATACAACAAAGTATCAATTAACAGATTATAAGAAACAAGGTGTAATGGCTGATAGAAATTCAGATGCAATTATTGCAAATTACAAGGCTGTTACAGATAAGATACAAATTACTGATAGTTGTGTTTCAGATATTGATATTGGTTTAATTAAAGCTGGTATATTTGATTTATCTTTGGATGCTAATATTAATAAGATTACTGTTCAAAATGATAAAGAAACAAATACATATGAAATGGAAAATCCAAAACTTGCAAAAATTGATATTAACCCTAGATATGCAGATTCTTCAAAAATATATGTAGAATATACAGTTACAGTTGCTAATAGAGGTGAAATTGCTGGATATGTTAAATCACTTGTTGATTACTTACCAGATGGATTAGATTTGGCTACAAGTATTAATAGTGGTTGGTATATTGGTTCAGATGGAAATGCTTATACTACTCAACTTGCTGATGATTTAATTCAACCAGGTGAGACAAGAGATATTAAGTTAGTTTTAACAAAGCAAATGACTGATACTAGCACAGGTATTATTAATAATACTTTTGAGATTGCACAAACATATAACCAATATGCAATTGATGATATTGACTCTGTTCCTGGAAATCAGGCTCAGGATGAGGATGATTTGAGTAAAGCAGACGTAATCATTGGTATTCAAACTGGTGGAAGCATGATTAATGTAATGATTATAAGTGCTACACTGATTACGGTATTGATTGCTCTGTATGTAATTAAGATACAGATTGATAAAGGGAATAAGGAGGTGATAGTATGAGAAACGCAAAGAAAATAATTATTAGATTATCAATAGTTACTGGACTTATACTATTAGCTTACCTTGGAATCGCTTTTTATGGAAATGTTTTAAAAACATATGCGAAAGCAAACTTGACGCCAGCTAAAGCGTTGGAGGCATCTAAGGATGTTCCAATTGATGTTAAGAGTTGGCAAGATAAATTAAAGGATTCAGCTGAAACTGTTAAAGAAGAATATTCACATGCTTCTTTGGGACAACATCCTTCAATAACATATGCTAAGTTGTTATCAGAAGAATATCTATTTTGTTCTGGAAAAGGTTGGCCTTTGAGATCAAATCCTACTTGGACATTAAAAGGTACATATACAGCTACTCCAGCTGAGGCTTGGGTTTTGGCTGAAGCTGCAAATAATGTTCATAATGGTAAAACTGAATGGAGACTTACAAAAACACAGAACCCATATGAAGGAAAAGTAAGTCAATTAAAGAAATATAAAGAAATTGACGGATATGTAGTTTATAAAGTTAAAAAATCTGATACTATTTCAGATGAAGATGATGACAATAATAGTGATGGTGTTGATGAAGAAACATATGTTATTAAAGATACCGACAATAAATACTATTATGTTACATTAAGTGATCCAACTGGTGGTGGAGATGGTAAATATTCATATGTACAATATGCTTGGTGGCAAGTTTCTACATATGCACAAGACAAAAATAAATACAATCCAGGAGACAAGAGTGGTGGATTGGCACAAGAAGCAAAAGCTTTTGAGAACTACGTAGAAGAAATGAATGGTGGAGATAAAAGTTGGCCTAAAAATGATGATGGAACATTTAAGATTGATTACAAAGTTGGTATGACTCCAACTGATTCATCAAAATTAAAAGTTGCATTTGATGCTAATACAAATAAATATATGGTTGGACCTATAAAAATTAATTATACAAGAAGAACTACACAACAAGGTAAGAGAGCAAAAGTTGATTTTGCTGGTATTACAAAAATGACTTTAGTTGGTGTAGATGCTAGTGGAAATGAAGTCCATGATTCAAAAGGTGAATCAATATATGTTCAAAATCAGAACTTTAAAATAATTTATGCTGATGAGGCTACTCATAAAAAGAAAGCAGATGCTTTTAAAGATACTGATGCTACATATTCATTCCCATACAATGGAGAGGAATTCTATCTTGCAATAGATTATGTTGATGATGTTGTTGCATTAAAGAGTTTCAAAGTTGATTTCCATTATATGACTGCAAAAGGTTCTTATCAGATTTATGAAGGTGTTCTTACAAATGATGATGGAAGTAAAACTCCACAACAGCCAATTGGTGTTCCTACAGGACCTAACCAAAAAATTGATGTTGATGCTGCTGGTGGATTAAATGGTAGCAAAGCTGCTATTCCAGTTGAGCTTGAAATATTCCCTACACCTCTTGATTTGAGAACTCGTTTATCTGGTATGGTTTGGATTGACGAAGAAGAACAAAAAGTAAAAGGTACTCTTGGAATAAAAGATGATTCAGAAAAATATGCTGCAGATAATAGTGTTGAAGTTGTTGTTTGGAAAGTTAAGTACCAGAAAAATAATGGTAAATTAAAAGAGATTGAAAGAGAAAAAGCTATTGCATGGGATTCAAGTGGTAAAACAATTGATTTCATAAATAATAGAATTTATATTAAAGATGGTAAATATTCAATACCAAATATTCAAGTTCCTTCAGAAGAAGGTTTAGATACTTCAAAATATGTAATGTCTTATGATGTTGAGTTCGTTTATGATGGACAAACTTATGAGGCAACTGAATATTTGAAATCAGCAGGAAAAGATAATGTTGGTGATAAATTGTCAACATTTGCAAAAACTGTTGAGGAGACTAGAGGAGCAGATTCAGATTATTCAAGAATAAAAGGTACATCTGCTAAGATTGATTTTTCAAAGGATTCTTATGTAGTTGAGAATTCTGATGAAAGAAAGAATTTTGATAGTTATTATTCAGAATTTTATGGAAATGGAGCTATTGATACATCAAATGGTACTACTAAAGGTAAGGCAACAGGTGGTGTTGGTGGTTCACAATATAGTAATGTTGAATATGGTGAAAGAGGACAAAGTGCTATTGATTTGAACTATACATCATCAGATGTTGGTTCAGAAGGATATACTAAAAAAGTTTCTTCACTAGTAACACATGATGCAAATGGATTTATATATGATCAATATAAATTTGTTGCAAGAACTTCAGAGGCTGGACTTGTATTCCCTTATGAAACTAAATATCATACTAAGAAATCATATTATGATAATTTGGAAATTAACAACAGTGAATATAAACCAGTTGATGAATACTTTAATCAAATTAACTTAGGTTTACTTGAAAGATATCATACTGATTTAAGTGTACTTAAGGATTTATATAAGGCTAAGGTTGTTGTAAATGAGCAAGAAACAGATTATAGATATAATTCATTAGGAACTTTAACAGAAGATTCTTTGAATAAGACTTTACAACCTCAATATAGACAACAAACATATAGTATTGGATTATATAATTCAGATTATAAATATAGATCAAGTGCATATGATTCAATTGGTGTTGATAAAGAAGTGAAGCAACTTGTAAAGGCCTTAAAAGAAGGTACTGAATTACGATTGTTTGTAACATATAAAATTCAAATTTATAATGGATCTGAATATACAGATGCTTCTATAAATGAATTTAAAGATTATTATGATAAATCACTTACTATGATTACTGAAGATACAAAAGCATATATTTCTAATGATGATAAGTCTTCAGATACAGCAAGAGAAGAAAAGGTTGTAGCTGAAAAACCTTATTATAGAAAGTTAAAAAATGGTGCTGATGTAAGTTCATTATATAGCTGGAACAGAACAGATGATTTGAAGAATGGTAATATTGATGATGGTGTTGCTGGAGATGTGGCTTTTGAAAAAGTTGATTCAAGCAATGGTGAATACAATGTTGCTAAGTGTACTGGCTTAAATGCTATATCTGGAAGTAATGTAAACAGCAAGATGACTTTAGAGCCTGGTGAGAGTTATGAAATCTATGTTACATATGAAGTTGACCAATCTGGATATAAGAAAATTCAAGAAGGTCAAGATGCAAATAGAGATTCATCATTATTAGGTACAAAAGCTAATATTGCTGAAATTTCAAGATATTCATCAGTATATACAAGTGAAGGTGTTGCAAGACACAAGACTACAAGATATAAAGCTGGACAAATTTCTGGTAGAGTTGATAGAGATTCTGCACCAGATAACATAAACTTAAATGCTAAAGATTCTAATGGTAGAGTTGATTCTAAATTCTTTGAAGATGATACTGAGACTGCACCAATTCTTACAGTAGGAATAAAAACAGCTGATGAGTCTAGAACATTAAATGGTGTTGTTTGGGAAGATTCAAGAGGCGATAAGCAAGAGGCAAATGGTGTATTTGATGCTGGAGAAACAACAATACCAGGTGTTGATGTTTCATTAGTTGAAAAGATTAAAGTTGATGTAAAAGATTTCCAAGAAGGTGGAAAATTGGCTGGTAAAAATATTCCTTTGGATGTATTAGATTATGAGTTTGAATATATCTGGAAAAATAATTCTTTCGGAAATGATGATATTTCTACAGCCAAAACAAATGATAATGGTATTTATACATTTAAAGATTTCTTAACAGGAAATTATGTTGTAAGATTTGAATACGGTAATAATGACGAGACTTTGAAATATAATGGTCAAGATTACAAAAATACAGCTTATCAAACTGGTATGACAAACATCAAAGCTTCAGAAGCTAATGGTAAGATTTATGAAGGTACTACTGATGGTCAAGGTGTAAAAACTGGTGAAGTTTCTACTTTGAATAATGAATGGCAAGATTTAAGTGCACAAGCAAGTACTTTGAATAATGCAAGAGTTTCTGATGCAAGAGATTATGAGCCTAGAAGATTGAAAGTTAATGCTTATTCAAGAACTATCACAAAGGGAAATGCTGAAGTTTTAGCCGGATATGTTGATGAGGATGATAAGAATATTACTAAAGAATATAAATCAATATTAAAGGCAAATAAAGGCGATTTGAAAACATATACATCAATGGTTGCTAATACTGCTAAATTTGTTGTTTCTGTTGAAAAACAAAGTGATATTCAATATGACCCTAATGTAAGTTCAACAGATGGTGGTAGTCATGATTATACAATTGCTAATATGGACTTTGGTATTACAAAGAGACCTGAAACAAGAATTTATACACAAAAAGAAATTTCTAAGTTAGAGTTATTGAAAGATGATGGTCAAGAAGTTGTTCTTTCAGTATCTTGTGATGAAGAAGGTAATATCATAAAATCTGGTGATACATCAGATTCTAACTCAACAATGAGAGTTGATAAGGTTACAGAAATTAACAAAGAATTGTTATCTGCTGGAACTCAAGGATTTAAGTATGTTGCTGTTGAAGCAAGTTACTTAAAAGGATTACAAGTAAAAATAACTTATAATATTAAAGTTATAAATGATTCTGAAACAGATTATACAACTGAAAAAATTGCAAGAATCAAAGATGCTCAAACTTTATTTGATAAAGCTAAAGAGTATGAAGAAGGAAAAGATGTAGAAGGTGGAGTATCACCATTCAATACAGGTACAGGTATTGTATATGGTAAATATGTAGGATTACATTATTATACTAACAATACTGATGCAACAGCTGATACAGATTTAACTTCTAAATATAAATATGGATATAATGGAGATGGCAAAGATGTTGTTGCTAAGACAACTGTAGATCAATTAGTTGATTATATTGATAATGATATTAGTATAAGCAAAGATGATACTGAAGGTATTGCTAACCAATCTTGGGTTGAATCTTCAGAACTTGACAGAAAGAATAAATTATCAAAAGTTTCTTATGTAAATAATGAAGTTGATGATAAGAATTTACAAGATAATAAGGAAAGAACTTATGTTGGAACTTCTAAGAATAATATAGCAATGTCTGAAAATGAAATGATGTCTAATGATCTTAGAGAAATAACTTATACAGATACTGTTTTGAATAGTGATGGAATACCAATGACTAAAAATGAGAATGGTGTTGTAAAACCTCAATTGGAAACAAAGACGATCAAGATGTATTCAACAAACAAAGGTGAGGCAGTAGAGTCTTCAACTACAAGTATGTATAATACTAATATTACTAAGGAATTGGCTCCAGGTGAAAATACTTCAATGACTATTGTTACAAGTGCTCAGGCAAGCGAAGAAGGTATTAAGAATATGAATTATGATAACCTTGTTGAGATTGCTATGTATAGTAATGCGGTTGGTAGAAGGGATACTAAGGCTATTCCAGGTAATGCTAATATGATTGCTAAACAAAAACCTGCTTATGAGGCTGGTTATGATAGAGTTGTAATGAAGGACGAGAATGGAAATGTCTTGAAAGATGATAATGGTAATGCTAAATATGAGTTTAAACCTAAGACTACAACTATAGCTGCTGGTACTGTTGAAACTGAAAGAGATGCGTTTGCTGCTAGGGATACGGTTACTTTCTCTGAACCTACTGGTTTGAATTTACAAAGACAGAGAATGAATATGGCTATTAGAGTGATTTTGGTTGGATTGATAATTTCTGCTATTGCTATTATGATTGCAACTGTGGTTGTGGTTTTCAAGAAGACGAGATATGAGGATGAGGATATTGTTAATCAGAACAATAAACAAGTTTAAATTTCGATTAGAATGACATCTTACTGTGTTAAATTCCCCCTGAATTCCGGAAGCGTACATAAGTACGTTGAGGAAATTCAGGGGGAATTTGCTTTGTGCTTGTCATGGGGACGTTCTTCTTGACAAGTAGAATATTCAAACGACATCAAATTACGTAGAGGAGAACAGTGTGCTACATTATGAGAAAATGTGTAATCTGAAATTTAATGGTTGTCAAAAAGAACGTCCCCATGACAACAGAAAAAACGGTCCCATGACACCCATGGCAATGATGGTTGACATTATGTTAATTTGATGATATAATTTTGAAAATGTGCATAAGGAGGTACAAGTATATGCAACACATTATTTTTTTCATTTTAGCAGTATTATTACTTGTAGGCTATATTGATTTCAAAAGGGAGTTTAGGTTCCGGTTGAATCATTATCTAACGTTTGTCCAATATTCAAAGGCATTGTGCGAGATTTATGAGAGCTATAAAAGGATGAGTCCTCAGCAGTTGGAACAACATACTGAGTTTGAGTCTGAGAGTTTGCGGGTGGATTATAATCCTGAAGAACTTTCTAAATTCTTTTTTCAGTTTGATTTAATGTTAGCGAAAATGCTGGATGAGTATGATATTCTATTAGCAATGGAATATTCTTTTACTAAGGAGGATTGGACGTATATTCAGGATGTGCATGATAAATTATTGGAAATGCAGAGTGACCTGAAAATGGAGCGTTGGAGAAAGGGACTGATAAAAGTTTGATAGTCAAGGGTGCGAGGTTATTACCTCGCATCTTTCCTTTGGTGTAGCGAATTTTGTGGTGTCTTGTATTGATTTTTTTTTATATAGAGATTATAATACTTTATGTGTTATTGTACAGAAAATTTATTTTATGAATTTTCGTACGTGAACAAATTTACTGGAAATTTGATATTTAAAGAAATTTAAAATAAAGGAAAATGAAAATTTTCAGCGTTGTTCTTAGATTATACTTATTGTTAGATTGTTAGGAGGAGAATTTTATGATAGCAAAAAGAAAAGTTATATTAGTTGGAACTGGATTTGTTGGTATGAGCATGGCATATGCTTTGATAAATCAGGGGAATGCTAGCGGTGTTAATGAATTAGTTCTAATAGATGTTTTAAAAGATAAAGCAGAGGGTGAGGCTATGGATTTGTGCCATGGATTACCTTGTTCTCCAAGCCATATGGATGTAAAAGCTGGAGATTATTCAGAGTGTAAGGATGCTGATATTGTTGTTATTACAGCTGGTTTGAGTCAGAAACCTGGTCAAACAAGACTTGAATTATCAAATGCGAATGCAAAAATAATGAAAGATATTACTTTACAGGTTGTTAATAGTGGTTTTAAGGGTATTTTCCTTGTTGCTTCTAATCCTGTTGATTTGATGACTAAGGTGGTTCAAGAGGTTTCACAATTTCCTACTAGAAAGGTTATTGGTTCTGGTACTGCTTTGGATACTTGTAGATTGAGATATATGATTGGTGAGTATTTGAATGTTTCTAATAAAAATGTTCATGCTTATATTATGGGTGAGCATGGGGATTCTTCTTTTGTACCATGGGATCATGCTTATGTTGGATGTAAGAAAATTCAAGATATTCTTAAGGATTCAAAAAAAGATTTATCTGATTTGGACAAAATTTATGTTGAAGTTCGTGATGCTGCTTATGAGATTATCGAAAAGAAAAAGGCCACATATTATGGAATTGGTCTAGGATTGGCTAAGATTGTTAAAACTATTTTAAATGATACTAATGAGATACTTACTGTATCAGCACATTTGAATGGCGAGTATGGTCATAAGGATATATATATTGGTGTTCCTGCTGTAATTAACAGCAAGGGTGCAAGAGAATTATTAAAGCTTGAATTAAATCCTGAGGATCAAAAAAGACTTGATGAGAGTTGTGCTGTTTTGACAGAGAATATGAAGAATATTAGAGAGGTAATTTAATTACTGATTGAAAATAATATATGATGATGCAGGATAATTGTCATTGGTGATGTTTGAGGTTGATAGATTGCTATGGATTTTTGATATTACTGATGACATTTCTGCGATTGTTTTTTGCGAAATTGCTAAAATAATGGTTTTACAGAAGTTTTTGAAAAAATTTGATATAACTATTGACTTTTGGTTTCAAAAGTGGTATCCTATACTAGTCTTATGGGTCAGTAGCTCAGTTGGATAGAGCACGCGCCTTCTAAGCGCGGGGTCGGGGGTTCGAACCCCTCCTGGCTCACCAGAAACCTAAATGATTTTTTTAGGTTTCTTTTTATTAAAATAATGTTATTAGTTCAAAATAAACAAGTGTAAGGGATTATTTTAAAATCAGATAAAAAAATTTTAATTTACTCTTGAAATTTTTTTGGATTTATGGTAATATTTATAAGCAGTTTGATTTCGAGGTGTAGCGCAGTTGGTAGCGCGCGTGGTTTGGGACCATGAGGTCGCA
>ERZ824488.2861-NODE-2861-length-14216-cov-5.383730_pt1 | contig 14216 bp, 9 predicted proteins | sample MGYA00519936_ERZ824488 | MGnify/ENA primary metagenome ERZ824488 (study PRJEB31778, sample SAMEA3449153) | human gut metagenome | biome: human gut; feature: human-associated habitat; material: faeces | place: United Kingdom | collected 2010/2012 ... | reverse complement strand
AAAGCTGGCCGGGTATTACGCCGACTGGATGAAAAACCAGGGCGGCAGCGGAAACAGCGGCAGCGGTGGAAAGACGAGCCTGGACTGGGACCAGGACGAGGGCATCTTCACCTGGAACGGGAAGCAGTATAACAGCGTGACCTCCCTGGCCGCTGCTATTGATAGCGCAGGGCTGTCCGACGAAGAAAAGCGGACCGTCGAAAGGAAATTTAAGCTGTTCGGCTTTGACATTAGCTTCTCCTGACGGAATTGGAGGATGACATTATGGCAGTTACGATTTCACAGAAAAGCACAGGGAAAAGCTGGAGTTCCACCGGCCAAAAGCGCGATGTGGACACTAAGGCATCCAATCAGGGACAGGCCGGGGCCGCACAAGCGGCTCCCGGCTATTCCAAAACGGAAACAGTTGATGGTGTGCGCGAACAATGGAACAGCGGGAAGGTCACTATTTCCCGCACTGTAAAGCCCACCGTTCCGCAGACCACGGCGGAAAAGCCTGCGGAGAAGCGGGGCTTCTTCTCCCGTCTGGGAGACACCATCCTAGGCGGGGCCAAGGGGTCCCTGGCCTCCAACAGCAACGCCATGAGCACCTTCTACGCTATGGGCCAGGGCGGACGCGATGCGCAGAACCGGGAGTACCTGGCGGAATATTCCCACAACCTGGAGCGGGCCAAGCTGGACATGGACGCCATGCTGGCGGAAAACAAGGAAAAGCCCGGAAGCTGGAACGAGCGGGACATCCAGAGCCAGCAGTACATCATCGACGACTGGCAGCGGAAGTATGACGCGATGGCAAAGGTGCTGGACGAGCAGGTGCAGCAGAAAGCGACCCAGGCCAGCTATGAGCTGGCGGACGACATTCAGCAGTCCTCTGCCCAGGACATTGAGCGGGCCAAGGAGGGGCTGGGCAGCGTGGGCCAGGTGCTTGTGGACGCGGGTGCTTCCATGACCCAGACAACGCTTGACGCAGCGGCCAACGCCCTGTTGGGAACGCCGGGCAGTATGGGTGCTTTTGCCATGCGTGCGTTCGGCGGCGGGACGCAGCAGGCCCGGCAGGACAACCCAAACTCCACCCTGGAGCAGCAGGTGCTCTACGGCACGGCCTCCGCCGCAAAGGAAGTCTTTACGGAGAAGATGTTCAACATCGCCCTGCCGTTCAGCCATGCCTATGGCGGCGGCGCATTGGACGACGCCGTGGAGCGGGGCATCCGCTCCGCCGTGAACCGCTTTGCAAAGACGGACGCGGGCAAGCGTGTGCTGGGCGGTGCGCTGACCTTCGGGGCCGGAGCGGTGAGCGAGGGCTTGGAGGAGTTCATCGGAGACTGGATGGAGTGGCAGATGCCCCGCATCTACGGCGGAGACGCGGACAGTGCCGGAGAGACGCTGGAAAACTCCCTGTATGACTTCCTTGTGGGCGCGGCATCCGGTATGATGGGCGGCGTTATCACCCCGGCCACCTACCACTACAACGTGGGCGAAACCGGCGCCCAGCAGGAGACCACCGCTCCCACACCGCAGACAGAAGCGACACCCCAGGCCACGGCGGCCAATGAGCTGCTGACCCAGGCAGCGGAGCAGGCAAGCCAGAACGGAAGCATCCACGGAAAGATGGCGGACCGTATTCTGGCTGACCAGGATGCCATGGCAGCCCTGGAGCAGGCGGCGGGTCGGGTGGTACAGGACGGCATGACCAAGAGCCAGCAGCGCAAGGCCGTCAAGAGCGCCGTGGAGGCCCTTGCAAGGGCGCAGAGCGACGTTTCTACGAACGCGAGGGAAACTGCCCCCGCCGCAACGGAAGCCCGGCAGACGGCCACGCAGGAGGCCGTGCGCCCCGCCATGCAGGTGGAGCAGCAGCGCCCTGCGGCGCAGCAGGCGTATGACATCCGCCGCGTGCGGGACGCTGCGGCCAGCCTGGGCGAGAACGGGGCCAAGGCCCTCTCCGCCAGCTACGACGGCAGCGTGCGGGCCGACGACTACTACGCAGGCTTCGCCTCCTACTACGAGGCGGGTATCAACGGCGCAGACATGGCAAGGGTGGACAGCGACTACGGCAGCCGCCTGACGGAGGCCCAGCGCTTCGCGGCCTACTCCGCCGGACAGAACGACGCCGCCCTCTCCCTCCAGCGTGAACAGCAGGCGGCCAAGTATGCCAAGGTGGCCGGAGAGGACAGCGGTCTCGTGTATGACGACTTTGTGAAGCAGGCCGTGGAGAGCGGCAGGCCGTTGCAGGACAAGCAGGGCCGTGCCATTCTGGACGCTAACGGTGAGAGCCGCGTCTATCTGACCGCCGAGACGGCGGCCAAGGTCAACAGAGTTGCCAAGGCCCTGGGCGTGCGGGTGCAGTTCGTGGACAGCGTGCGCGGCGGAACGGCCAATGCCCAGATCAGCGGCAGCACGGTGCTGGTGGAACGGAACAATGAAAACCCTGTACTGGCTATTGTGGGCCACGAGATGACCCACCGGATGCAGGAGCTTGCCCCCACGGAGTACCGGACGTTCCGGGACATCGTGGCACAGGAGGAGCAGGACAGCATCCAGAAGCGCATCGACAGCTACGCCGCGCAGGGCGTGGAGCTGACCTATGAGCAGGCCATGGACGAGGTGGCGGCGGACTATGCGGGCCGCCTCATTGACGACGGCAAGGTGCTGGATGACTTCATCGAGCGGCACCGGGATGACCGGACGCTGCTGCAAAAGGTCCGGGACGCTATCCGCTCCCTCATTGATAAGCTGACTGGGGCCGAGAAGAAAAAGGCCCAGACCGCCGAGGGGAAGCTGACGGCAGCCTTGGAGGCGGCAGCCCGGCAGGCAAAGACCTTGCAAGGAGAGGGCGGCAATGATACAATGGCCGCAACAAGAAATTCTTTGAAGGAGGACGGCAAGGATGGACAAGAAAGCGAAACTGGCGGCAGACCTGGCACAGGCAGCCGAGAAGGATATGGGCAGAGCGCTGACCGAGAAGGAAAAGGCCAAGATGGACGAGTTCGCAGAGAGCTTTCTGCTGCTTCTGGACGACACGGAGGAGTAAACCCGTCTTTCGGGGCCAAACCCGTGCGCTCCTGGGCGGAGGGCCACACGGTGGAACCGGCCAAGGGCAGCGTGGCCTACGCAGAGCAGCGGACGGCGGTGGACTACGGCGTGCCGAGCTTTGTTGTGGCGGATGCGGCATGGGCCAAGAACAAGGGCAGCACCCCGGCGTTCTCTGCCGATGGGCAAATCTTCTTCCGGGAGACCCTGCCGGAGAAGAACCGGGGAATGTTTGCCCCCCACGAGGTCACTCATGTGATGCGGCAGGTAGGCTACAAGCCTTACCTGGACTTTGTGGAACGGACGCCCACGATGCTGAATATGAGCGACGGGATGACCCGTGTGCTGCTGAACCATGTGGCAGAGCATCAGCATACCACGCTGGAAAATGCAGACCCGGCCCGCCTCTATGACGAGTTCAACGCGACGATGTACGGGCATATCGCGGTGGGCAAAGCAGATATGTTCGTGGACGGTCCTGCGGCCCATGTGTTCCATGACTTCGACGCATACGCCAAGGAGTTGGGCGAGCTGCACGAGCGCTTCAAGGCCGCCAATCAGAAAGAGACGAAATTCTCTCTCAAGGCCCCGGTGGAGGAGACGGATAAGCTGCTGGCCCTACACAACAAGGACGAGAACAGCATCCTGGCTGCCATCAAGTTGGGCGGCCTGCCCATGCCCTCTATCGCCATTGTAAAAGCCAGGGACGGGCACACCAAGTACGGCCCCATCTCCCTTGTGTTCAGCAAGGACACCATCGACCCGCAGCTATTCCGCGCCAACAAGGTGTACGGCGGCGATGCCTGGACGCCGACAGCTCCGCGAGTAGATTACCCCGTGAACAGCAAAAAGGCATCCCAGGTGGAGCACGAGCTGCACCGGCTGGCCGGGGATGTCTCCGTGGCCGGGGGCATCTTCAGGAACAGCGCCGCCCTGCGCTCTATTGGCATCGACGACACCAGCACCAGGAGCACGGCAGAGCTGGCGGAGAAGCTGGCCTCCACGGACACGGTGCGGGCGGCCTATCTGGCAGACCAGGGCAAGAGCCTGGAGCCGGTAAAGATGGACAAGGTGTGGGACAAGTTCGGCAACGACACCCTGCAAAAGGTGGTTGACCGCCTGGGCGTGAACACGCTGGCTGAAATCGAGGCCAACCTGGAGACCGGCGAGAGCGTGAAGGACGCCCTGGGCGAGAATGCCGAGGTCATCCGCGACATTCTCCGGGACTACTACCGGGAACAGGGCGAACCCATGCTCCGCAGAATGGCCGTCAAGAGGCATTGGACCGACGCGGAGATCAACGAAAGACGGCAGACCCGCATCGACAATTCCATGGACGGAGTTTCCATCTTCACCCTGGAGGACATCGTTCACCACGCATGGGATATGTACCAGGACGGCGGCGCGACCAAGGGCGAAATTGACCGGATGGCTACCTCTGACGCGCTGCGCAGCGCCGTGGATGACCACGCCGTTGAGGAGTGGATTGCCGGGAAGCTGGACGGCCTGCTGGGCGAGGCGGGCATCTACAATGGCAAGGACCCCTACACCCCCTCCGGCAATCTCCGCAGCTTCTCGCAGCTCCACTATGCCTACACCCTGGATAACATCGTCAAGGCGATGAAGGAGGGCCAGGAGGAGCGCGGCGGCAACACCTGGGGCGCAAGCGCCAAGACCCTGCAATCCGTGGCGACGCCGGAATACCGCAGCATCCAGGAGATCAAGGCGGACAGCGGGCGGCTGGGCATGGACGAGGGGGCCGAGTATGAAGCAAAGCTCCAGGCCATTGATGACCAGATCGGCAGCATCATCACGAAGATCAAGCAGGGAAACAAGGCTCATTCCGACAATTCCTTCGTCGAGAGCGACATCATCGGCAGCATCCTGATGGAAACGTCCAAGGGCAAGAGGACGGTGGACGCTATCATGCGGGCCTTCTCCAAGGAGGGGTACAAAATCAGCAGCCAGACGGCCCAGGACATCCAGGCCGTCTACCAGGCGGCGGCGGAAATGCCCACCGGCTACTTTGAGGCCAAGCCCCAGCGGGCCGTCGGCTTCGACGAAGTGCTGGCCGCCGTCATCCCCGATGACAGCAGCAAAAAGCTGCGGGACGGTCTGGAGCAGGCCGGTGTGCGGATGCTGGAATACAAGACCGGAGACGACGCGGACCGCCTTGCCAAGATCAACAGCGTGGACGACGCCCGCTTCTCCCTCAAGGCCGGGACGGAAAGCAAGAGTGTTGCCTCCTTGCAGGAGGAAAACCGGCTGCTGCGGGAGCAGATGAAGGACTATATCGCCATCCAGCGCCGAAACGGGAAGCTCCAGGAGAGCCGGGACTACTGGCAGGGCCAGACCCGGCGGACCCAGCGCGTGACCACGGACAAAAAGGCCGTGACCGCCGCCGCGAAACAGCTTATCCAGAACTACGGGGCCGACATCGCGGTGAAGGACATCCAGGGAGACCTCCAGAGCCTCTATGACTACATCGCCAGCGGCTACGACGGCAAGGACGAGCTGACATACACCGAGGCTCGCCGCCGGGCGGAGGACATCGCGGAAACCCTGGTGAGCAACGCGGTGGCCGTGGACAGCGATATGTACGATGCGTACAGCGACCTGCGGGACTACCTGCGGACGACCAAGATCATCTACGGCAAGGAATACCACGGGGACATCGCGGACTATGGCGATTTCCGCAAGCGGCAGTTCGGACGGCTGAACCTGGGCAGCGAGGGCCACACCAACATCGACCAGGTGTACCAGGAGCTTTCCTCCCGCTGGCCGGAGTTTTTCAGCGAGCAGGAACAGACCCATCCGACGGACCAGCTCCTCCACATCGTGGAAGTGCTGGACGGCATCAGCGAGATCAACGAGTACAACCCCTTCTCCCGCTACATGGACCAGGCTGTGACCGGCGCAGCAAACGAGATCATGGAGACCTTCTTCGACCTGCCCCAGACGCGAAAGACCTTTGCGGACCGGCAGGCATTGAAGCTGGAGAACGCCAAGGCCAAGGGCCGGGAGCAGGTCCAGAAGGTGCGGGAGCAGTACGCCACCCGCCTGGCGGAGCTGCGGGAGCAGAACCGGCAGCGGGTACAGAACGCCATCGCCAAGGAGCGGGAGGCCCGCGAGCGGCAGATGGGCGCTCTGAAAGACCGCTATGCGGCCAAGGACGCAGCGGGCCGGGAACGCCGGGCGGCCCGTGAGCTGCGGGCCAAAATCACCCGCCATGCCAGCGCTCTGTCCCAGAAGCTCCTCCGCCCCAGCGACCAGCACCACATCCCGGAGGCCATGCGCGGAAGCGTGGCCGCTATGCTGGAGAGCATCAACCAGGAGAGCCAGTACACCCTCGACGAGAACGGCAAGCGGGTGAAGGATGGCAGCGGCACCCCCACCAAGCGAACCGAGGCGTTCCGCGCCCTCAAGGAGCAGTACGCCAAAATCGTGGCCGAGGGCGGGGATATGGTCATTGACCCCTCCCTGCTGGGCAGCGACGCCGACGGCATCAAGGGCGGCTTTGATGCGGTCATCGCCATGAAGGACACCAAGCTGGCCGACATGAGCGTGGCGCAGCTCAAAACCGTGTGGCAGGTGGTCAAGGCTGTTGAGCACAGCGTGAACACGGCGGGGAAAGTCCTGTCCAAGGCCAAGTACGCCAGGACGGCGGACTGGGCGCAGGCTCTCTCCATCGGGACCAGCAGCCGCCGGGCCAAGAACAGCCTGACCCGCAACCACGCCCTCATTGACCTGGAGACCCCGTACACCTTCTTCTCCCATTACGGAGAGGCGGGCAAGGCGGTCTACCGGATGCTGCGGGACGCGCAGGACCAGCAGCAGCTCATGGTGGACCATGTGGCCGAGGAGGTCCGCAAGATCGTGGACCCCAAGACTGTGAAGAAGCTGGAGGCGACCACGCATACCTTCACCACGGAGCGAGGCGAGAAGCTGACCCTTTCCACGGCCCAGGTGATGGAGCTGTACGAGCTGGTGAAGCGCAAGCAGGCCCACGACCACCTGCTCAAGGGCGGCGTGGTCCAGCCAGAGATCAAAACCTCGCAAATCCGGCGCGGCACGGACAGCATCCGCCTGACGGAGGGCGACCTGGTGAACATCACCGGGACGCTGACACCGGAGCAGGTGAAGATCGCGGACGGCCTGCAAGGACTGACCCGTGGCGTGCTGGCCGACTACGGCAACAAGGCCAGCATGGAAGCCTATGGTTATAAGAAGTTCACCGAGAGCGACTACTGGCCCATCAAATCGGCCAAGGAGGGCCTGCACAGCAACATCGAAAAGGGCGGCAACAACACTCGCTCCATTAAGAACATCGGCATGGCAAAGACCACGATGCCCCACGCGAGCAACGCCCTGGACCTGGCGGGCATCTTCACCACCTTTGCCAACCACGCCTCCGACATGACGGACTATGCCTCCTGGCTCTGCACGATGGAGGACATCAACCGCCTGTTCAACTACCAGTTCCGGGACGAGGAGGGCAACCCCACCGGCAAGACCATCAAGGGCCTGCTGGACCGCGTGGGCGGCCCCGGCAGTCAAAAATACTGGCACAACCTGATGGAGGACATCCAGAACGGCATCAACGCCCCCGGCGACAGCCCTATGTGGGACATCGCCGGAAAGACCATCGGCGGCTTCAAGGGCGCAGCCGTGGGCGCGAACATCCGCGTGGTCATCCAGCAGCCCACGGCGTTCTTCCGGGCGGCGGCGGTACTGGACCCCCAGGACATGGCGCGGGGCCTTGCAAGAGGCGTTACGCGGGGCAGCGGATGGAAGAAAGCCCTGCAATACTCCCCCATCGCCATGCGGAAGGATGCGGGCGGCTTCGACATCTCCAGCCCCTACAAGATGACCGAGACGCTGTTCGACAACCGGACGAACGTGCGGAAGCTGAACGACGCCCTTTCCGCCCCTGCGGGCGCGGCGGACGCCGTGACCTGGGGCAAGCTGTGGAACGCCTGCGAGTGGGCCACGGCGCGGGAACACCAGGGCCTCACCAAGGGCAGCGAGGCGTTCTACCGGCAGACGGCAAAGCTGTTCGCGGAGGTCATCGACCAGACCCAGGTGGTAGACGGCGTGCTCCAGCGGTCCAACATCATGCGCTCCAGCAACGCGGTGGTGAAGCAGGCGACCAGCTTCATGGGCGAGCCTATTATGAGCCTCAACCTGCTGATGCGGGCCTATGACCAGGTGCGCTACGAACAGAACAGCCAGAAGCGCGGCAAGGCCATCAAGACGATGGGTCGGGCGGCCACGGCCCTGGTGGTGACGAACGTGGTCAACGCTCTGGCCCAGAGCCTTATCGACGCCATGCGCGACGATGACGAAGATAAAAAATACTGGGAGCGCTTCCAGGCTGCGTTCACCGGTATCTCCGGTGACGAGGAGACCCCCTGGGAGAAAGCCTGGAACGCCATCATGGAGGGCAACGTCGGCAGCAACATGAACCCCCTGGGGCAAATCCCCTTTGTGAAGGACGCACTGTCCATCATGCAGGGCTACGACGTGTCCCGCACGGAAATGGAGATCGTGTCCGACCTTATCCAGGCCGGACAGACGGCCATCCAGAGCGCCGACGGCCAGGGCAAGCGGACCAGGGCCTACGCCCTCAAGGGACTGCTGGCCGCCGGTGCAAAGATGTTCGGCATCCCGGCCTCCAACCTGACGCGGGATATGTGGGGCCTGGCCCGGAGCGCGGCGGTGGAGACCGGCAACATCCCGCTCCAGTATGAGATGGAAAAGGCTATCTACAACATCTCCAACACCGGCAACAAGAACCGCTATTACGCCATTCTGTACCGGGCGCTGGAGCAGGGCGACATGGACACCTACCAGCACATCAGGGACGACCTGATGAACAGCATGGGCGTAGACGGCGCAAGCATCGACAGCGCCATGCGGAGCCGCTACAACAAGGCCGTTGAGAAGGACCCGGACTACACCCTGCCCCAGAGGGCACGGGACCTTATCGGCAGCCGGGACAAATACGCCCCGGCCAAGGAGAAGGAGGAAACCTTCGGCGCGGACGACCTGGGCAGCAGCGCCTACCGGGCATACTCTGACCAGCGGGCCAACGACTACCGCAGCATGGCCGACGACCTGACGAGCAGCCCTATTTTCCAGGGAATGGACGACGAGACCCGCGACAAGGTGCTCAAGGCGGCCTATGATCTGGCCGACAAGAGCGCCCTGGCGGACCATTCCGACGGACAGTACGAGGTCAGCACCAAGTGGATGGCCCAGGCCGACGACGCAGAGGCCCAGGGCATCGAACCCTGGGAGTACGTCCTGTTCCACACCGCCTACAACGAGATGGAAGGGACCAAGGACGCAGACGGCAAGACCGTGAAGGGCGAGGCCAAGAGCGACCATGTGCGGGAATGGCTGGAGGACTTCTCCGGCCTGACCGACGAGCAGCGGGCTTTCCTCTGGGGGACCGTCTACACCAGCGAATGGTAAAGAAATGGGAGCAGGTCATCCCTGCTCCCATTTTTTCATGTCGTCACCAACAATTTCCGCACTTCGAGTACCCCAGATACTCGCAGTATTCTATATTATGCGCCCAGTATTCGTCAGCACCCTGGAACACAGGGCAATCGTAATTGTGATAACGGTTTGACCCTTCGACGATGAACCCAATGTTGTTGTAAAGAAAAGTGGCGTCGTGAAGATAGCCGGACAAATCCTCGTTCCGAGCCTCCAGGTCGTTCACTTTTTCTTGCAGTTGCGTCTTTTCGGTGGATAGCGCGGAAACTCTGGAGCGCAATTCCGCATTCTCCGCTGCCAGGTCATCCCGCGCTGCCGTGAGCACGGAGACACGGTAGCCAAGGATGCAGGTGCATACCACCAGCAAAGCAGCGGCTATGCAAAGCGGAACCACCGGAGACCGCTTTCCCGGCTTCGGCTGTTCGGTTTCAACTCCGGGCGGGGTCTGGCCCGCCTGGATGAACGGTGTGCCGCACAACTTCTCCCCCGGCTGGGGAGAAAGGCTTTCGCAGTCACACGGCTTTCCCTCCGGGACGAGCTGCCCACACTTCGGGCAGGTGTACCATCGTTCCTTCGGTATGGCCGGTACGGGCTTTTTCTCCAGGACGCTCCTTGCAAGGCGATAGAACACATACCCCCAGAGCAGGGCTGGCATGGTCCGCACGGCGTTCCCGTCGTATGTAAGGAACTGCCACACGGCCCATACGGCAATCGTGTACACAGCGCTGAATATCCGCAGGTATCGGACACGGAGCGGTTTCTTTCGGAGCAGAGCCAGAAGCATAGGCCCTGCCCCGTATGTTGCAGCGGTCACAAGGGCGCTGACGGCAAATTCAATCCAGATCATAGGGCAATCCCTCTCTTTCAAATTTTTATCTGCTTCGGGGCGAAAAGGACGTGGGGCTTTGATATGCTCAATGGGAAAGGCAGGTGATACCAATGGAGTGGAACATCATTGTGGGACTGGTATGCACGGTGCTGGGCGCTGTCATCAGTTATGCCACCTTCTCCCGCAACAAGGGGAAAGACGACAGGAGCAACGGCCAACAGCTCGGCACCGTTTTGACAGAGCTGGGGTACATCAAGTCCAACACGGACGAGATCAAGACGGAACAGCGAGAGCAGCGCAAGACCAACACAGCGGTGGAGGGCCGTCTGGCTGCCGTGGAGGCCAGCGCCAAGTCCGCACACCACCGCATTGACCATCTGGAGGCGGTACGAGATGAAGAACATTAAGACAACCACGCGGCGACTGTTCGTGACAACGCAGATCGCCGCGCTGGGGTGGGTCACGATGTCCTACCTCATCGCCCTGTACGCCACGGTGCGCCTGGGCCAAGTGTTCCCGGTGGTGGACCTGTCCGAGCAGGCCATCGAGACCATCCTGGGCGTGAATGTCCTCAAGGTGGTGGAGAACATCTTCGAGCACAACGACGGGGTGGTGTTCGGCAAGAGCAACGCACCGGAGAAGAAAATCAAACGAGATTGCTAAAGGAGGAAATCGAAATGAAAACCTATATCGGCACGAAAATCATTGAGGCGGTCCCCGCTATTCGCAAGGGCTGCAAAGTCTATGAGAAGGACCAGCCCATCGCCATGGGCATGGTCCCCGATGAGGAGGGCTATAAGGTCTGCTACCCGGACGGCTACGAGAGCTTTAGCCCCAAGGCCGTGTTTGAGGAAGCGTACCGCCCCATCGACAGTATGAGCTTCGGTCTGGCTATCGAGGCCATGAAGAAGGGGAAGAAGTGCAGACGGGCGGGCTGGAACGGAAAGAACCAGCACATTGAGCTGGCCTCTGCCATTAGTTACACGTCCCCGGCTGGCACAATCGTCAATGCCGAGCACGCGGCCATTGGGAACAAGGCTATCGCATTCTGCGGCACTTCCGGCGTGCAAATGGGATGGCTTGCAAGCCAGGCGGATATGCTGGCCGACGACTGGGAAATCGTGGAGTAAAGGAAGGAGCACATCATGGACATTACGACTATTATTGAAGCGGCGGCTGCCCTTGTGGCTGCCGTCATCACCGCCGTGGTCATCCCTTACATCAAGAGCCGGACCACGGCCCAGCAGCAGGCGGAGATCAATGCCTGGGTGAAAATCGCTGTGACGGCGGCGGAGCAAATCTACCGTGGCAGCGGGCGCGGCGAGGAGAAGAAAGCCTACGTCCTCAACTGGCTGGCGGAGCATGGCATCACGCTGGACGAGGACCGCATCGACGCGCTCATTGAGGCCGCCGTCTACGAACTCAACCACGGCGTTCTGAAAGAAGGTGCGGGCAATGAGTAACAGCCCACTGGTCAGCTACACCAAGCTGTCCCCAAACCATTCCGGCAAGCGCAAGCACGCCATCGACACCATCTCCATCCACTGTATGGCCGGGAACCTGTCCGTGGAGCGCTGCGGCGAACTGTTCCAGAACAAGGAACGCCAGGCCAGCAGCAACTACGGCATCGGCAGCGACGGGCGCATCGGCCTGTATGTGGACGAGGCCAACCGTTCGTGGTGTACCTCCTCCGCCAGCAACGACAACCGGGCCGTCACCATCGAGGTGGCGAACACCGTTGCCAAGGACCCGTGGCCGGTCTCCGACGCGGCCTACAAGTCCCTCATTGACCTGCTGGTTGACATCTGCCAGCGCAACGGCATCCCCAAGCTGCTTTGGAAGGGAGATAAAAACCTCGTAGGTCAGGTAGACCGGCAGAACATGACCGTCCACCGCTGGTTTGCGGCGAAAGCCTGCCCTGGTGACTGGCTTTACAGCCGCCACGGCCAGATTGCCGCAGAAGTCAACAAAAGACTGGAGGCCGCAAAGGCCGGAAAGGATGAAGAAGCTATGGACACCAAACAGCTCACGAGCTGCGCCGACACCGGGGACAACCCCTCCGCCTGGGCCAAGGAGGCCACCGACTACTGCAAGCGCAAGGGTATCTTCGCCGGAGACGGTGCTGGCAACTACGGATGGCAGAAGCCCATCACCCGCGAGGCCACGGCCCAGATCATCTACAATCTGCTGGAGGCCGCCGGTATGCTGGAGAAGCTGCCGGACGTGAAGTGAGATATTCCCACTTTTTGTACCAAAACGATAAAGGTTGTAAATCTTTATTACAAAGATAGCCCTTTTCCGTGGTACTGTCAAGGTGCCAAGGAGGGGCTGCGTGTGAAGATTTACGATTTTGAGGGACAAAAGAATATCTCCGGCGACCGCATCCACCAGGTGCGGGCGACCAAACGCATCTCCCAGGCGGACCTCGCTGCGAGGATGCAGGTCAAGGGCGTGTTCATCGAGCGGGAGGCCATCAGCAAGATAGAGACCGGGGACCGCTTCGTGACGGACTACGAGCTGATGATCTTTGCCGAGGTCCTGGGCGTGACGATGGACTGGCTGACCGGAAAAGAATAAAAAATTTTGAAATCCCCCTACGGATAGTAGGGGGATTTTTGCATCTTCCGGGGCTATTGACATGGCCGAAAAAAGTGTGCTAAAGATATACAAATGCTATGCAAAAGTATTGCAAATGGAGGTTTTCCTATGCCGAGATATAAGGGCGCACACTTGACCTGGAACGACAGATTGACCATTGAAAAAATGCTCCGCGAGGGGTACAGCAAGCCGCAGATCGCCCGCTATCTGGGCGTGCATCACAGCACGGTCTACGACGAGTGCCGGAGGGGCGCGGTGGAGCTGAAACGCAGCGATCTGACCACCTATATCTCCTACTCCGCCGATGTCGCCAAGGACTACCACCTGGACCGCAAGAAGAACATGGAAAAGCCTCTGAAAATAGGCAAAGACCACCGGCTGGCCCGGTGGCTGGTCAAAACCATCTCCGAGGGGTATTCCCCGTCTGCTGCCTGTTCCATGCTGGGCAAAACGCCGGAGACCACCTTCTCCTGCACATTATGCCGTCAGACTGTGTATAAGTACATCGAGAACGGGGACTTGTGGCCCCTGACCAACAAGGAGCTGCGCTACAAGAGTGACCAGAAGCGGACCTACAACCGCGTGAAAGCAGCGAAAGCCCCCAGAGGGGATAGCATCGAGCATCGCCCGGAGCACATCAACAACCGGGAGGAGCCGGGCCACTGGGAGATGGACAGCGTAGTGGGCAAGAAGGGCACCAAGGCCGCCCTGTGCGTCCTCACCGGACGCGTGACGCGGGACGAGATCATCCGCAAGATGCACGACGACACCGCCGCCAGCGTCGTGGGCGTTCTGGACCGGCTGGAGCGGCGCATGGGGACCGCTATGTTCCGCCAGGTGTTCAAGAGCATCACCGTGGACAACGGGAGCGAATTTGCCGATTGCAAGGGCATGGAGCGCTCCTGTCTGCTGCCCGGAGAGAAGCGCACCCACGTCTACTACTGCCACCCCAGGTCACCCGGAGAGCGCGGCAGCAACGAGAAGCAGAACCAGCTTATCCGGTGGTTTTTCCCCAAGGGCACGGACTTCCGCAAGGTAACACAAAAAGAGGTGCGCCGGGTCCAGGACTGGATAAATAATTACCCACGGTTAATCCTGGACTGGCACACCTCTGCGGAGCTTTTCAACGTGTTCCTTGCAAGCCTATAAAGCCTATAAAAAATTTTTCAAAGAAATTCGGGTTTTAGTATTGACATTTGGCAACGCAAATGCTATCGTAAAACCCGAAGGATGAAACAGTCCTTCGGGCTTTATTTTT
>ERZ824488.2856-NODE-2856-length-14234-cov-3.447916_pt1 | contig 14234 bp, 13 predicted proteins | sample MGYA00519936_ERZ824488 | MGnify/ENA primary metagenome ERZ824488 (study PRJEB31778, sample SAMEA3449153) | human gut metagenome | biome: human gut; feature: human-associated habitat; material: faeces | place: United Kingdom | collected 2010/2012 ... | reverse complement strand
AAAATCTATTTTTTGATATGGCAATTTTTCTTCTTCTGAATCTATTGTAATATATTTGGGTGTTGCTGTATTTATACTGTCTTTAAATACTTCTTCTGTTTGTAAATTTGTTAAATTGTTCCAATATTTTTCATCTGTATTTGAGGCTTTTAGTACATATTCGGCACCGTCAAAGACTACTATTGTTGAATATTTAATTTCAAATCTATCTATTAATACTTCATTTATTTTCTTTAATTTTTCATCAACAGGTAAATCTTCTCCTGTTATATTCATAAAATCCTGTAATGCGTTTAATTTGTTTATTTTTGATGATACATTGTTAAATGTGGTTAATTTCTTTTTGATATTTAGATTATAACCTATCAGGATTCCTATGATTACAATCAACACAACTATTGGTATTAGTGCCACCTTTTTCACCTCTTACTTTTAATATTTATTTTTCATTTGATTTAATGTATTATTCATCTCTGTCGAAAAATTATTTCCATAATTTGATTCTACTGTGTTCTTTGATGAATATGTTTGTTTACTTAGTAGTGGGTATACCATATTTCCTAATAATTTTAAATTATTCATGAAATTTTTACTGTATCCGTTTATTGTTATTACACAATTTACTACTTCTTCTAAATATTTTGAATATACATTTTCATCAAATGGTATTGTGCATGCTCTTATCTTTTCTTTGTTAAATAGTTCTGTCATATATGACATTGCTGGATCATTATAAAATGACATTCCACCAATTATTGCTTTACTTGTTAAATTTTTTACTTTTATTTCTTTGTTTATTACTATTCTTAACTTTTCTGGATCAAATATTCCCATTGTTTTTAATTCTCTTAAAAATGCTGTTAATGGTTGAATTGTCAATATATCCATTGATTGTACTAAGTATATTTCTTGTGCATTTGCAAAATAGCTTGGATCTGTTTCAAAATCACAATCTATTAATACTAATGATTCATTTTGTATTAGAGTTGATAGGATTGTTTCTCCGTTGGAGTAATCTTTTCCATCGTTTGGTACTGTAGTATATACGCTTAGGTTTCTGTCAACATTTATTCCTTCTGCTATTCCTTTTTCTAAGTTTTCTATTGATGTGTATGCTATATTTCTCAATTTTTCATCATTGTTTGTATATATATAATATGAATTTTTATTTTTTGTCATATCTAATATTGCTGTTTTTATTCCTATTGATGAGAATAAACATCCTAAATTATTTATTAAGAATGATGTTCCACTTTTACTAGCTCCTACAAATGCTACTATTTTCTTGTCTTTTGTTAATATTGAATTTAGACTTCCTGTTGTATATATTCTGTTTTCTTCAATTTTTTGTAATGTTTCTGCTTTTTCTGGGCTTGGTGCATATGGAGCAACTTTTTCTTCTTTTTTATTATTTGGTATTTCTTGATGTTGCTGTGAATTATTAAGTTGTGGATTCATTTGTGTACTACTTAATGTTTCTTGTGATTTGGGATTTAGTTCAAATGGATCATCATTCCAGTTATTTGAGCTTGATGTTGTGTTTGGTTTTGGTTGTGTATTTACTGGCTCAAATGGATCTTTATCCCAGTCGTTTGTTCCTGGTAGTGTGCTTGCTGGTTGTTGTGTGTTTACTGACTCAAATGGATCTTTATCCCAGTCATTTGTTCCTGGTAGTGTGCTTGCTGATTGTTGTGTGTTTACTGGCTCAAATGGATCTTTATCCCAGTCGTTTGTTTCTGGTAGTGTGCTTGCTGGTTGTTGTGTGTTTACTGACTCAAATGGATCTCTATCCCAGTCATTTGTTCCTGGTAGTGTGCTTGCTGATTGCTGTGTGTTTACTGGTTCAAATGGTTCTTTATCCCAGTCGTTTGTTCCTGGTAATGTGCTTGCTGGTTGTTGTATATTTTGTTGATTTTCTACTGCTTTTGGTAATTCTGTTTTGTTTTCTGTTACTTTTGGTAAATTTTTCTCTGCTTTTACTGGAATATTTTGTGTAACAGATGTTTCTGTTCTTTGTATATTATCTAATTGTGGTATATTCTCGAAGTCATTTATTCCTGGTAGTATTTTTTCTTTTTCATTTTTATTTTCACTTTCTTCTGGAAGTGGATTTTTTCTTGGTCTTCCTCTTTTTCCTTTAGGTTTTGGAGGTTCTATTGGATTCTTTCTTGGTCTTCCCCTTCCTCTTTTTGGTTGTTGTGATATTTCAGGCTGACTTGCAACTGCTTCCATTTGCATTTGTGTAGAATTCTCTGATTTTTGTTTTAATGGTTGCTGTGTTTGTTTTACACCTGCTATACTATCTATTTCATCTAGACCTGGTAATGTATGAGCTTGTTGTTGTGTTGGCCTTTGTTGTGGTATGCTATCGAATTCGTCTAAACCTGGCAATGTGTTTGCTGGTTGCTGTGTTGCTCTTTGTTGTGGTATGCTATCGAATTCGTCTAAGCCTGGTAAAGTGTTTGCTGGTTGTTGTGTTGGTCTTTGTTGTGGTATACTATCAAATTCATCTAGACCTGGTAATGTATCTGCTGTTTGTCTTTCTTGTACTGGTCTAGCTGATCTTTGTTGAAGATTATTAATTTCTTCATCTGTATAAACTTTTCTTTCATTTCTAATATCCATGTTTCCAGGTATTATAACATTTCCAGTCATTCTTTGTTCTTTACGTTTATTATCTAATAAATCTATTCCACTTGTTGTTTGTGCTTGTCTTTGCATTCTTTCTTGTTCTTGATTTATTCTTTGTGCGTTTCTTGCATCTTCACGTTTTTCTTTTTCTAATTTCTGTTTTAGTCTTTTTTCTTGTTCTAATTGTTCTATTCTTTTTTGTTCTTGTAATTTTATTTTTTTCTTTCTTTCTTCTTCTGATTCGTCTGCATATGTTACTAATTCTTGGTATTTGGGGCATTCTGCTTCTAGAACAGCTCTTACATTTATTGGTAAACATTTTATTATTATTTTTAATTGTTTGTCTGTGTATTGTGAAGCTATGTTGTTAAAGCTGTCTACATATCTTTCTTCATTTCTTCCTAATCTTTTATAATGTATTAATATGTTTTGTACTTCTTGTTCTGAAACGTCATCTACTGAGCTTGTATCTACTTGATTTTCAAGCTCATAGTATATTTCTGCTTCTTGTGATGTACGTGGATTGTTTAATAATGTACATACATTATCAATTCTTCTATCTTTTCCTATTAATGCATTATATATTCCGTAATCATACATTTTTGATAGTACGTATCCTGCTTTTGTTCTTCTGTCTGTACATATTACTATTATATCCACAAATCTATCTTGTGAACTAAGTTCGTTTGAAATCTCTTTAAATCTTTCTAATATGAATTTGTCAATTATATCATAGTTGTTATTTGAAAATGGTTCTAAATCTTCACTTATAACTATTCTATCATAAGTTTTATCTTTGTGTATTTCTCTTATTATTGCATTAAAGTAAAATACATTTTTATATGAAACTGTTTCTCCATATTTTTTTTGATAGCTTTCTACTATTTTTTTGGAAACGTTTTCATTACTTACTGCAAATAAAATTTTCATTTGTTACCCCCCAGACTTTTTCTGTATTATAAAACCCATCCTTTTGTTACAATTGTGAATACTAATGGCAACACTTGTGCTATTACTAATATTGTAACAAAGGCTATTATTAAATTAAATCCTTTATCTCTTATGTCTAATCTTCTTATTCCAATTATGTATTGATATATTGCTCCAATTGCTATTCCTAGCAAACATAGAGGTATACTATATATTCTAACAGTATCTAGTACCATGGCTGTTATACCATATGCTTTTGAGCCATATTTTTCTGAATACTGTTCTAGTTTTCCTCCTGCAGTTTCTTTTATTTTATAAAAGTCACTTGCATTGTCTGACTCTAATACTTCGTTGTTTTCTTCTAAAATTTCTGTATTTGCGTATACTGGAGTGATTATTGCTAATGTAATTACTAATAATATTGTTATAAGTGATAGTACTTTTTTCATTTTATATCCTCCCATTTTTTCCTTTTCTGCCTAATTTTATACATATATTATAATACTATAAATTTTAAAAAATATCAACTGATTTTTCTTATTTTATTTAAATGTTAATTGGACTGTTTTAAATGATACTCTTTTTTCATCTAAAACAGTCCTTATTTTTATAGTCTATTGTATAAGTATGTCATCCATTTGAAAACAGCATTTGCCCAGTTTTTATCGCTTGCATATCTTGTATTTACTCCTGTAAGTGTTGGACCATTATAGTACATTCCTGTAGCTGTTTGTCCATCATATATTTCTGTTCCTTTTGGATTTAAATAATTTTTTACTAATACTCTTGCAACTAAGTCTATTCCTTCTGCATATGTGTTAAATGAATATGAGCCTCCATATGGATTACTGTCATATGCTCCATATCCAAATAGGTTTTTCTTATCGTTTGCTATTTTTGATGTTCCCCATCCTCCTTCATGAATTGCCATTGATGCTAGGTAGATTCCATTAATTCCATATTGTCTTTCTGCATAATAAAAATATTCTGCATTTGATGCTAATACGTTGTTTTTATCTCCACTGTTTCCTGATAAAACTTTCTGGAATTGTGCTAATGATAATCCACTTGGTTTTGTTAAATCCATGTTAAAATCAAGACTTGCTAATAATTCTTCTCTTGAGTATTCTACTCCTGCTGAGAAGTTTTGTGCTGTTGTTCCATTTGGATTTATATTTGTGAAACATGCGCTATCTGCATATCCTATTACTGTTGCGTATTGTATTTTTAACCAGTTGTTATTTACTACTTCCATTATTGTTGCTTTTTGGTCTTTTGCTATTGTATAGATTTCATTTGCTTTTTTGCTTGGTGCTTCTCTTATTTTTACTTTTTCAGGTGTCGCCCATATGCTGTCTCCTGCTTTTGGTGTATAATTATTTGTTCCTTCTCCTATTCCTATTTCAACAATTTTATTTATTGAGTTTGCTGTTATTTCTCCTTGTATTCTTTCTTCTCCAACGTATTCGTCACCTTTGTATTCTTTTATTATTATCATTTTTTGTTTTCCGTCTGTTCCTTCTTGCTTCACTCTGATTGTTCCTGTTGGTAAATCAGCATTATCTATGTATTCTGTTGTGTAATCTAAGTCTACTTCATCTACGCTTAATGTTTTTTTTGTTACATCTGATGTGTTCTTTTTTAATATTTCTTTTACATCTATTTTATTTTTGTTTTCTTCCATTGAAACTTTTTCGTTTGTTTTTACTTCTTCTGTTTGTTTTAATGCTGTTGTTGCTTCCACTTTTTTACAGGATTTAACGCTTAAAATTGATGTCAAAATTAATATTATTGCTATTATGAAATATATAATTATTCGTTGTTTTACAACTTGATCTCTTGTTTTTACTACATATTTTATTTTTCTCATTTCTAACTCCTACTAATATTTTAATATTTGACTCTTTTTTTGTCAATTGAAGTTTTTGGATTTATTTACTTTTTAATTATTGAATATTTTATAAATATATTATATATTAATAGAGTACTTTATTATAATTTTGAAAGGATTTTATTATGTTTCAAGATAAACAAATAAGAATTGTTGTAGTAGTTGCTATATTAATTTTTGTAGTTTTATTATCAATTCTTCTTTTTAATTCTATTAGGAATTATTATACAAAGCACGCAAACACTAATGATGAACCAGTTCTTTCTTTGACGACTGATAGTAATATTTTTAATGTTAGTTCTGTTCAGCTTTATTCTTCTGCTAATGCTTTGAATAATTCGGAAATGCAAAAGGATTATTGGGATTTAAACTTATATCAATATTCTGATATTGCAATTACTATTGATAACAATGTTTCAATTGATGGACTTACAAAGAAAAATACTGTAAAAAGTATGTATATTGATAATATATCTTATCCAACTATGCCTGATAAAGGGCATCCTGTTTTATATTATAAGGATGCGAATTTTTTTGGAGTTGGTGTAATAAATGATGAATATTTAATAAACGATAAAGTAGATTTCAATGTCATTTCTTCTAATACTAGTGATGTTGCTGAGCCTTCTTTTTATGCTGATTGCTCTAATCCTATTTTATTGTCTGCTGTAAATAAAGATATTGTTTCAAATTTTATTATTAGAAATACAAATTCTGCTATAACTTTTGATGGCAATTTGCTTTTAGATGCGAATATTCTACTGAGCAATATTGAATATTCTATTTCTTTTTCTATTCATATTATTAATGAATTAGATGAAGAATATATTTCTACGGTGACTATTCCTATTAAATTAGGTGATGATAATGACATTAATACTATTCATGATGGCTCTTATCAAATGACTTTGACAAATTTATCTAATAGTAAGTTTTATAAAAAAGAAAATTAATTTAAGTTTTTGAAAGGATCGATTTAGACAATGAAAAAAATTTTTAACCCTATTTCTTATATGGAAAAACATTATTTTAGTAGAAAAGATTTTTCTACTTTGAAGGAAATGATTTATTATGTTGGAAACGAATATAGTGATAAACCTGCTTTTATTTTGAAGGATAGTTCTGGTTATCCTTATACTGTTTCGTATTTCAATTTTCTTAAAGATGTTGAGGCTATTGGAATTTCACTTATTAATAATGGATTTTCAAATAAAAAAATTGCAGTAATTGGACGTAATAGTTATAAATGGGCTATTTCTTATCTTGCTGCTTCTATTGTAGGGATTGTTGTTCCTATTGACAAGGAATTACATTCAGATGATGTTATTAATTTTATTAATATTTCAGAGGCTTCTGTTATTTTGGGTGATGATAAATATTTAGCTAATTTATATAATTTTCCTCAAAAAATTAATCATAAAATTGATTTTATTAATTTTGATTTTAAAACTAATACAGATAAATTTTATGGTTTTGATACATTTAGAAGCTCAGGTTTATATAATTTAGAAAATGACCAAAATCCTTTTAAGAATATAAAAGTTGACCCTGATGAAATGCATTTTCTTTTGTTTACTTCAGGTACAACTGGAAATTCAAAAGGTGTTTGTTTATCTCACAGAAATATTTGTTCAAATATTTTCTCTGTTGGTAGTATTGTTAAAGTTGATACTACTACTTCAATTTTGTCAATTTTACCTATACATCACACTTATGAATGTACTTTGGGATTCTTGCTTGTAGTTTCAAGTGGTGGTTCTATTGCTTTTTGCGATGGTTTCAAGCATTTGGCTAATAACTTTTTAGAATATAGTCCTAATATTATTTTAAGTGTTCCTTTATTACTTGAAAAATTACATAAAAAGATTTATAAAGCTTTACAGGCTTCTTTACCTGAAAAATATTTTAAAACTGGAAAACATATTATGGATTCTGTCCCATTTTTTATGCGTCCTTTTATTAGAAGAAAAATTATTAAGTCTTTTGGTGGACGTCTTAAAAAAATTATTGTTGGTGCTTCAGCTATTGACCCAAAATTATTGGAGTCTTTTAATAAATTTGGTATATTAGTTTTGTCAGGTTATGGATTAACAGAATGTTCACCTTTGGTTGCTGGAAATAATGACTTTTTCCATAATTTTGCTTCTGCTGGTCTTCCTATTCCTAATGTTGAATTTATTATTGATTCTCCAAATGAAGATGGTGTTGGTGAAATTTTAGTTAAGGGTCCAAATGTTATGCTTGGATATTATAATAATCCTGAAGCTACTAATGATACTTTCAAAGATGGTTATTTTAAAACTGGTGACCTTGGAAAAATTGATGAGGAAGGTTGGTTATATATAACTGGCAGATGCAAAAGTGTTATTATCACAAAGAATGGTAAAAATGTTTATCCTGAGGAATTAGAAGAAATTTTAAATAAAAATGATTATATTGAGGAGTCTTTGGTAACAGGTAAATTTAATGAGAATCGTGATGATACGGTTGTTACTGCTCTTATTGTTCCTAATATGGAAAAGATTAAAAAGAAAATTAAAAAACCTTCTAAAGAGGATATTGCAAATATTATTAATGCTGCTATTAAAACTATTAATGAAAAATTACCTAATTTCAAACATATTAAAAATGTTGCAATTAGAGAAGTTGCAAAAGAATTTAATATATAAAAGAGGAGGATACTATGAAACTTCATGGGACTATGGGAATAAAAGATAATACACTATACATTGGAGGTGTGAGCACAAAAGAGCTAGCTAAAAAATATAATACGCCTCTTTATGTATTTGACGAAGAATTAATAAGAGGTAATTGTAGAGAATATAAAGAATTTTTTAAAGTAAAAGAAAATAAAAATAAAATTGCTTATGCAGGTAAGGCATTTTTAACTAAATATATGTGTCAATTAATAAATGAAGAAGGAGTTTATTTAGATGTGGTATCAGGTGGAGAACTGTATACAGCTCACAAAGCTAATTTTCCTATGGAAAGAATATTATTTCATGGAAATAATAAAACATTAGATGAAATTGAAATGGGAGTAAATTTAGGAGTAGGAATATTTGTTGTAGATAATTTTTATGAACTGGATATATTAGAAAAACTATGTTGTGAAAAAAATAAAGTACAAAATATTTATTTTAGAGTCACTCCAGGAATAGATGCTCATACACATAAATACATTAAAACAGGTCAAATAGATTCTAAGTTTGGATTTGCCTTAACAAATGGAGATTTTTATATAGCTGTGGAAAAATTGAAAGATTATAAAAATGTAAACTTAATGGGTATACATGCTCATATTGGTTCACAAATTTTTGAAGTTTCACCTTATGAGGAAGAAGTAGATATAATGCTTAATTTAGTAAAAAAATTAAAAGAAGATTACAATGTGGAAATTAAAGAAGTTGACTTTGGGGGAGGTATAGGTGTTTATTATACTGAAAATGATAGACCAAAATCAATTAAAGAATTTTGTGAAAAAATCATAAAAAAATGTGATGAAAAATGTCAAGAGTTAAATATAAAAGTACCTACATTAATATTAGAACCGGGAAGATCTTTAGTTGCCAATGCAGGAAGTACATTATACTCTATAGGTTCAATAAAAGAAATTAAAGATGTAAGAACTTATGTAAGTGTGGATGGTGGAATGACTGATAATATAAGACCTTCCCTTTATCAAGCAGGATATGAATGTGCTATTGTTGATAAAATGAACAATGAAGAAGGTTCCCATAAGGTTACTATAGCAGGAAAATGTTGTGAGAGTGGAGATATATTAATATCAAATACAAATATATTTGATATAGAAAGCGGAGATATACTGATTACAACATCTACAGGAGCTTATGGATATTCAATGGCATCTAATTATAATAAAATACCTAAAAATCCTGTGGTTTTTGTTAACAATGGCGAAGATAAATTGATTTGTAAAAGACAAAGTTATGAAGATTTATTGTCTTTAGAGTTATAATAAAGAATTATTATAAGAAAATATAAGAAAATAAGCTGCTTTTGGGCAGTTTATTTTTTTATTTTATAGGAAATATAAATAATAAGTAAAATATATCTTGTACAAAGTTGCCACATATATTAGTATTTACTATGGACAAAAAATTAAAAGTAATAAAAGGAGTAAATATGAGAATTAATAAATACATAGCTTCTTGTGGAGTTGCATCTAGGAGAAAAGCTGAAGAACTTATTTTAAATAAAAAAGTTAAAGTAAATGGAAGATTAATAGAAGAGTTATCTTTTCAAGTGGATGAATATAAAGATACTGTTGAAGTAGATGGTGTAAAAATATCTTTAAATGAAGAAACTGTATATATATTATTAAATAAACCAGAAGGATATATAACTACTGTAAAAGATCAATTTGACAGACCAAGTGTAATTGACTTATTAAGTGATGTAAAAGAAAGAGTATTTCCTGTTGGAAGGCTGGACTATGAAACTAGTGGATTATTACTTCTTACAAATGATGGAGATTTAACTTACAAATTAACTCATCCAAAACATGAAATAGACAAAACTTATATTGCTATGGTAAAGGGAGAGTTAACAGAAGAAGAAATTAAAAACTTTAAATCTGGATTAGAAATAGAAGATTATATAACGGCACCAGCAAAACTTAGAGTTTTATATTATGATAAGGTTAAAAATATATCAAAATTAGAAATAAAAATACATGAAGGTAAAAACAGACAAGTAAGAAAAATGTGTAAAGCAATAAATCACCCAGTACTTAGATTAAAAAGAGTTGCCATGGGTAAAATTACTTTAAATGAATGTAAGATTGGAGAATATAGATACCTTACAAAAGAAGAAGTAAATTACTTAAAAAATATATAGAGGTAGATTATGTTAAGAGCAAAATATATAAATAAAATAACTGAAGTAAATAAAATATTTTTAGAAAAAGTAATTCAAAAAGGCGATGTAGTAATTGATGCTACTATGGGTAATGGCTATGATACAGTATATTTAGGGAACTTAGTTGGAGATAGTGGCAAAGTATATGCCTTTGATGTTCAAGAAGAAGCTATAAAATCAACAATAAAAAAGGTTGAAAGAGATGATATGACTTCTAGAGTTGAATTAATACTTGATGGTCATGAAAATTTAGATGCATATGTAAAAGAAGAAGTAGCATGTGTAGTTTTTAACTTAGGATATTTACCTAGAGCAAAACATATTATTATAACTAAGCCAGATACAACTCTTGAAGCTATTAAAAAAAGTTTAAAGTTATTAAAACCAAATGGAATAATAAGTATAGCAGCTTATATAGGTCATGAAGGCGGCTTGGAAGAAAAAAACTATATATGTGAATATTTAAATAGTTTAGATCAAAGTGAATTTAATGTATTACATATGCAATTTACTAATCAAATAAATAATCCACCACAATTAATTTTAGTGGAGAAAAAAGGTTAAAATATATAAAGTTTTGCTGCCTTAAAAATATATAATGAATATTGAAAAATAATATTTTTTTACTTAACATAAAGAGTGATATAATTAAGTTATAAAGATAAATATTTTTCTATTACTTCATATTTTTCACAAAAGAAAGAGGAGCATATTATGGAATTGAAAAATAATATAAATGATAGCAAACAATTAATTTCAATTATACAGTCGCGTTACCCTAAAATGAGTAAGGGACAAAAGCTTATAGCACAATATATTATTAAAAATTATGATAAAGTAGCATTTATGACAGCAAGTAAATTGGGAGATACAGTTGGAGTAAGTGAGTCTACTGTAGTTAGATTTGCCAATGCGCTAGGTTATTCCGGCTATCCTAAGCTACAAGATGCTTTGCAAGAATTGATTAAAAATAAATTAACTACTGTACAAAGGGTAAAAATGTCAAATGAAGATTATTCAGATGACACAGCCATACTTAGTAAAGTTTTAAAAAGTGATATAGATAATATTAGAGGAACACTTGATGAAATAGATCCAAAGGCATTTAAAAATGCATCAGAAGAAATATTAAAAGCTAGAAAAATATATGTTTTAGGAATGAGAAGTTCTCATGTTATAGCTCAATATTTAGGATTTTATTTAGATTTAATACTAGATAATGTTCAAGTACTTAGAATGGATGTGGGAGATGTATTTGAACAAATAGTTAGAATAAATAAAGAAGATGTTGTTATAGCATTTAGTTTCCCTAGATATTCTAAAAAATCATATCAAGTTGTAGATTATGCTAAAAATAAAGGTGCCCACATAATATCAATTACAGATAGTTATTTTGCACCAGTAGCATGTTTATCTGATAATACACTATTAGTAAAAAGTAATATGGCTTCTTTTGTAGATTCTTTAGTTCCTGCTATGACTGTAGCAAATGCTTTGGCCATATCAGTAGGGATGAAAGAAAAAGAAGAGATAACTAAGTATTTTGATGATTTGGAACAAATTTGGAAGAAGTACTCAGTATATGAGTAAATTATAAATAAAAAATAGTTGACAGATTATTATAAGATTAATACTATTGTAATAAATATGATAAATTCAGTGAAGAAGTGAGTAGGATAAATAAAATTTATAGAGAGCTGGGAGAGATGGAAGCCTGGTAATTAAATTTATAACGAAAAGAGCTTTGGAGAAGATTATGTGAAATTAAGTAACATAATAGGTTTATCGCCTTAAGATATTGAGTGGTTAAGTAAATATTAACAACTAGAGTGGTAACACGGTAAATATCGTCTCTTGGTTTTATACCAAGAGGCGTTTTTTTGTAAGGAAATTGTATTTATAATAATATATTTGAAAGGGGTATTAATATGAATAAAATAAGTTTAAAAGGAAGAAGCTTTTTAACATTAAAGGATTTTACAAAAGAAGAAATAAAAAAGCAAGTTGAATTTCAAGAAAAATATTTCAAATCAGGAATTATTATGTAAAAAGGAGTGTAATAGATGATTTTGTGTTATTCAGGAACAGGAAATAGTCGCTATATAGCCCAAAGAATTGCAGATGAATTGCAAGATAATATAATAGATTTAAATAAAAAAATAAAAACGAATAATTATTCGTCAATAGAAACAGGAGACGATGTTATCCTTGTTGTTCCAACTTATGCTTGGCGTATTCCAAAAATTGTTTCCAATTGGCTTTATAAAACTAAATTCATTGGTGCAAAACGTATTTGGTTTGTTATGAATTGTGGTAGTGAGATAGGGAATGCTACAAAGTATAACTTAATGCTTGCAAATGATAAACATTTAGACTATATGGGAACAAAACAAATCCTTATGCCGGAAAACTATATTGCGATGTTTAATGCTCCACAATTAAAAGAGGCAAAAGGAATCGTAGAAAAAGCAGAAATAAATATAAAGGAAACTATTAAATATATTAGAGAAGGAAAAGCTTTTTTGAAACCATGTCATAATCTTTATGATCGTTTGATGAGCGGACTTGTTAATCCTCTTTTTTATCATTTCTTTGTTAAAGCTGCTGCTTTTAAAGTCAAGGATACATGTACTGGTTGCAATCAATGTGTTAAGAAATGTCCAATGAATAATATTCAACTTATTGATGGAAAACCTGCTTGGGGAAAGAATTGTACACACTGTATGGCTTGTATTTGTTATTGTCCGCAAGAGGCAATTGAATATGGAAAGAAAAGTGTTGGCAAAACGCGTTATCGTTTTGAACAATTGAAGATTAAATAATTTAAATGAGCTAAAGAGTATTCTTTAAGCTTTTTTAATTTACAAATGTTATAAAATTATATGTCAAGCTATCTATGTTAAAACATGTGTAGATATAAATAAGTTGTTATGAAAAAAATAAAAATTGTGAAAAATAAAGGGAATAAATAATTATATTGTTATTTATTTTTATAACGATTCTTTTCTTTAATGGTGAAAGCTTTTAGATGAAAGATGGTCTTATATTCCTTCCTAGGCAATCAAAATAGCCTTCATAATATGTTTTATTTAGCGGGTTTTATTGATTATATTTGCTTATAAATTACAAAAGAAATTGAAAGTCTTGTTAATGGGGTGGAAAAAGAAAAGTATAGCACTTATTTCTGTTGTATTGACAACGGGAATTGTTTTAGAAATAGGTAAAAGTTATATAATGTACAGTCTTGATTTTGATGAAAAGGTAGAAAAATATGATCAACATATTGTACTCTATGTAGATAATATTTTTGTAAGGCCACATTTTTGCTATCCACATTATCAATATGAAGAAAATATCTTGCTTAAAAAGAAATTTAAATAAAAAAGAATTAAAAGATGCTATTCAAAAATATGGAGATCCAGATGATTCTTATCAAGAATGAAATAAAAAGGAATAAAATATGAAGACATATCTTTAACGATTACTCAAGAAATTGTTTCAAAGATGATGGAAAAGACCGTGGACGAAATGGGAAAAGCGTTATTTCCAAACTTGCCTGAAGAAAGACCATAGATGGTTTTGGCAATGAAGAAGTTAAGTGTTTATCTCAAAAGTGTGCTGTTTTATATGAGGGTTTGGAAGAAACTCTTAAAATATTATTTTATAGAGGCTACGTTTGTAGTCTTTATTTATATGTTAAAATAGAGCTAGATAAGGAGTGGTTATATGAAAAGATATATGGCTTTGCTTAGAGGAATTAATATCAGTGGTAAAAATAAAGTAGTGATGGCAGAGTTAAAAAAAGAGTTTGAAAGTTTAAAGTTTGAAGATGTTAAAACTTATTTAAATAGTGGAAATGTTATTTTTGAAAGTAGTATTGATAATAAAGAAACAATAAGGA
>ERZ824488.2854-NODE-2854-length-14247-cov-5.350902_pt1 | contig 14247 bp, 10 predicted proteins | sample MGYA00519936_ERZ824488 | MGnify/ENA primary metagenome ERZ824488 (study PRJEB31778, sample SAMEA3449153) | human gut metagenome | biome: human gut; feature: human-associated habitat; material: faeces | place: United Kingdom | collected 2010/2012 ... | reverse complement strand
TTTGAAAGACCTGCTTCAAGTGTCCGGCTCGTGAAATCCATTCACCTTCGGGCATGCTGTAAATATTGCAGTTTTGTGAATAGGCGTTCATTCGCACAGCATAATAACATTTACGCTTTACATTCCTCCAAAATCGAGTATACTTAAATCAAGCAGAATTTGTGTTAAGAAACAACTGTTTTTCAGTATTGACTTTGCTTATTTAACTTGATTATTCGGAGGAAGTACCATGTACCATATTAATTTTGAAAATCCATGCCATGTCTATTTTATTGGAATTGGCGGCATCAGCATGAGCGGACTTGCTGAGGTTTTAATGAAGGAGGGCTTTACCGTCAGCGGCTCTGATTCTAAGGAATCACCTCTGACTGACCATCTGTCCTCACTTGGCGCTGTTATCTTTTATGATCAGTCCATCTCTCACATTCCACAGGGAACAGATGTCGTTGTCTACACAGCAGCGATCCATCCTGAACATCCAGAGATTGTTGATGCAACAAAGCGCAATATCCCGCTGTTAACAAGAGCTGAGCTTCTTGGACAGCTGATGAGAAACTATAAAACGGCAATCAACATTGCTGGAACTCATGGAAAGACAACTACGACCTCTATGGTTACTGAAATTCTTTTGGCTGCTAATACTGATCCGACAATCTCTGTCGGAGGCATTCTTCCAACAATCGGAGGAAATATTCGCGTAGGTGGCTCAAATCTTTTTGTCACTGAGGCCTGCGAATACACAAACAGCTTTTTATCCTTCTATCCTACTATGGAAGTTATCCTAAATATTGAAGCAGACCATCTTGACTTCTTTAAGGACATTGACGATATCCGTCATTCTTTCCGCTTATTTATGGAAAAGCTTCCAAAGGATGGAATACTTGTAATTAACGGTGATATTCATAATCTTTCTGAGTTGATCAATGGACTTGACTGCGAGATTATCACTGTTGGACACGGAGAATCCTGCGATTATCGTGCTTCTAATATCTCATATAATGAATTTGCTCAGGCTTCCTTTGACGTCACAGATGCAAGCAACACTACACTTGGTCACATTCAGTTAAGTGTTCCTGGAGAGCATAATGTTTACAATGCACTTGCTGCCGTTGCCCTTTGCAAAAAGCTGAATCTTTCAATGGATGCCATTGCTGCTGGTCTTTTGAATTTCCATGGCACACAGAGACGCTTTGAAAAGAAGGGTGTCGTAAATGGAATTACTATTATTGACGATTACGCACATCATCCGCAGGAAATCACAGCGACACTTACTGCTGCAAAGAAGTATCCTCACAAAAAGATCTGGTGCATCTTCCAACCGCACACCTATACAAGAACAAAAGCTTTGCTTACTGATTTTGCAAAAGCTCTGTCCTTAGCAGATGAGGTCGTTCTTGCAAAAATTTATCCGGCAAGAGAAACTGATGATCTTGGCATAAGCTCCGACAATATCCGCGTTTTGTTAGAGCAGGCTGGTACAAGTGCTCATTACTTTGAAACCTTTGAAGAAATTGAAAAATTTATTTTGCAGCACGCAGCCTCTGGTGATCTGGTGATCACTATGGGCGCCGGTGATGTTGTAAAAATCGGAGAAGACTTAATTTCTAAATAAGGTATTCGCAAAATCCCCAATTGCTTGCCCTGATCCTAAGGGAAATAATTGGGGATTTTTTATCGCTTTTCAAAAGAATTAACTTGTGCTATACTTTACAAAGATGATACTTGGATTTTGGAGGTTTTTTATGTCCTTTCTTTTACTGGAGAACCGGCTCAGCATAGATACCCTTGTTGTTCCCGGCTATTTTATAGACCGTTTTCTTCCTGCCGCCTCCGGTACGGATGTAAAGGTTTACCTATATTTGCTTCGCGCTGTCTCGACATCAGCCACTGGTTTAAGCAGTGCTTCAATTAGTGACAGGCTTGATATTTCAGAGCGCGAGGTACTTCGTTCTCTTAGCTATTGGGAATCTGTTGGTTTGATGCGCCTTAGCTTTACATCGGGTCACGAATTGTCAGGAGTTGCATTTACAGATCCATCTATTCAGGCAGAGACAGAGGCTTCTGCACAGACTGCACCTACACAGACAGCTGCATCTGCTCCAAGCGTACAATCTGTAATTCCTACGCCCACTCCTGCTTTAGTTTCTCCTGCAAATACAACCATTGCAAATGCTTCTGGCTCAATGGCTTCCACACAAACTACTACACATTCTGCTGCAAATGCGACCCCTTCTATACAGTCACTTCATCTTTCCCAAGAGGAGCTGATTCTTCTTGAGAACGATCCAGAGTTTAACATGTATATGTCGGCATGGCAGCAGTATTTTTCGCATCCGCTTAATTATGCAGACACAGAATCATTTGGCTATTGGTATCTTCAGTTTAACCGCTCACCAGATGTCATTGATTATCTTGTTGATTACTGCGCTAATCACTGCAAGGGCAAGCTTAATATGAAATTTATTGATTCTGTTGCCCAGTCCTGGCATCAAAAGGGTCTTCATACACTTGATGCTATTCGTCAGTACAACCTGCTTCATAATGATACTGTCTATGCTATCATGAAGGCATATGGCTTATACAATCAGACTCCTGCTCCGGCTCAGCTTGAATATATCAATAAATGGATCAAGGATTACAGTTTTCCTACAGATGTCTATGTTTATGCCTGCAATATCACGATGAAAAAATGTCAGCGCCCAAATGTTAATTTTACAGAAAGCATCTTAAAGCGCTGGAAGGAAAAAAATGTGCATTCACTTGCTGATGCACAGGCTGCTGAAAATCAGCGCGATCAAAAGGTAAAAAGTGATGCTGCAAAGCGCACCAGTTCAAACCGTGCTTCTTCTGTCGCAAAGGGTACACAGCAGTTTCGTAATTTTACTGAGCGCAAAAATAATAATTACATGGAAAAGATTTTAAAGCAGTATAGTCAGGATTCAAATGAATGATTATCACAGAAAGGATTGACTTTTTATGGCTCTGACCAATTCACAATATAATGAACTGATGCGCCGCTACAGCCGCATCCGTTTCCAACACCAGCATGAAATGGAAGAACGTCTGCGCCATATCTATGCGCAGTGCCCAAGACTTCTTGAGATTTCAAAGCTTCTTCCGACATCTAGCGCTGCTCTTGCAAAGGCTAAAATCACTGGCAATAAAGCGCAGGCTCTAAATGCGCAGATGCAGATTGATGCACTTAGACGCGAGCGCGGTGCGCTTCTTTCTTCTCTTCACTATACACTTGATGATCTTCAGCCAAAGTATAGCTGCCCGGACTGTAAAGATACTGGATATCTTGACGGAAACCGCAAATGCCACTGCTTTGAGCAGGCTGGCATAAGCTTACTCTATGAACAATCTGGCATTAGAGACCGTTTGGAACGTGAAAATTTTAACACATTTGATATAAACCGCTATTCAGATGCACCAAATCCACTTCTTGGCGGAATGAGTAATCGCGCCCATATGCAGCGTCTCAAACTTATTTATGAAAAATATGCTTATCAGTTCAAGGATGGAAACCCTAGTCTTTTAATCTTTGGAAATCCAGGCGTTGGCAAGACCTTTCTTTGTAACTGTATTGCAAAGGTTGTTCTTGACAAAGGCTTTTCTGTCTTATATATGACTGCTCCTGAATTTTTTGAATCAGCTATGCAGCGTTTTCATTCTAACAACGATGATTCATCAGAAAATGATTCATATGCACTCACATGCAGCCTGTTGATTATTGATGATCTTGGAACTGAAAATCTGACTCCTTTTGTAATCAGTCAGCTGTTTCATGTGATCAATTCGCGTGATCTGTCAAGAAAAACAACTATTATCTCAACAAATCTAAGCCCAGAAGAGCTTCAAAGTACCTACACTGAGCGAATCTCCTCACGACTTATGGGGCAATATACGCCTATCCCTGTTTTTGGAGAAGATTTAAGAAATTCGTAGACATATCTTTTTTTCTAAAAAATAACATGACCACTGCTAATTCGCTTATGACTTTGATTCTCTGGGGTCATGTTGCACAAATTTTTCTTTCTTTTTACGTAAATTTCTTTTTTATCCATTTCGACGTAAGGCTTGAATCTTCGACATCTTCATGTTATGATTAGTTAAGGTTCGTACTTTTGGACGCAGGTAAGCTGCATATTATAATCATGGAGGTCATCATGCCAAACGAAAAGAATCTGAACACGATACCAGTGGGCACACTGGGTCTTATCCCACTTGAAAGCTGCGCAAGCCTTGGACAGAAGGTTAATCAATACCTGACTGAGTGGCGCGCTGAGAGAAGTCATGCACAATCTACTGCGCTTCACTTCTCTGAATACAGCAAGGACAGCTACATTGTCAAAGCAAAGAATCCTCGCTTCGGTTCCGGTGAAGCAAAGGGCGTTATCGAGGAATCAGTCCGCGGCTGCGATCTGTATCTTATGGTGGATGTTTGTAACTATAGCCAAACGTATTCTCTGTGCGGATATGTGAATCACATGTCTCCAGACGATCATTACCAGGATTTAAAGCGTATCATTGCTGCTGTTGAAGGCAAGGCACGCCGTATCAATGTAATCATGCCATTCCTGTATGAAAGCCGCCAGCACAAGCGTACTTCCCGCGAGTCTCTTGACTGCGCTATGGCTCTTCAGGAACTTACAAAAATGGGTGTATCCAACATCATTACTTTTGATGCTCATGATGCACGTGTTCAGAACGCAATTCCACGTGATGGATTTGAGAGCGTTCCGTGTGTATACCAATTTATCAAAGCACTGCTTCGTGCAGAGCCAGATCTGCAGGTTGACAATGAGCATCTTATGGTCATCAGCCCAGATGAGGGCGGCATGGGCCGTGCAATCCAGCTGACTAACTATCTTGGTGTTGATATGGGTATGTTCTACAAGCGCCGCGATTACACCCGCATTGTAGACGGAAAGAACCCTATCGTTGCTCACGAGTTTTTAGGTACCAACGTAGAAGGAAAGGATGTCATCATTATCGACGACATGATTTCTTCTGGTGACAGCATTCTTGATGTTGCACGCGAATTAAAACGCCGTAAGGCACGCAAGGTTTACGCTGCTGCTACTTTTGGTCTGTTTACAAATGGCCTGGCAAAGTTTGATGCTGCTTATGAGCAGGGTATCATTGATCATATCCTGACCACTAACCTTGTTTACCAGAGACCAGAGCTGCTATCTCGTCCGTACTATGTAAATGTTGATCTGAGCAAGTATATTGCACTTTTGATTGATAACTTAAATCACAATGTATCAATTCATGGTCTATTAAATCCGACTGACAGAATCAACCGTATTCTTGAAAAGCATCGTGCTTCGCAGGCACAAAAAGCTGCCGAGAATAATATCTCTGAGGAAGCATAATACAAACAAAAAACCTTCAAATACATTTTTTATCGAATGTATTTGAAGGTTTTATTTTTATACTGCTTTACAAACAAGTCCGCATACTGTTCCGTCGGCTGCTGCTGTTGTCAGCTGACGCACCGTCTTAGTACGGCAGTCTCCTGCAGCGTAAACTCCCGGTGTCCTTGTTTTACAATTTTCACCGGCAATTACATATCCAGCCTCGTCAAGATCTACGAGATCTCTAAATACTTCATTGTGAGGCTCCATTCCTATTGCAACAAATAAGCCATCTGCCACAAGTGTCTTCTTTTCACCTGAAAGATTTGTAACTTCAAGTTCTGTCAGCTTCTTTTCACCAATAAGTGTAGTCACACGACTTTCCATCACACACTCAATATTCTCTGCAGCCATTACCTGATCAATAAGACTCTTCTCAGCGCGGAATGTATCTCTTCTGTGAATCAAATACACCTTGCTGCAAATGCCCGCCAGATACAGCGCATCCTGAAGAGCTGCGCTTCCTCCTCCTACAACAGCCGCTGTTTTCTCCTTAAAAAACGGTCCGTCACATACAGCACAGTAAGAAACTCCTCTTCCAATCAGCTCCTGCTCTCGCTCGATTCCTAGATGACGATGTGCCGCACCTGACGCAATAACAAGATTTTTGCCCTCATATGTCTCACCATCTTCAGTGCAAACTTCAAAGCCATTATCTATTTTTCGTGTCGAAATTACCTTGCCATAAGTAACCTCACCGCCAAGATTTGTCAACTGTGCCATCAGTCCATCTGCAAACTCCATTCCGCTGATCTTTGCAATACCTGGATAATTTTCCACACATGGAGACAATGTAATCTGTCCGCCCATAGCCTCACACTCCAGAATAAGCGGCTTAACGCCAGATCTGAGCGCATAAATTCCTGCTGTCAGACCCGCTGTTCCAGCCCCTACTATAATCATATCGTACATATTCTCTTATTTCCTCTTTTCTTAGTTAATAAATGGTATATATCCTCTAGCTTAATGAATAAATTTCGAGATAAAATCTCTTACCAGACGGCGCGTCTCATCAATTCCATCCGCATGGCCAAATTTTCGCTCTGGATGCCACTGAACACCTAAAATCTTCATCTGTTCAGACTGATATGCCTCGATGGTGTGATTATCTTCATCTATTGCAAGCGGCTCAAAGCAGTCTGCAAGTGCATCCTCGAAAATGACATCCTTATGATAATTGTTAACGTAAATGCTTCGATTTTCTTTTAGCAAACGTACCTTATGATCCTCACCGCGCTCTCTAGGACACGGCAGATCAGGATGATATGCCAGTTTTCCACCGAATAGAACATTCACATACTGCATGCCTCGGCATGTACCTATAATCGGTATTCCATGATTAACACAGTAGTGAATAAGCTTTTCTTCCATCTTATCACGATATGGCTGTACCGTTTCCTCATGTTTACGGTCATACCACTGCGGTCCGAGTGCACCGCCGCCAACTACAATCAAAAGATCTATTTTTTCATCAAACAGACGCTCGAAGTTTTTAGTATGGTTTGCAACAGGACGCGGAATAAAACCAATAGACTCATAAAATTCAACATATCCAGCCTCTAGTATATCAGTTGGATCTCCGTAATCGTTGACACCCTCTCTCTGCGTGATAAGCGCATGGAGATTTGTATATTGAATGCCTTCCTTGATCAGACCATTTCTGCAGTCCATCTCCAAATAGTCAAGCTGTGATACTGTATCGTAAATTTTCTCGCCGCAGCCGATTGCTGCCGGAATATTAAATTCTGCGCATCGGATTGCCATATGAGAAGCTGCACCACCGTACTTTGTGATAAATCCTTTGATATTTTTTGTAAAAATCCATTCGTAGCCTGGGTCAGCCTTTGGCACTACAACAATTTTTCCAGTGATATCAGCATCCGGCTCCTCATCAAGCAACACTACCTCGCCCTCGACTGTCTTTGCCGTTATGAAATTAGGGCGTGCCTCATACACAGGAATCACATCTACGCTCGCACCTGACAAAATAACTTCTGGAAGAAGAATTAATCGGCTGTCATGATTTAAACGGCGCCGCTTTGTGATTAGCTTCATCCAAAGCTTTTTTAAATTTTCTGGATCACAGCCTGACTCATATAGCTTAAAATCATCTACACACAGCCAAGACAAATCCATAGTACGAATCTCCAAAATTGAGCCAAGCTTACGAATCAGTTCTAATACCATACTAAGCGATTTTGTAAATTCAAATTTAAAATACTCTCGCTGTTCAATTGCGCTGATCCAAAATTTTGCCATACGCTCTGCAGGCACATCAAGCTGTGTATCTTCCAGAGCCTGCGTCAAAATACTGATATCAAGATCTTTTTGAATCTTTACCTTATCTTTTTTAATACGCGATGCCCCAGTAGATCATCTTTTTCGCGGGCTTGCCGCAGATCGGGCAGGTATCGCCGAGATGCTCCTGCTTGAGCGGCATGCAGCGGGAGGACATGCCGCCCTCCTCCTTCATCTTCAGCTCGCACTCCAGCTCGCCGCACCACATCGTCTTGATGAAGCCGCCGTGCTCGGCCTGGAGCTGCTTGGCCTGCTCCAGGGAGAAGGCGGGGAAGGTGTGCTCCTCCAGGTTCTTCTTGGCCCGCTGGTACAGACCGTCGTGGATGGCGTCCAGGGTGGCCTTGGCAGTCTCCTCCAGGGTGTCCAGGCTGACGAAGACTTTCTCGCCGTTGTCCCGGCGGACCAGGACGCACTGGCCGTGTTCCATATCCTTGGGCCCCAGCTCCAGCCGGACCGGGACGCCCTTCATCTCATACTCGGAAAACTTCCAGCCGGGGGAGGCGTCGCTGTCGTCAAGCTTGACGCGAAGGCCCGCAGCGCGCAGCGCGTCGCAAAGGGCCTTTGCCTGTTCGAGCACGCCGCCCTTGTGGAAGGCGATGGGCAGCACCACGACCTGAATGGGCGCAACGGCAGGGGGCAGAACAAGGCCGTTGTTGTCGCCGTGGGTCATGATAACTGCGCCGATAAGACGGGTGGTCACGCCCCAAGAAGTCTGGTGAGGATATACCTTCTTATTGTCCTTGTCGGTGAACATGATATCGAATGCCTTTGCAAAACCGTCGCCGAAATAGTGGGAGGTTCCTGCCTGGAGAGCCTTGCCGTCGTGCATAAGAGCCTCTATTGCGTAGGTTGCAACAGCGCCTGCAAACTTATCGCTCTCGGTCTTTCTGCCCTTTACAACGGGCATTGCAAGGTACTCCTCGCAGAACTGAGCATATACGTTCAGCATACGCTCGGTCTCTTCGATAGCCTCCTCAGCTGTTGCGTGAATGGTATGACCCTCCTGCCAGAGGAACTCTCTTGAACGGAGGAAAGGACGGGTGGTCTTTTCCCATCTTACAACGCTTACCCACTGGTTGTAGAGCTTGGGCAGGTCACGGTAGGAATGAACGATGTTTGCGTAATGCTCGCAGAAAAGTGTCTCGGAAGTGGGGCGGACGCAAAGTCTGTCCTCCAGCTTCTCGTTTCCGCCCATTGTTACCCATGCAACCTCGGGAGCAAAGCCCTCAACGTGGTCTTTCTCCTTCTGGAGCAGGCTCTCGGGAATGAACATAGGCATGCAAACATTTTCATGACCTGTTGCCTTGAACATACCGTCAAGGATATGCTGGATATTTTCCCAGATAGCATATGCGTAGGGGCGGATCACCATGCAGCCCTTTACGCTTGTGTATTCTACCAGCTCAGCCTTTTTGCATATATCGGTGTACCACTTTGCGAAATCCTCGTCCATTGAGGTTATCGCATCGACCATTTTCTTGTTATCCTTTGCCATTTGGATTCTCCTTTTCATCATCTTTATAATCGTCGAGGTTCATTTCGCCCTCGTAAATGTCATAGACTTTATAATTATCCTCCACCCTTGCGGGACTCGGCTCGGCCTTGTCATCGGGGATATTTTTCTTTTTCTTGCCTGAGATGCTGTCCCACGCCTTATCAACGGCGGCAGCCATCTTGGGGAGAAATGTGGTGAGCAGATATATGAGCACCATGGCGATAATGCCGGTTATAAGCGCAGCCCCCAGCGGCATAGCTGAACCCGAAGCTGTCGTATCAGCAGCCGTGGTCTCGACAACTGTGGTCTCTGCCGCAGTATCATCTGCAAGAGCTTCCGAAACGATAGCTTCAGCGGTGCTTGTCTCCATCAAAGCCGACCTCCCTTCATGAGTAAACATATTTTAAATTATAGCACATATTTTCCCTTAATTCAATAGTTATTTTATAAATTTGCCGACAAGGAGACAAAGAAAAGCTGCCATGTGACCCATGACAGCTTTCGGATTTGATCATTTATCAGACATCAATGCCTCTGGTCATAACTTCCATGCACATTCTGCCGTTGTGATAAGGGCACTTCCACTCGTTTACCATGGTGAATTTGAGCATGGGCTTGCCGTTGTAATCAACTTCTGCCCACCATTCGCTGCCCTTGCGCTTGTCTATCTGGACATCTCTTATCCATTCCCATACCTTGCCCGCAGCTTCAAGGAACTTCTTGTCGCCGCCGTGCTGATATGCGTTGATGAAGCCCACAACAGTCTCTGCCTGTACCCACCATACACGCTTCTTGTCTATCTCGGTCTTGTCTCTCTCGTTGTTGAGGGAGCCGTTCTCGTATGCGATATTGTAAATGTTGTTGGAAATTCTAAGGTTAATGTTCTTCCACTTCTCAATGTAGTCCTTGTCGCCCATTACGTCGCAGGCACGGTCAAGGAGCCATGTTGCTTCGATATCATGACCGTAGGAATGGATATCGCCGATAACGTTCAGCTCACGGTCAAAGAATACCAGCAGCTTGTTGTTCTCGCTGTCGAATATCTTGTTCTCGGTGATATCGAGGAGAAATTTAAGTCTTGCCTTTACTCTCTCATCTCCGCTTGCCTGTAAAAGAACGGTGTAGCCCTCGATAAGGTGGAGAACGGTGTTCATGGTCTTGTCTGCCATAAGTCCGTTTTCGCTGAGAGCGTCGTTTTCAATAAGCTTCCAGTTCTTGTCGAAAGCTTCCATATAAGCAACATCGTCGGTACACTTTTCCTCAACTGTGTCAAAAAGCTCAAAAGCAAGGTCGAGCGCTTCCTTATCCTTGCAGGCAAGGTAATATGTGGAAAGGGCATAGATAGCAAAAGCCTGATTGTAGGTGTGCTTCATGCTGTCCATAACTGTGCCGTCGTAGTTCATCATCCAGTAAACGCCGCCGTTCTCACGGTCAACGCAGTGGTTTTTCAGGAACTCGTATGCGTGCTTTGCGTTGTCAAGGTTCTTTTCGCCGCCGATGGTGCGGTAAACGGAAGAATAGAACCAAAGTATTCTGGAATTGAGTATAACGCCCTTGCCGCCCTTTTTGTCAAGGTTAAGGTCGTTGTCCATCTGACCGTAAAAGCCGCCGAACTCATCGTCTCTGAGAGCGTCCCAGAAAGGGATTATATGGTTTTCAAGCTCATTTTTTACTTCGTTTATAAGCATTTTATTTCTCCTCCTGACATATAAACAGCTTCTCCGAAAACACGCAGAGCATATTTTCGGAGAACACAGTTTTTACTTTAAGTCTCTGCCACAGCAGTTCTTGTACTTCTTGCCGCTTCCGCATGGGCAGGGATCGTTTCTGCCGACCTTCTTTACACGGCGGGGTTCGCTCTGATAGCTGCCGTCGCCCTGGGTCTCCATAGGCTGAGCAACTCTTTCTCTCTGAGGCTCCTCGTTGTTCTTTATCTGGATAGTAAAGAGCAGTCTTACGGTATCCTCACGGATAGACTCGATCATTGCGTCGAACATCTCGAAGCCCTCGTAACGGTACTCGACAACGGGGTTCTTCTGAGCAAATGCACGCAGACCGATACCTCTTCTGAGCTCTTCCATATCGTCGATATGAGCCATCCACTTAAGGTCAACCACCTTGAGGAGGATAACTCTCTCAAGCTCTCTGAGCATATCGCTGCCCATTTCCTTTTCACGCTTGTCATAGTATGCAAGCGCTCTGTCGGTAAGGAGCTGGATAATATCGTCCTTGGTTATCTTGCCAAGCTCTTCGGGAGTGTATTTGAAATCATCGGGAGTGGTGAGCAGGCCTGCAAAATGAGCCTTCAGACCGGAAAGGTTCCACTCATCGTGAACGGAGCCGTCGATGATGTAAAGATTTACGCCGTCAACGACCCAATCCTTAATCATCTTAAGGATATACTCGTGGATATCCTCGCCGTTGAGAACCTTTGCTCTCTGCTCATAGATGATAGCTCTCTGTGTGGACATAACGTCGTCGTAGTTGAGGACGTTCTTTCTGATAGCAAAGTTTCTGCCCTCCACCTTCTTCTGGGAGGATTCGATGACCTTGGAGAGCATCTTGGACTCAATAGGCATATCCTCGTCCACGTTCATGTTGTTCATCATCATCTGGAGACGGTCGCCGCCGAACAGTCTCATAAGGTCATCCTCCAGTGAGAGGAAGAAGCGGCTCTCGCCCTCGTCTCCCTGACGGCCTGCACGGCCTCTCAGCTGGTTGTCGATACGTCTGGACTCGTGGCGCTCGGTGCCGAGGATAAACAGACCGCCTGCTTTTCTTACCTCGTCAGCCTTGCCCTTGATCTCATCGGCGTGCTTTGCGTAAAGCTTCTTGTATTCCTCACGGGCGCTGAGGATAGCCTCGTCATCGGTATCTGCGTAGCTGATAGCCTCGCTGATGATCTCGTCCTCGTAGCCCATGCGCTTCATATCAGCCTTTGCAAGGAACTCTGCGTTACCGCCAAGCAGGATATCTGTACCACGGCCTGCCATGTTGGTCGCAATGGTAACTGCGCCCAGCTGACCTGCCTGTGCAACGATCTCCGCTTCCTTTGCGTGCTGCTTTGCGTTGAGGACATTGTGCTTGATGCCCTCCTTGGAAAGCATCTTGGAGAGTATCTCGGACTTTTCGATGGAGATAGTACCAACCAGAACGGGCTGACCCTTGGCGTGGCACTCCTTTATCTGCTCGATAGCTGCTCTGAACTTTGCAGCCTCGGTCTTATAAACAACATCGGGGTGGTCGATACGCTGAACGGGACGGTTTGTGGGGATCTCGATAACGTCCAGCTTGTAGATCTCCCTGAACTCGTCCTCCTCGGTCATAGCTGTACCTGTCATACCGGACAGCTTGTGATAGAGACGGAAGAAGTTCTGGAATGTGATGGAAGCAAGGGTCTTGGACTCGTGATTTACCTTTACGCCTTCCTTTGCCTCGATAGCCTGGTGGAGACCGTCATTATAGCGGCGGCCCATCATAAGACGGCCTGTGAACTCGTCAACGATAACGATCTCGCCCTCGTTTACAACGTAGTCGATATCCTTCTTCATAACGCCGTTTGCCTTGATAGCCTGGTTGATATGGTGAAGAAGTGTGGAGTTCTCAGCGTCGTACAGATTCACGATATTGAAGTATTTCTCAGCCTTCTTAACGCCCTGACGGGTGATAGTGGCTGTCTTTGCCTTTTCGTCGATGATGTAGTCGCAGTCCTCTGCGATCTCTTCCTGATCGGTCTTTGTGTCCATTTCGGCAACAACAAAGGGCTTCAGGGTCTTGGCAAACTTGTCTGCCATGGTGTACATCTCGGTGGACTTGTCGCCTCTGCCCGAAATGATAAGAGGAGTTCTCGCTTCATCAATAAGGATAGAATCGACCTCATCGACGATAGCAAAGTTGAATTCTCTCTGAACCTTTTCGTTCTTGTAGATCACCATGTTGTCACGGAGGTAGTCGAAACCGAACTCATTGTTGGTTCCGTAAGTAATATCGCAGTTGTAAGCCTCACGGCGCTGGTCGTTGTTCATGTCGTGGAGGATACAGCCGATAGTAAGACCTAAGTATCTGTAAACCTTGCCCATTTCCTCGGACTGGGACTTTGCAAGGTAGTCGTTAACGGTAACGACGTGAACGCCGTTGCCTGTCAGGGCGTTGAGGTAAGATGCACAGCAGGCAACGAGGGTTTTACCTTCACCTGTTCTCATCTCGGCGATTCTGCCCTGATGAAGAACGATGGCACCGATTATCTGCACGGGGAAGGGCTTTTTGCCCAGAACTCTCCATGCGCCCTCTCTTACGGTCGCAAGAGCCTCGGGGAGGATATCGTCAAGAGTTTCGCCGTCTTCAAGTCTTTTCTTGAACTCAGGCGTCTTGGCTTTCAGCTCAGCCTCGGTGAGCTTGCCGTATTCTTCGTCCAGATCAAGCACCTTCTGCTTGATAGGGTCGATCTTTTTCAGTTCTCTTTTACTATAGTTTCCGAAAAGTCCGTCTAAAATTCCCATTCGTTTTATTCCACCTTAAAAATTTATTTTTACACGGATGTTCCCCTGCCGATGCAGGGACAGACAGGGCCGTACAATTTGCACTTATAATACATTATACCGCAAAACAAATCCCCTGTCAACAACTATTTTGAAACCTTAACGTTGAGGGGAAAATCATTACAAAAGCAGGATGAATAGGCAATAGCACGATTTGATGCACATACTTATAAATTTGCTGTTAAATTAGCCAAATTACAGCAAATACAAGGACTGATCGAAATAAAATCCGTAAATATAGCTATAAAAAACGGGTGCGGATAGAACACCTCAGAGCCAAACAAAACAAACAGCAGATACTCGATATCACCCGTAAAACCGATAACATAATGGCAAAGGACATTCTTGTAAAATAGCTCTCAAGTTAACCAAAGAACAGCAAATAAAAGAATGGAGAATGGATTGAAGCCCCAGCCTGAAAACATAGCTATAGAAAAAGGTACAAACAGATGAATGGGGTTCGGTCTCCGGCGGCAAGCAAAATGTAGGGGGA
>ERZ824488.2850-NODE-2850-length-14273-cov-4.622943_pt1 | contig 14273 bp, 19 predicted proteins | sample MGYA00519936_ERZ824488 | MGnify/ENA primary metagenome ERZ824488 (study PRJEB31778, sample SAMEA3449153) | human gut metagenome | biome: human gut; feature: human-associated habitat; material: faeces | place: United Kingdom | collected 2010/2012 ... | reverse complement strand
GTGCGGCACCCAGAATGCACATCCAGCCGATTTCTTCGGTGCCGACATACGGCTGTAAGGCAAAGTAAATGCCGACAGCCACCGCCACGGCCAGCACCGAGCAGATGAATTGCCGCGTGTTCAGCCCGAAAAAGATATTTTCATGGTAGTCGCGGACTTCTTTCGGTATTTTGATTTCGATAAAAGCCACCTCCCGTAAACAAAAGCGCCGCTATGCAATCTGCACAGCGGCGTTCTTCATTATAAATATTTCGTATAATTTTGTGTTCCGTGGAAGATTCTGTAAATTTCCACGGTATTTCTTGGTTCATCAATTTTGAAGAGAGCCACATATCTTCCAATCAAGAACTTCCGGTATTCTCTCTGCCGAAGCACCTCGTCGCGGGAGTACCCATAAATTGTAGGAGTCTCTTCCAAACGAAGCAGCACTTCACCAAAATCTTTTACAAACGAACGAATTGTCTGCTGAGAGTCGAACTGTCTTTCAAAATATCGCAAGATTTCTTGGTAATCATCCTCAGCTGCTGGCAGCAAAACGACATTATAACGCATACTTCTTGCCCGTTTCTTTCAGAATATCAGCAAGAGGTCGCCCCATTCCAGCTTCATGCTGTGCTTCAGCTGTTGCCAACTTTGCATATACCTCATTCATGATTTGTTGGTGCTCATAGGCTTCCATGCTCATAATAACCATATCGCCATAACCGTTTTTAGTTACAAAGATAGGTTCTGCTGTTTCATGACAGCGTTGGGAAATTGCATTGGTGTTCTTTAAATCACGAATCGGAATAATTTCAGGCATAGTCTCAGCTCCTTTCGTGGCTCTATTATACCACAAAAAAGTCGCGCCCGCAACTCACAATCCCATAATTTCTTTGACAATGCGGTCACAGCCCTTGATGGCTCCCACCAGCACCAGCAGGTTGAACGCCAGTTCCCCGACATAAGTCCAGACAGCGGTGACAACGGATGCACCGGTATCCACAGCGGGCGAGCTGGACGAAATAGCGGAGAAAATGATGCAGGACAGTGCAATCACCACGCCCTGCAAGCAGACACCTGCATAACTACGGATGAAGTTTTTGCCCACGCTGCTGGTGGGTTCACCCGCAAAGGTAGACAGCGGTATCGGCGCAATGGCGGCGTACATCCACAGGCTGAACATTCTGCCGTAGACCGTGAGAATCATCGTGAACGATAGAACGGTTATTAACAGCCCTCCGATCAGCGTAACCGCCCACAGCGGGATGCTATCCCAAAAGCCCACATTGTTAATGGCATCGATCAACTCCTGCGGCAGCGATACGCTGCTCATCCCGGAGCTGCCCGATTGGGTGATGATGGTAGACACCATGCCCTGCACGATGGAGAACACCGCCAGCATCAATTCCAACCCGTAGGTCACCGCACCTTTTGCCAGCGCAAAGCGGATGAACAGCTTTAGCGCGTGTTCGGGCTTTTTCACTTCCACAAAGCTGCCGCAGGTTTTCATAACACCCACAGCGAAAAACAGCACCAGCAGCCCATAGCCGATTGCCTGCAAAGCGCCGTGAATGCCGGTCATTACACCCCAAACCTGTCCGCCCTTGAATGTCTGCGGGCTTTCGGTCAGCAGCGACCAAATCTCCGCCAGCTTGTCGTTCCATGTGGAGAGCGCGGCATTTAAGTTGCTGACGATCCATGACTCACCCACAGGGCATCACCGTCCTTCCTCTTGGTGCCGTCCTCACGCGGTAATGAGGTCGAGAATTTCCTTGGCGAAGGTAATCACCAGACCACCCGCCAGCGTCAGGAAACCTTGGCTGCGCTGGCTGGGGTCGTGGCTCTGCAAGGACAGACCGACCTGCACGATGCCCCACCCCAGCAGGATAAGACCCACCGCGCGAATTAGCGAAAAGATGAACGTGGAGAGATTCTCCACGACCACCAGCGGGTCACTGGCGGCAAAGGCGGGCAGGGCAAAAACAATGCCGCACACCATGACGGCGTACAGCGCAAACAAATTGAGAGAAATTTTCACGGATTTTTTGTTGTTATTCAGCTTCATTTGGGCCTCCTGATTCTTTGTATGGTTGGCTTCATTTCTGCGGCTTCGGCGGGCAGAAAGTCGTCCATATCCAGCAGTTCGTAATTTTCGGGTGCGCCGGGCAGATCGTCCCGCGCGTTGTCGGCGGCGGTGTAGTCGTAAGGGGCTGCGCCGCCGTCCTCGGTATAGCGGATGTTCGGGTGCTTCAGCAGATTATATTTCAGGTCAATCACGGGGCGTTCCCCACGGATAAACAAGATGCATTTACTGTTGTCCAGCAGCCGCACCTCGTCCGGGGTCATAAGATCGCGCCCGGATTGCTGGTGGTTGATGCTGTAACTGCCGCTGCGTCCCTTGCTTTGGTTATAGCTGGTGGTGGAGATGGTTTCCTTGCCCAGCAGTTCCGAAACATATTTGTGGGTTTCTTTCTCGGTGCCGCCGAGATAGAGGAACTCGTCGCACAAACCGACCAGCGATTCCCAATCGTCCTTGTACATGGCTTTCAGCTGCGCCATGTTTTGCACGATGATGGAGCAAAAAATGGCGCGGGAACGCATGGTGGCCAGCGCCGACAAAAAGGTGTCTTTTGGCAAGGAAATGTTCGCGTACTCGTCCATAAGGCAATGCACCGGCACAGGCAAGCGTCCTTTGTGTACGCGGTCTGCCTGTCGGTACAGTGTCTGGATGAGTTGCGTATAAATCATGCCGACCAGATAATTGAGGGATTTGTCCGAATCCGGAATGCAGCAGAACAGCGCAATCTTGCGCTCGCCCAATTCCTGTAAATGCAGTTCGTCCGTCATCGTCAGCTTGGCAATGGATGGCAGGTTAAACGCGGCAAGGCGCACACCTACACTTACCAAAATCGATTTCGCCGTTTTGCCTGCCGCTTGTTTGAAAATGCGGTACTGCTTACAGGCAATGCTGTCGGGTTCGCGCATCGCCAAGCGCTCGAACAGGATGTCCAGCGGGGATTGGTAGTTGTCATCGTCCTCGTGGACTTCGGCGGCAGCTATCATTTCCATCACCATCGGGAAGTTTTGTTCTTCGGGCGGGGCCTCGTGCAGCAGGTACAGCATGAGGGCTTGGAGCAGGGCAGTTTCGGATTTCTCCCAGAAGGGGTCGCTGCTTTTTGAATGTGATGGTGTTGTGTTCTGAATCAAATTTTCAATCAAGGTCAGCACTTCACGGTCATCATGCACATACACAAACGGGTTGTAACAGAACGATGCGGCAGGGTTTATGAGGTCAAAAACGATGACCTCATACCCCTTTTGCTTCAACAAATTCCCGGTCTTACGCAAAATCTCGGCTTTCGGGTCTGTAATTACCATAGAGCAGGCACATTCCAGTACATTCGGCACACCATAGGTGCGCGTTTTGCCCGCGCCGGAGCCGCCGACAATGAGGATGTTGGTGTTATGCTTGTGTTTGTAGCCATCTATCCCGATGTGAAAATGCTGGGTCAGCAGCAGATTCGACCCGTGCCTGTCCATGTAGAACTTATTCAGCCGAAACACGTCACCCCAAGCCGCCGAGCCATGCTCCGCACCGGGGCGGGTGTTCTTCTGATCGGTCACGGCTACAATAACCGCTACCGCGTAAATCACCGTGAACACCAGCAAAAAGCCCGGGCTGTTGCTGACCCACGCCAACGCAAACGGCTCTGCCAGTGCGCTGTTCAGCGCATCCAGCAGAGCCGTTATTTTCATGCCCGGCTTCCAGCGGCAAGCCACCGCCAGTGCTGCCAACCATACAACAGGCAGCGGCAGCAGCCAGACCCACCAAGGGTTCTTTCTCCCCGGCGTGGTGAGTTACCTTTCTTCGCCGCGATAGGGCGGGCGTTTTGTACGCTCGGCATCCCATGCCTGACGTTTTCTCCACAACTTCGGCAAAACTACGGAAAAGTCCTGCGGCATACGTTCCGCCTTGATTTGCGGCAGATTTGCAAACAAATCGCTTTGCAGCGTTTTCCATGCAACCTTATCCGGCATATTTTGAGTATAGAATTCGTTGTAGCTGTACGCCAGCCCACTGGTATCTATGTAGTGCTTGACTTCCGTTCGCAGCATTTTTCGTTCCCATTCGGTTTCCGGCGCACGACACGGCGCAAGCTGCTCCTGCATGATTGCCCGATTCAAATCGTCAGGCAATTTCAGCAGGGTTGGATACCTTCTGTGCAGTTCAGCGGCGATACCTGCTTTCTCAAAATGGGCGCGCAGCTTCTGCCCCGCGTAGGCATACCACGCCACATTCCCGCATCCCATCCACTCAGTATCTCGGAACGGAATGTTGAGCGCCGCAAGGTTATCGGGGTCAATCAGCGCCTGCCGATAAGCATCGTACCCCTGCATAATTAGCCAGTTACGGAAATCGGTAAATCTGTCATCCGAACTGCCGTCATTAATGATGCAAGCCGCCGCAACCATTTTGGGAAAGTTGGCTTTATTGCGGTAGCTTTGCCATGCGCAATCAAAACCGAGCAGTTCATCCTGCGGCAATTTGATGAGTTCCGTGTAAAGGAACTGTTTCACGGACGCTTCATCCTGCATATCTGCTTGGGCGCGGACTCGGTCAATGATCGACCAGAATTTTTCCCATGTCATAGTCGGATTCACCAGATAAACAGCGGCGTGTGCGCGTGCAGCAGCCGGGTCAGTGCGTCATCCACGGCATCGGTGTAACCACCTTCGGCCAAGCGCTGGGTGCGCAGTTGGTTGAGAGCTGCTTTTGCCAGCCGATACTCTGCCGCCGTCAGCGTCAGTTTGCCGCCTGCAGGCAAATCGTTCACCCGCAGGATGAGCCGTCCGGTCACCTCGGTGCTGCCGCCGTTGGCACGCTGGCCGTAGTAGACATCGCCCAGCGCCCGGAGCAGGATGCTTTTGTTGGCACGGTCAAGTTTAACTTTACGTTCTGTCATTGTTTTTCACCATCCTTTGCTCACAGCATATCATAGAACTGCCGCAATAGCTATCCGTCATTTGAAAACAAACGGAAAACAATCAGCCGCGCTCCTGCTGGAGAGATTGCTTCTTGGCAGACGGCACGGCAACAGCGTATTCTGCGGTGGGCGGTTCGCGGGTCTGTACAGCCAGCGTGCGACTCAGACTGCGCAGCAGCCCACCACCAACGATGTTCACATCCGACAGAAAGCCCCGCTGCTGTTCTTTGCCCAGATTGCCGTACAAGGCAACCACGCGATCAAAGTTGAAAGCGGCGGTGTCAAGCCCATACCGATGCGCGACCATGTAGGCGGCACAGTAACTCGGCGCAGCGTAGGCTTGGCGGTTGTAGGTGTAATCCTTGTGAAAATCTGCCTGTGCGCACTCCCGAACGATGGCGCACAGCGTCGTGCCTGCATCCATGCCGTTGCGGACATAAATCGTGCGGTTCTTGGGAACATACTGCGCTTGGATGCCGTCCGGCAGACTATCCGAGATTTGAATCGGCACTGGGCTGCTCTCGATGGAGGCGGCAATCAGTTCATCCACTTGGTATTCGGCAGGCGGTGGCACAGGCCTGCCGCGCGTCTGGGTGATGTCGAACACCTTGCCGATATTATACCCGGAAGCCTTTCGGCCGTTATTCTCGTACACCTGCCCCACAATGGCCGTGTAACCTTCCTCGCCGGTACGGATATGCCTTCCGGCATCCTTCCATTGCTGGAATGTGCGGGCATCCGTGATGTCGGCGTTCTGGCCGGAGAGCAAAAGCTGGTTCGGCAGCGAGTTTCTGCTTTGCGACATGAAGTTGAGAAATTCCTGCAAGGCCGGGGCATCTGCCAGTACCTCACCCATGCGGGCATCCACCTGCACCCAAACCGCTTCGCGCTCTGCTTTCTTCATGGCGGCGTACTCTTCCTTGGAATACTGCGTTTCGGGCGCTGCGGTCTCGTTGAGATATTTGTTCAAGTCCATTTACAGTGTTTTCTCCTTTCTCTTGATTTTTACGGGCATCCTCGGCATTCGGTCTTTGGGCGGCTCAACCTTGCGGCGCAGGTAGGCGGTGATGTCGCTTAATTCCATGCGCACGCTGGGGCGCTCACCCTTGACCCGAAGCTGATCGGCGCGCGGCGACGGCGAGTTTGCAAAAGATTTGCTGCTGTCGGAGAAAGGCTCGGACGGACTGGCGTTCTCCGAGCCCAGAGGAAAATCCACGGTGGGTGTGTCCTTGTGGTTGGGGGCTGCATTTTCCAAATTCTGCTGCACGGCATCGACCAGTTCTGCCGTGCCGGTGTCCACGACATCCAACTGCAGTTTTTCAATAATGCGGTTTGCTTTGGACGCATCATCCTGCAAAATGGCAATCTCGATGTGGTCTGGGTCCATCTTGTCGCGGATGGGGCAGAACAGCAGCCCATGCGCTTTTGCGGCGCGGGTAAAATCATGCATACGGTCTTTATCCACTGTGAAAAATTTCAGCGGCTTCTGTTCTTTCAGCAGCCGGATGAGGTGCGTTTTGCCGTGGGTCTTTTTGCTGTCGTGCAGCACGGCTTGGGCAAAAATAAAGAAGTTTTTCGCAGCGGTGCCGGAGATGCGCAGGGCAAACTCTGCACCCTCCAGCGAGTAGCGGACGATCTGGTCTGCGGGTTCGGAGCCGTAATTCATCTGGCATCACCAGCCTTTTCTTTGGGTGCGGGCAAGCGGCTGAACGAATCCACGCCGGGAATAAGCGCAAGGCTGCGCCCGCAGTCCCAATCTACATGGATTTGCCCGGCATCGTCGATACATTCCACCGTGCCCATAGAGCCGGGCGGCACGGGGAAATCATCTTCCATGCAGCCGAGTTGCAGCCGCGTGCCGGGCGGGTACTTGCGGCGCAGGTGTTCGATGTAGTCTTTGTTGGGGTATTTCATAGGCATCCTTCCTTTCAAGATTATAGTGTCAAATCAATGTTAGGGCGGCGGTCACGCGCACGTTCCTGTTCGCGCTGTTGTTGTTCAGCACGGTCACGGCGGGCTTCGGTGAGGTGCTGCTGCACCTCTAGGGAGTGTTCTGCAATTTTGCGGCAGAGGCGTTCTTCTTGGCGAAGCTGCTTTAGGGCTGTGTTGACTTGCTGGATGCGTGGGCTGTCCGGGTTTGTTTTATACAGCGATTTTCTTTCTGCAGTGAGCTGGACAATTTCACCCAGCTTGGCTTGTCGGTAGGTTTCCAGCTGTGCCAGCGTGTCAATGTTGTTCTTAGATAAAAACTCCATCTGCCGGATGCGCTGGTCTAACTTGTAGGCATCCTGCCGAACAGCATAACTTGGACGGCTCGGCTTGCGGGGGAGTGCGCCCAATTCGTATAGATAGCGATAATACAGCGCCCGCAGCCCGGTCAGCTTGCGATGGGGCTTCTTCCCGCTGTGCAGACGGCCATGTTGGATTGTTGGTGGATTTTCCACATAAGGGCGGTAGCTTCGTGGATACAGGATGCGCGTCTGGATGGCTTCTGGCGTGTACCGCTTGCCCAGCGTTTTGAAGCGAACAAAGCGCTCTTTTCCGGGCGGACGCAAAACGGGATACTTGCGTCCCATGCGGACTTCATAGCCTTTGCGTTCCAGCGCGTTAAGAAACTGCCGCCATGTAAGGCTTTGTTGAATTGCTTCGTCCACATCCTGCCGAATAGCTGTGCGCCATGTGGGCTGGTTGTTTTTCTCCGCCAGCCATTCGGCGTAGGGCTTTGCGACATGGTTTGAGTTCTCGGTGTCGATGATGGACAGCTTATATTTCCGGCAAAGTTCATCTGACACTGCGCGGATTTCCGTCACATAGCTTTTATAGTTGCTGCGATACTTTTTGCCATCCACACAGCTGACCGAGTTCCAGACAATATGCGAATGAATGTGGTCAGTGTTCAAATGCGTGCCGATAACATATTCATACTGTCCGCCCAGCACACGGTCTGCCAGTTCCTTTGCAATTTGGTGCGCCAGTTCGGGGGAGACTTCTCCCGCAGCGAAGCTCTGCACAAGGTGATACCCCTGCACACCGCCCGACTTGTGCCAGCGTTCCTTGGTTTGCCGCATATCGGCAAAGGCAGTTTCTAACGTGCAGGCATACGAGCTTTCAAAGCAGGATTACTCTGTTTTATCGCGGTTGGCGGCATAGTCGAGGGCGTCCTGCAAGGATACAGCCGTGGTCTTTTCTTTGTTCATCACATACTTCACCGCCCGATCCAGACGGCGGACAGGGATCACGGATGTGTAAGCCATATTTCATAGAGCCTCCTAGTAGTTTTCTTTTATCTCGCGCCAGACTTCCTTGGCGACGCGCGTCATCTCGTCCACGCTTTGCTGCCCCGCCACGCCCGTGCTGTTGGCGCGGTGCGCAAGCTGGTTTGCGTTGTTGCACAAACCGGAAATTTGCCGCACAAGTTCCGCATGGTGTGTGCAGGGGTGCGGATGGATTTCTTTGCCCAAGATTAGGGAGCGCAGGTATTCCTCGCGGGATAATCCACTTGTTTTGACCTGTTCACAAAGATGGCGGTACTCGCGCTCGTTCAGCCGCAACGGGATAACATGACCGCGTCTGCGCATAGCGGGGGTTTGGGGATCACCCCAAAAGTGCGTTTGGATATCCAAACGCTATGCTTGCAAAACACGACACCCCGCAAAACGGTTCATGACACAAGGTCGTCGCCCTCCGAAACGGCTTTCTTCAAACCGTCCAAGGTTGTGACAATACGGTTGTATTTCTGCGCCAAACCAATCTGCGCGTTGGTGGTCGCATCCTGATTGCGGCTGCAGACCACCAGCATCGGGCAGCGCAGCAGCTTATCCCGCACAATGGCGGTGTATTCGCTGCGTTCCACGGCATCTTCCAGCACCAAATACTGGCTGTCCTGCAATTTGGGGCATACCGGCAGGTAGCCCAGCAGGTACACCTCGCGGCAATAGTTGCGCAGGTGTTTGGATGTCGCGCCCTCGCTGGCGCAGATAAAAGCCCAAGGTCGTTTCATTTTCGTGTTTCCTTTCTGAATTTCGGGAGTGAATCAGATTTGATTCACTATTTTCAAGTTGGCGGTCAAAAGTGAATCAGTTCTGATTCACTTCGGATTCAAGGGCAGTTTTCAGCCGTTCGGCGCTGCGTTGGAAGTAGGCGTCCGACATTTCAATGCCGACAGCCTCATAGCCTTCCTGCACAGCGGCCAGCACGGTGGTGCCTGCCCCGGCAAAGGGGTCAAGGATGCGCCCGCCCGGTTCGCAGATCTGCACCACATCCCGCATAAGCTGCAAGGGCTTTTCGGTCACATGGATGCGGTTCTGCGGGTTCGGGTATCGGAACACGCCCGGCAGACACCCAACATTTCTCTCAAGCGGCATTTTGCCGTTGGACCCCCACACAATGTACTCGGACTGCTGACGGAAGCGTCCTTTCTGCGGGCGGCTGGCGACTTTATCCCACACCGCCACACCGCGCCAGGTCCAGCCTGCCCACTGCAAAGCCAGCGTCATGGCGGGCAACTGCCGCCAATCGATGAACAGACAGACAGGCGCACCGGGCTTTGCAATGCGGCGGGCATCCTGTAGCCATGCCGCCGTCCAGAACATCCAACTCAGCTGATCCATCTGGTCAGAGTCAAAGTCGGGTAGCGCCTTTTCCTTGCTCATGCTGCTGTACTTTTCGCTGGTGCTGCGGTTCTTGGTGGTCTGGCTGCTGCCGCCGCTGGCATAGGGTGGGTCGGTGATGATGGCATCGAAGCTGTTCGGTTCAAACTGGCGGAGGATCTGCAGGGAATCCCCGTGCAAGATCGACCAACGTTCACCGCCGCAGTGTTCGGGCATCCGGAAATCAGGGTTGAGAATGTTGAGCGTTTCGGGAGTGTTCGTCAAAGGCATCCTTCTTTCTTATCGTTCAAAATCATGGGTACGGGGTTCTTTCGGGGGCGGTGTGCGGCTGGCTGTCTGCACAGAAACACGGTCATCTTCGAGTACAAAGCAGTCCTGCGTCCTGTTGTCGAGCTTGGTACCGGGCAGGACAACGGCATTGCCGCGGCAAACAACATTGCCTGAAATTTCGCCATATACACGGGCGCTGCCGTCAATAGTCGGTGCGCACAAGGTTTGCTCATCCTGCCGAATCACGGCATAACCGCAGACACAGCTTTTTCCCATAATGACCCCGCCGCATACGATGGCATCATCCTGCACAGTGGCATCCCCCATTACGGTGACGTTCTTTCCGACATAGGCGCAGCCCTTTGCAACGGCGTGATCTGTAAGGACTGCATCGCCGCAGACAACTGCATTTTCACAGGCGATGGCATCCGCTGAAATCCACGCGCGACCCTCTTGGTCAAGGTTATCGCAGCTTTCCACATAGCCGCCGAGCATCCCGGCAAGGACATCCTCGGTCAGATCCGTCACCGCGCGGATGCGGTGCAGGTTGGGATTGTCGGGATGGGCAATGTCGGTGATCTCATATTTCTTCATCTGGCATCACCCCGGTCACGTTTGGGCGCGGGCGTGGGCGACAGTTCGGTTTCCACATACTCGGAAACGATGTTGAGTGCTTTCTGGTAGCTGTCGCAGGACATAACGCGGTCACGCATTTCTTTGGCTTTGTCACTTTGCCCGCTGCTTTTCAGCAGCCGGGATGCGCGACCCATGATGGCAAAAATGTTGCCGTCCTGCCCAATCAGCTGCATCTTGGGGCGCAGAGAATTCTTTTCCGGTTTCGGGATTTTCTCAAAAGATGGCGTCATCTTGAATCCATCTTCCTGCCAGAAATGAACAGCCAACGTGCCGTCATCCACACGAATATCTCTCTGCTCAAAGCCCTCACCCCAGCCGTCGCTGTACTGACCGGAAATGTAGTTGCAGAGGACGGTCTGCTCATCATCGAGCAGAGGTTCTTTCAGCTCCACGGTCAGACAACCGCAGAGCTTGTTGCCATGCACCTCGACGGACGGTATGGCCGTGACGACTTTATTACGAACCGAATCGTCCTCGTGATAATACTGCATGAGGTCGCCGCCAAAGTTGCGGGTATCATTTTCGACGGCATCGCGGATGGCTGTCTCGTATTCCAGCAGTTCATGCCCGTCCTGCGGGTAGCCCTCGTACTCGTCGTAGAACTTGTCCTCATAGTCAGGTTCATTTGGGAAAAAGTCCGCAGTCAAGGGAGAATAAAATTTCATCTGCAAATCATGTCACCTCTTTCCGCCGCACAGGTCGTAGTCAATCTGTGCGGCATAGTAGTTTTCTATCGTCAGCGGCGCATTGTAGAGCGCCGCCAGTAAGTATTGCTTGATGTTTCGGATGCGGGGCGGGTTGTCCTTGAGGCAATCCAGAACATACTGGATGTGTTCCGCGTTCAGCTTGAGAAATCTGGATTTTACTACCTCTGCGGGCATATTTTCGCCAGCGATACGGATAGCAGCCCGTTTGGAACAAACCACATCCAGAATCAACTCCACCAGTTCATCCAATCGCATCGTATCCATCGGGTTATTCTGCGCCAAAATCGGATACTCGATGTTTTTCAGCAGCAGGGCGCGGTACTCTGTCCGCTGGCCCGCCGCGCGGATAGGATTCGATACGTTATTTGTTTCTTCTTTCTTTATTTCTTTAGTATTTAATTGTGCAGGATTTTCCTGTACAGGTTTTTCCCGTTTAGGCTCTGCCTGTTTTGGTTGGGCACACTTAGGCGCAGCTTCTTCGGGACCCTGTTCCGGGGGTTGCGGCTGCTCTAAAACCGTGTACTCCATGCCGCGCATCTGACCGTTCTTGTCGCGGATGCGGCGGCGGATAATATAACCCGCCGCTTCTAACTCGCGCACGGTGGCACACACGCTGTCCACGCCCTCTTTGCAGATGGACGCCAGCCCTCGCGTGGTATAATCCCAATCTTCGGGCAGAGACAGCATCAAAGATAAAAGCCCCTTCGCCTTGAGCGAAAGAGCCTTGTTGCGCAGATGATGGTTGGACATAATGGTATAATTTTGCGTCTTTTGTACACGGAACACAGCCATAACGATTTACCTCCTGTTTATGCCCTATAAGTAGGCGAACGATTTCTAACTTTCATGTTGATTTCTCTCTATCGGCAAACTGCGCGGTGGGCGGCAGTTCTTGCCATCAGGTTGTTTTTTGCCATATCAGCGTAATCTCCATTCTCGATGTCAGGCGGCAGGTCATGCACGGTGTAGCGGTCAGCGTAGATTTTCCGGATGCCGACACTTGCCATGCGCCCTTTGGCATCGTTGTCCAGCCGCAGTTCTATCGTGGTGATCTCCGGGTGCTGCCACAGAAATTCATGTAACGCCAAAGGCTCCTTGCCGGAGGACGAGATACCGCCCAGCGACAGACGGTATTTGTCTGCCGCGTCGCTGCAGAGCGTCATCTCGGCCATGGCATCTATGGCGGCTTCAAACACGGCCACGGTAGTGCCGGGCTGCATCGGCGGGATGCAGAAACCGTACTGTTTCTGACTGCCGGGGGCCTCGCGCTTGAACGGTTTCCCATAGTCATAAATACCGCGCAGCGCCGCATATTTCGGCATACCCTGCGGGTCTTTTCCCAAGAAAACACAGTTGTGATATTCTGCACTCTCGTACAGAATTTTTCTCTCAATGCAGTATCGGATGGTGGGCAGTGAGATGCCGCGTCCAAGCAAATACCGCGTTACACGGTCATTATTCAGCGCGGGGTTCGGCAGACGAAACAGCGGGCGTTCGCGCTCCACCGTCTCATGCTGCACGGGGATGTACGTCGGGCTTTCCTCACATAACAGCTGCACCGCCTCTACAAACGGTACACCTTCCACATAAATCAAATATTTCAGCGCCGACTTGCCGCCAATGTCGCGGCTTTTCCAATGCCACACACTGGATTCGCCGTTTATCTTGAAGCTGTCATGCTCCGCAAGCTGGTACTCACCCCGCGCGCTGCTTTTCACCAGCGAATTGGGTCTATACCGCCGCAGAAATTCTATCGCCGTCATCCGGTTGGCGGCATGAATCTGTTCTTTGCTGACGCGCGGCAATTACACAATGTAAGCGGCGAGGTCGCTCATATGTTCAACATTTTCCCACGGAAAATCCTCGCGTCCGAAGTGACCGCCCGCCGCCGTGCGGGAGTAGATGGGGTTCAGCAGGTTCAACTGCTTGATGATGCCCGCAGGGGTCAGGTCATACGCCTTGCGCACAGCGGCCGACAGGCAGTCATCCTCGCAGGGGCCACCTGTGCCAAACGTATTCACATCCACCATGACAGGCTCTTTTTCCCCGATGGTATACGCCAGCGTGACCTGACAGCGCTGGGCAAAGCCAGCTGCCACGATGTTTTTGGCAATGTACCGCGCCATATATGCGCCGCTGCGGTCTACCTTGGTGGCATCCTTGCCGCTGAACGCACCGCCGCCGTGGGGCGCAAATGTGCCGTAGCTGTCCACCATGAGCTTGCGCCCGGTCAAGCCGGTATCGGCATCCGGACCGCCCTGCACAAACTTGCCGCTGGGGTTCAGGATGATTTCCGCGTCATCGGCGGGCATACCGTCAAAGGCCAGCGGGAACACATATTCGTCCAGCAAATCCGCCAGCTTATTGATGTCGGTGTCCTCCTTGTGCTGGACAGAAACGACCACTGTGGTGATGCGCACGGGGGTATCACCGTTGTATTCCATCGTGACCTGCACCTTGCCGTCCGGACCGATGTCCGGGATGATGCCGGTGATTCGGTTAATTTCCAACAGCGTTACAAGGTGCTGGGCGGCAACCACCGGCATCGGAAGATATTCGGGCGTTTCGTTGCAGGCGTAGCCAACCATAACGCCCTGATCGCCCGCGCCGAGGGTATCCTCGTCCTCTCCCTCAGCCAATTCCGGCTCGACAGCGCCCGCAATGTCGGGACTCTGGTCGTGGATGTAGCAGTCGATTTGGTACGCCTTCGGGTCATAGCCGACATCGCGCAGGGTGTCGCGGACGATGTTGAACACGTCGGGCTTTGCCGAGGTCGTGATTTCGCCCGCTACAATGATGTGACCGTGTGTTGCCATGACCTCACAGGCTACACGGCTGGCGGGGTCATGTTTTAAGCACTCGTCCAGCACGCTGTCGGCAATAAGGTCGCACAGCTTGTCGGGATGCCCGCGCATGACGGATTCTGCGGTGTAAAAGCGGGGATGCTCGTTTTCTTTCATGGTTTCGGTATTTTCAAAAATGTCGTTCATAAGTTCTTCTCCTTGCTTGTTGGATGATTTCGGACAAAGGAAAAAGCCCGCAGGCGGGCTGCGAGCTAGGATGGTAGTATTCATATCATCGCT
>ERZ824488.2836-NODE-2836-length-14329-cov-3.690136_pt1 | contig 14329 bp, 15 predicted proteins | sample MGYA00519936_ERZ824488 | MGnify/ENA primary metagenome ERZ824488 (study PRJEB31778, sample SAMEA3449153) | human gut metagenome | biome: human gut; feature: human-associated habitat; material: faeces | place: United Kingdom | collected 2010/2012 ... | reverse complement strand
ATTTATATTATAAACATTCTCTAATTCTGAAATTGGAAAATAATAAACACCATCTCTATTTATAACAGAACCTCTAATTTTTGTAAAAGTTCCATTCACATACATATGATTTTTTTCCTCTGTTATCTCTAAAATTTTACTCTGTGAAATTGAAATATATTTTCTCAAATTACTTTCATCTTTTTCATAATATAATTCTTTATCAAAAAAATTCTTCATATCATCTTCTGAAAAATATATAACATTATTTTCATCAAAATAAACATCATGAGCCATTTGAACATCAGAATCATTTTGAATCATAACTACCAAACTAGAGTTATCATCTCTTTTATAATATCCTGCATATCTAAGAACATTTAAAACAACAATTAATAAAATAAATACTATAATTAATTTTCTTAAAATACTATTTTTCTTTATTCTTAATTTAATTTTCTTTTTACTACTCATATTCATCAATTTTTTCACTTTCTCAGGTAAAAAATCACAACCTGTCAAATTTTGTCCATTTATTTATATCATAAATAAATTAATTATTAAATACTAATTATTAAAAATATTTGTTTTTTTTGAAAAAAGCTTTATTTTTCAGGGATTTTATGCTATAATTAGTATGTAACTGTGATAAAATTTACATTTTAAAATAAATGAATTATAAATTTAGGAGGAAAATATGAAAATTTTTCTATTATTATTAATTGTATTATTAATCGTAGTACTACTAAAATCAATCAAAGTTATTAGACAATCTGAAGTATATATAATTGAAAGATTAGGTAAATTTCATAAAGCAGCTGATGCTGGATTAACAATTATTATACCTTTTATAGACCAAGTAAGATCTGTTGTAAGTTTAAAGCAACAAACTATGGATGTTCAACCACAAGAAGTTATTACATCAGATAATGTTACAATTACAATCGATACAGTTGTATTCTATAAAGTAATCGATCCTGCAAAAGCAGTATATGAAATCCAATCACTAAAAAAAGGTATTGAATATTTATCAATCACAACAATTCGTGATATCGTTGGTAAAATGGAACTTGATGAAACATTTAGTTCAAGAGATTCAATTAATGAACAATTAAAAGAAATTCTTGATGAAGCAACATTCCAATGGGGTTGTAGAATAGATAGAGTTGAAATAAAAGACATCACTCCTCCACCAGATATTAAAGACGCAATGGAAAAACAAATGAACGCAGAAAGAAATAAAAGAGCTTTAATCTTACAGGCTGAAGGAGAAAGGCAATCTGCAATTACTCTTGCTGAAGGTAGAAAAGAAGCTGCAATATTAGATGCAGAAGCTGACAGAGAAGCAAAAATTAGGAGAGCAACTGGTGAAGCTGATGCAATAAAACAAGTTGCTGCAGCAAAAGCAAAAGAAATTCAAATGGTATATGATGCTATTAAAGATGCAAACCCTGATGATAAATTAGTTCAATTAAAATCATTAGAAGCTCTTGAAGAAGTTGCAAAAGGTGATGCAAATAAAATCTTTATTCCATTTGAAGCAACATCAGCTTTAAGTAGTCTTGGTTCAATCAAAGATGTAATGACAGATTCTAAGAAACCAAGAAAAAAGAAAAATTCAGCTCGTGATGAAGCTGAAAAAATAGTTGAACAAATGAACGATGATAATAATCAAACATCTGACTCTAATAATTAAGATATATTTTAAGCGGACTTAGGTCCGCTTTTATTTTTTTATATGAACAAATCTAAGAGTTTTCAATTTTCATTTATAGGAATTATCTTTTTCCAAGAATTTCGGTCAAAGCATATATCAATCTCTCAACATCCTCAGTAGTATTTTCTTTTCCAAAAGTAACTCTAAGAGAACTTTCAGCAATTCTAACATTATGAGTCATATTCATTAACACATTTGAAGGTCGTGGAAGTCCAGCACTACAAGCAGAACCACTAGAAGCACAAATTCCTTTCTTATCAAGTTTTTCAACAATTTCAGCACCCTTATATCCTAAAAAAGAAATATTCATATTGCCTGACAATCTATTATTAACTTCACCATTTACATGAATATTTTTAAATAATTGTAAAACAAACTTTGTATAAAAATCTCTTAATTGAATAAGATGCTTATTATATTGAATCAAATTCGTATCTGCAATCTCAATTGCTTTGCCTAGTCCAACAATTCCTGCAACGTTTTCTGTACCAGCTCTTTTCTCTTTTTCTTGATGTCCACCATCCTGTTGTCTCAAAAATTTTACACCATTTCTAACATATAATGCTCCAACACCTTTTGGTGCATAAAATTTATGACCCGACATTGAAAGAGCATCAATATTCATTCGTCTTACATCTATCTTAATATTTCCAATTGCCTGCACGCTATCTGTATGAAAAACAATATTATTCATTCTAGTAATTTTGCCAATTTCCTCAATTGGCTGAATTGTCCCTACTTCATTGTTAGCAGTCATTATAGAAATCAATATTGTATCCTTTCTTATTAATTTTTTTAAAGCATCTATATCAATAATTCCATTTTCTAAAACAGGAACATATGATACTTCGAACCCTTCTTGCTCTAATGTTTTACAAGTTTCTAAAACAGCTGGATGCTCAATATTACTTGTTATGATATGCTTACCATATCTTTTATTCGCCTTAGCTATTCCTTTTATTGCTAGATTATCACTTTCACTTCCACAACTAGTAAAATATATCTCATCAGTATTACAGCCAATTGCACTTGCAACCTGCATACGAGATTTTTCGATTGCATTTCTACTAATTTTTCCAATACTATATAAAGAAGAAGCATTACCATAATTATAACTTAAATATGGCAACATTTCTTTTAAAACATTTTCATCAACTCTTGTTGTACCTGCATGATCTAAGTAAATAACATTCTCCATATAATCATTCCTTTTTATTATTTACTATATAATATGCAAAATCTCCATCCTCCTGTTACACTTATCTTCATTTTACCAAAAATTAAAAAATATTTTTTAACCTTATATCATCCTTTTCTTCAATATGCTTTATAATAAACGCCATTTTATCTAACGCCTCAAAAGCCTCCTCTTGCTCCAATTCAAAATATGTTTTTAAAGAAGTATACTCTGTCATAACCTTTTCTAACTCATCATGTTCTATAAAAAAAGATAAAAAATTATCATGCTTTTGCCAATCTTCATCTATTTCTTCTATCTTTTTATTTGCTTCATCATATTTTTGTTCTTCAATTAATGACCTTAATTCACTCAAAGAATCTAACACATGATTTAACTTGCCATCAACATATTTTCCGACCCATACATTCAATAAAATAATACTAAGCAAAATAACAATTGTAATAACTATTTCTTTGGACATCTTCTACCTCCTTTTTGCTGACAATAAATATTATCATTTCCATCAATTGTCACAACCAACGCATCTTCAGGTTCGAAGCCAAATTTACCAACTTCTTTTTGCAACCATGTATAATCCTTTTTAATTTTTTTCAAATTATCATATTGAATTACACCATCAATTACCAAGTCATACGCAATACCTTCATATTTAGCACTTATATTCATATCTTCTAATGTAGGATTCCTTTTTTCAGGTTTCAAAATAACGTTTATTTCACCACTTGTCTCTAATATTGCATATTCTACATCTCCAATATTAAAAACATCTTTTCCTCTAAGTCTCTCCTGCAATTCATTAATAGTATATCTTTCCTTTATTAATACTTCTTCATCAATTTTCCCTCGAAATATTAAAATAGAAGGCTTTCCACAAATTGCTTGCCTAAACTTAATACTTTTTAAATTACCTAATGAAATCATTAAATGCATAATAAGCAATCCAAGTATTGGAATAATTCCATTAAAAATAGGAACACCTATATCAGACATTGGTATTGAAGCCAAATCCGCTATCATTATTGATATAACTAACTCAAACGGTTGAAGCTGACCAATCTCTCTCTTTCCCATTCCCCTCATAACCAATAAAACTAATGTATACAACACAATCGTTCTAATTAAAATAACTAGCATATTCAAAACCTCAACTTTTTTCCAATATATTCTTATTTTTTCACAAAATTTTTTTATTATGCATAAAAAAAATTTTTTTGTCAAAAATAAAGTTAGAACAAACAAAGAACATTTAATTTTGTGTGATTTTTCAATTGCATTTAATAAATGTAATACTTTTTTGTTCGTTCGCCAAATTAATTTTTTATTTGGATGAACTACTAGCCAAAGGCTTTATACTGTAGGAGGTTCAAAATGGACAATAATAATTCAAATGTGCAAACTTCCTCTACAATGGGTGTTGTTGGTCAGATTATAGGTAGATTAATTGCAGCAGCTGTAATACTTGGAGTAACTGCCTTTTTCACACCTGGTTTTACAATAAATAATTTTTGGTCACTTGCCTTAGCAGCAATTGTATTAACAGTTATGGATTATTTAATAGTAAAATTTACAGGGTTACAAGCAATGGCATTTGGTAAAGGATTTGTAGGCTTTGTTTTGGCAGTAGTGATTTTATACGCAACGCAATTTTTTGTCGCTGGATATACAATTTCATGGATGTCAGCTATAATTGGTGCTCTAATTTATGGAGTTATTGATTATATTTTACCTGGCGAGCAAGGAATGTAACGCAAAACATTGCCATAGTTTGAGCAAATAGTTTATTTGTTCAAAAAAAGAAAGTATTACTAAAATAAACTTTTTTAAGTGTATTTCAGCAATACTTTCTTTTTTATATAACTATTGCAAAAGAAAAAGTACATATGAAAATTTTTTCACATCTTGCTGTCGCATTCTTCGAATCTTGAAAATAAGGTTATCTTTGGAGAAAAATCCTTAGGATAACCTTATTTTCAAATCGGGTAGAATGCTTCAATCGAACTCGCTTCGCTCGTTTGGTCCCTGCGCGATGATTCAAAAATTTTATATGTACTTTTTCTTTAATCTTTTCTAATAATATATAATTATATTTTTGAAACATTAATCAGCAATGTATTCAAACATTTTGACAAAAATCTTATTAACATCAGTAATTGGTTCTGTAAAAGTAATATCAACCATTTCATAAGGGTGAATACCATAATCACTACTTATATGTGTTCCCATACCTAAGTAACTCTCAGTCTTATCATAAAAATCATAACCAGCACTAAAATAAGCATCTGGTCGATTTGAATTTTCGCCATAATACAATGCACAAATCACACTACCAGAATAACCATTCTCATCAGTTGTATAATCAACTATAGCAGTATTAAGCTTGGTTTTCTCCCTAAGTTCATTATCAAGCAATTTATTATATTCATCTTTATCCTGAACAGAAAGAGATTCAGCATCATATGATTTTATTCCATCCTCTGTCCCTGTAACTGTTGCAGTTCCACTAACAAAATCACCAACTTTAACTTCATCTGTTGTTTTATTAATAAGTTTACTTGATGACAACATTATCTTTCCAATTGCCTTTGAATACTGATCTGCAGTATACGCAATCGTAATCTCATCAGCATCTTTACTCTTTACAACACCTGAAACACTCTCAGTTGTACCTGTTAAGTTATCTACAAATTTCACATCATCATAATTATAATAAATACAATCTGTATTAACAATTTTACTAACTAAAATCAAATCAGCATTATAACCTGAAGGAGCTGTTGTAACTACTGCGTAATCATTTCCAGCAAAATTAATTTTAACATTTCCAACATTAACTTTATAATCCTTAACATCATATTGAGATAATATTAAAATTCCTTTTCTATTTTCAAACTTTCCTTCAATAGCATCAGCATTATCAAATTTCAATCTATACTGATTTGAAATTTTGTTAAAGTCATCATATGAATCAAAAACTTTTACATATACTTTTTCATCTTTTACATTTTTAAAATCGTATGTAGAAGGTAATGCTTGATATTGGTTCATTGAATCAACTTTCTCACTACTCATATCATAACCTGTTTTATCTTTTACAGCCTCAGTATATGCCTCAACAATTTTATCAATATTACTTAACTTAGATGATATAACAATTCCATCAGCATCTTGCATTTGAATTACACCTATATCAGAAGTTAAATTGAAAATAAAATTTTTACTAATTGTCTTATAATCAAACTCAATAAACTTAGCTGTTGATTTTAAAGAATTTATATCATTTTCAGAAATTTTTTCTTCATCCTTTTTATTAATATTGTTTTTACATAAATTAACAAGCTCTGAATATTTTTCATAATCAGGTGTTATCTCATAATATTTTGAATCATATTTAAAAATAATTCTATCTGGTGTTTTTATTAATTCTTCATCACCAGTTGGAGTTTCAACTTTATTCTCCGGTTGTTTGTTTTGAAATTTATTATTAAACCAATACCCTAAACAAAAGCAAGCAAAACAAATAATAATAACACATACAATACCAAATATTTTCTTTTTCATATTAATATATTCCTTTATTTATTTTTATTCCAGCCCTCTTTTACAACTTGTCTTTCTCTTGCAATTGCTAAACTATCAGCTGGTACATCCTCTGTAATTGTTGAACCTGCTGCAACTAAAACATTATCACCTAATTTAACTGGAGCAACTAAATTTGTATTAGATCCAACAAAACATTTATCTCCAATTATTGTTTTATGTTTATTTACTCCATCATAATTACATGTAATTGAACCACAACCAATGTTTACACCAGTACCAATTTCACAATCACCCATATATGATAAATGAGGTACTTTACTACCATATGCAACTTTTGTTTTCTTAATCTCAACACAGTTACCTATTTTTACTTTATCAGCAAGAACGCATTTTTCTCTAATATATGCATTAGGTCCAATCTCACAATCCTCTCCAATTACACAATCAGATTTTATTGTAGTGTTTGGATGAATTACAGTATCTCTACCAATCTTAACATCTTCATATATATATGTAGTATCTGAATCCTCAATTGTAACTCCATTTAACATATGCATTGTGTTAATTCTCATTCTTAAAACTCTACCTAAAAGCTCTAATTGAACTCTATCATGAACACCAAGAATTTCAGTATTATCCTCAACTATCATTGCACCAACTTTCAACTTCTTTGAACTCATAACCTTTATAATATCTGTTAAAAATATTTGGCCATTTTCATGAGGTTTTAATTCTTTTATTGTATCAAGCAAAGATTCAATATCAAAACAATAAATTCCTGAATTGATTTCTTTAATTTTCTTAGTCTCAGCATCTGCCAAAGATTCTTCAACAATCTCTAAAACATCACCAACCTCATTTCTAACAATTCTTCCATAACCAGTTGGATTATCAGAAATAGCCGTAAGTAAAGTTACAGCCTCTCTTTCATTTCTATTTCTATCTATTAATTTTTCAACAGTCTCTTTTCTAATAATAGGAACATCACCATATAAAACAATAACTTGACCAGACTTAGACTCAAGCTCTGGAACAACTTGCATCATTGCATGACCAGTTCCCAAAAGTTCTTCTTGAACAACATATTTTGTTCTATCTTTTAATACATCAATTATTTGCTCTTTTTGTTCACCAACAACTGTAATAATTCCATCACAATTATTTTTCTCAGCAACTTCTACAACTCTAGAAACTAGCTCTTTTCCATATAACTTATGTACCAACTTTGACTTTTTAGAATTCATAGCCTCGCTTTTACCAGCAGCCATAACTATTGCAATTTTATCTTTTTTCATAATTATCATCCTCCTTAAAAAGATAATTGTATTCTATCACAAGCCTATATTTATTTCAATAAATGTATACATGAAATGCATTAGTTAAATGGAAATTTTTTAGAATACTTCTATAAAATTTCTCTTTGTACTATCCTTTTATATAAGCAATCAAGGACAATGTTTCAAACATTGCCCCTAATCGTTTAATAATACATAATCATATCTTTAGTTTCTACAAGAACATAATATATAAATAATCAACAAAATTGCTAGTAAAAGTAATATTGTTGCGATTGCATAAAAATACACAGCACCTATAATAGAAACAATATCAGTTATAATTCCAATAATTATCCCAAGAACAAAAGCAAACAAACCAAGTATTATAGCCAATATTCTATTTAAGCAACAACATTTTTTGTCACGTCTATTACAACAAATTGTAACTTGTGGTTCCATATCTGCACCTCCTAGAATTATCAGATTAATATATTATATGATTATTTAGATTTTATGTTACCTTTTAATTCTGTAGCTCTAGTCAAGATATTAGAACCAAATTTTTCCTTTAATTTATCCATTGTATCATCCAACTTTTTATTTTTAGAATCTTCCCTCATATCAAAAATTGAAAGTTGCATTTCCTCTTTTTCAACTAATCCATCAACTCTGACACCAATTAACCTAATTGCTTCTCCATTAAATAATTCTTTCAAAAGCAATTTCGCAACACTTAAAATTTCAGTCGTTGAATCTGTTCTTCCCATTAACTTTTTCTGATGAGAATAATTTTTAAAATCTTTATTTTTAAGCTGAACATTCACAACTGTTGCATACATATTTTCTTTTCTTAATCTATAAGCAACCTTTTCAACTAATTCAACCAACGTAACCTCAAGCTCATCTAAAGAAGCAACATCATATGGCAAAGTTATACTGTTTCCAATACCTTTAGGCTTTTCAGGTAAATAATTTACCTCTTCGCCACTCTCCCCGTTTGCATATTTCCAAATAGTATATCCATACTTTCCAAACTCTTTTATTAAAACAGCTTTATCAGTATTAGCCAAATCTCCAACAGTCCTTATCCCCATTCTATTCAACTTAGGAATTGATTTCTTACCAACTAAAAACATCTCAGAAACGGGCAACTTCCACAATTTATCCTTTATCTCTGACTTAAACAGAGTATGAATTTTATCAGGTTTTTCAAAATCAGAAGCAATCTTAGCTAAAATTTTATCATCAGAAACACCAACATTAACAGTAAAACCAAATTCCTTTTTTACACGTTCCTTTATCTCTATTCCTATCTTTATCAAATCTTCACCTGGCTTCAAATATTCTGTCAAATCCAAAAAACATTCATCAATTGAAAACCTTTCAACCTTTTCTGTATATTCCAAAAAAAGATTATATAATTTTTTTGAACAACTTCTATAAAGTTCAAAATCACCTGGTACAACAATTATACTAGGGCACTTTCTCCTCGCAAGATATAAAGGATCAGCCGTTTTTATTCCAAACTTTTTCGCAATATTACTCTTTGCAACAACAATACCATGACGTTTAGCCTCATCACCACCAATTACTGCTGGAATTGTTCTCAAGTCAACCTTTTCCCCTTTTTTCAATCTATCAACTGCTGTCCAAGACAAAAAAGCATTATTAACATCAATATGTAAAAATTTTCTCTCCATAAGCACTCCCAAGAAAATTATAAAACAATTGTTCTTGTGTGTCAACAAAAATTTAAGAGTTTTTTAAGGTTTGCCATGTTATAATAAATACTGCTTTTATCTAATAGAAAAAATAAATGAATATAGATATAACAAACAAACTATCAACCAAAAAGTCAAATACCGACTTTTTACAAAAATTAGGAGGTTCATTAGAAAACATGAAATATTTTTCAGTAGACAGACAAGAAGGAGATTATACAATCTTACAAAACATACTAACGAAAAAAATATTTGAAGTTAAAACATCAAAACTTCCACCATTCTTAAATGATGGAGACATATTAAAAAAAATTGGATTCAACTACGAATTCGATTTTCAAAAAACAAAAGAAATCCAAAGAGAAGTTAGAGAAAAAATGAACAAAGTTCTAGAATCAAATGAACAAACCTAAAGTTTTCCTCTTAGTTCTCTCTGAAATTTCATTTTCTCTAGCAATCTTCAGCTACTTTTTAAAGATTTGCACTATAAATATAATCCAATACATGTCCCCCTATTATTTCACCTGTTGTAGCATCAACAAAATAGCTATATGATCCTTCAGTATACCTTTTAGCTATATCCTCGCCAAAATTATTTTCATATTTTATAACAACAACCCATGCTCTCCTTATTTTATCATCCACCTTATAAAAATTTCTTTCCTCTGCTGGATAATCAGGTGTTTGCATTGCCTCATAATATTTCTCTTTATTATTTACTCTATCATAAGCATCAGCATTCATTTTAACTACCATCAATTCAACCTTAGTACTTTCAACTTTAGGCATATCAATTTTCTCATCCTCTTTTAGTGCAATATCTATCGCATCACTTTCAGATATACAAACTTCATTATTATCAAAAGGAATATTTTCTACCCTAAACATCGCTAAGCTCATATTTTTAGACTCCAACGTAATAACAATATATTCATAAGGATTATATACATCATCGTACTTTTTATTATATATAACCGTCATTCTAAAACCAGGTCCAACACCAGTTCCCTCATTATTAACAGACTTAACCTTAGTAATTTCATACTCTCCATCCTGATATCCAAACAAATTATAATATTTATTTGCCAACTCCTTAGCCTGATTCTCTGTCATATATTTACTTGTATCCTGAGCATTTTTATTATTATTCCATACATCAAACAACTCCCCATTCTGTCCATTAATACTTATCTCATAATTATCCTTAGTATCAAACCTATACATTATTTTATTAGAATCATATTCTTTATAATGATTTGTACCAACAATATCATAATTCAACCCTACATTTTTTAATTTATCTATAGCAATTTTTTTAGCATCATCCTCAGATATATTTTCTTTTTTACTCTCCTCAGTTATTTTAGTATTATCCTCAAAATCACTATAAGAAAGCTGTATTTTCTCTGGAGTTTTCCAAACCGCTTCATACACTTTATTTCCAGCCAACACAACACCAGTACTAAAAACTATTCCCACCATCACAGTCGCAACTTTTTTAAAAACACCTTCCAATCTTTTATTTTTTATCGCCATATCATTCTCCTCCTTAATCTTTGATATAGCAATTTTAATCCTAACTTTATTCTTATCAAAATCCATACTAAAACCTCCCACTATTCAATTCCTTTTTAATCTTTCTTCGTACTCTATGTAATCTTGTCTTCACATTTAATTCAGAAATATGTAGTCGTTTTGCTATATCCTTAATTGACATAGACGAATAATAAAATAAATTCACAATCTCAATATCAATTTCTTTTAAGCCACTAATTTTTTGTTCAATATCCAAAATCAATTCTCTATCACTTTCATACATATTCACACAAACAGAAACATCATTTTTCCAATTATCAATATCATAAACAATTTTCGATTTTCTATATTTTTCTTTTATCAAATTTCTTGTAATCCCTGCCAAATATGAACTCAAAGACACATTTATATCCAATCTATTTCTATTTTTCCATAACACCAAAAACGTATCAGCGAAAATTTCCTCTTTATCCTCAAACGATATTTTGTCATTTGTTCCATTATTTATTATAGTAGTTATATACGATGAAAACTCCTCTATTATTTGATCCATATCAATTTCATTATTTTTATAATAATATTCTAACTGTTTAAAACCTCTCAACTCAAAAACCCCTTTATAAGACATCTTACATTTATATAGTGTAGATTAGTCCAGAAAAAGTTACACTTTATTTTAATTTTTTAAAATAAAGTTCTAAACACAATAACATTTACATTTATTATAACTTTTAAGTTCACATTTCTGTACATTGTTATTTTATATACTACAAAATTCAAATAACTTTCCTCGTATAAGAACAAAAGCAAACATTAACAACATTTGCACCGATTATAACATTTTTAAGTCCACATCTTTGTTCATATGCGAAATTTGCAAATCAATATTCTATACATTATTATATAAAAAAAATTAGGCACCTACTAATCCAGCAATTGCCTAATCTCAAATTACACATTATTCAAAACACTTTTAATATTTTACATCATATTCCCACAAACTCAAATGTCCCTTAACATCTATAGGCTCATCAAAAATTAATTCTGCCACCTTACAATTCCATCTTCAATCAATGGAAATTTAATAATTTTATCGCCATCTAAATTTTCCTTAAACATATCAATCGCAGTAATCTGATGATTATCATAAGTTGTATAATAATAAATCCCCCTACTCGCATTACAACAAGAAGTATAAATTGTTATTTCATACTTACCATCACCAACATCACAACAACCACGTTGTTGATCAACAGAATTCAATATATGAAAAAACTGACTCACACTAGCCTTTTCATCATCTCCAGACACCGAATTCATCTTCACAAAACTAGCCCTAACAAACCTAGACTGTGAAGACAAATCACCAGGAAGGCCAATAGCCCCCATACCTCTACTATAATACTCCATATTCAATTCATGAGAAAAATTATTTTGAGGAGACTTAGGCGACAAATTCATATACTTAGCCAATTCAAACATCTGCTTATCAAACGGAGGATTATTCGTCAAAACTCCAACCGGATTATCATACACCTTTAATCCATCTTTCATAGCTTCAACTGTAATCGCTTCATTTTTATCTGCAATAATCCAATGTAACTGAGCCAATGGAAAATTCTCACTAAAAGGCACATTAGTTATATTAATATTCTTCAACAAAGTCCTTGCCTCTTTTACCGATTCACACTGACCAAGAATCCATGGAATCAACTCAAACTGAGCAATATTTACCTTATCATCAACACAATCATTATAATAAGCATTACCCACAAAGTTCAAACCAGCAATTCCCAAGCCTTTTTCATTAACAGTATCATAATACAAAGGATAATCACCCACCACATGCGCCATTCCAATTATCGCATAATGACACTCTATCCTTTTTCCCATTCTAAAATTAAATACATAATTTCTTGGAGTTACAGTAATCTCATCCCCATAAGAAAACTCATAATCCAAAGTCCTACCAAAATAAAAATCTTTAGTTTTATATGTTACAGCTGTACACATACACACTCCTCCTTTGTATCTTTATTCAGTATATCCAATTTTTCAAATATTTAATATTTTAACCACTACTCACATTTTTCAGATTAATATACAATCTCTCATCATTTTAACACTACATCAATCTAATTTTTTACATTATCTCTTTTTTGAATTTTTATAACTTAAATATCCTCCTCCACTTAGTAAACCTAATATTATAAGTTCTCCTAATGGATTAGATTCTTCTGTACTATTAGATATACTATTATTAACCTGATTATTTTTATACACTGATGTCGTATTTATTATAGCATTATTTTCATTTTTTTGAACTTCATTTATACTTATTTTTATCACATCAGATTTTCCATTAGCACTAGTCACTGTTATATCCACCAATCCACTTTTTATTGCATTCTAATTCACCTCATCATATTTACCAAATTCATGAACTGACAAACAAACTGACTTTTCAATATTTTCTATTCATATTTTAATATACAACTGAGTCGTGTATTCAAACATTGGATTAAACTTAAATACCCAACCATCATATTGAGGATTTCTATCTTTTTCTGGCCCTGAAAAACAATCTTCTACAGTAAGTCCTCTTATAATATCTTTAACATCTTCATTATTTAAACCATATTCTCTCATAAATTCAATATTTTTAGCTCTCCTAGCTATTATAAATTTATCACCATTATTATCTTGATCTACAATTCTTTTAATTCTGAGTAAATTTTGAGTTCTAATTTGACCTCTTATTATATTCATAATGTGCCTTCTCCTTAAAATAAACGCCACTTTTTGATGGCATTTATTTTGACATATTTATTCCTAGAAATCAATACTCATTTACTAAACTCATCTCAGGCAGTAAGAATGTCATATTTTCCAATTATATAATATTAAATTTATTTCTTTAAAATTTATCCATTTCTATATTTTCTAATATATTTATATTCTCACCATAAACAATAATCCCTTGTCCTGCATTCACATTCTAATATATTTAAATTAATACATTGGTTTTCCATTTGACATAACTTCAAATTCTAAATTTACATTCTAATATATTAAAACTCAACAATTTTCAACTTCTCTTACTGCTTCATTCATTTTTACATTCTAATATACTTAAATTAATACGCTAAAATGGATTGTTGATAATAAAGATTTAATATATTTACATTCTAATATACTTAAATTAATACATTTACTACAAGCTGATTTTGAATATAATAAATTGATTTACATTCTAATATACTTAAATTAATACTGAATTTAAACGAAAAAAACTGTAAAATTTTAGCTGGATTTACATTCTAATATACTTAAATTAATACCATATTTAATTCGATTA
>ERZ824488.2835-NODE-2835-length-14330-cov-3.846445_pt1 | contig 14330 bp, 10 predicted proteins | sample MGYA00519936_ERZ824488 | MGnify/ENA primary metagenome ERZ824488 (study PRJEB31778, sample SAMEA3449153) | human gut metagenome | biome: human gut; feature: human-associated habitat; material: faeces | place: United Kingdom | collected 2010/2012 ... | reverse complement strand
AACCTAATCGTGCAAGCACGAACGGCTTTTGGAGCTTTTGACCCTGGTATCATATAAATAAATCCACGAAAGGAAAAAGAATATGTCTGTTTTATTTCCAAAAATCCCAGCTCTCCTGCACGGAGGCGACTACAATCCAGACCAGTGGCTGGATCGTCCTGATATCCTTGAGGAGGATATTAAAATGATGAAAAAGGCAGGAGTAAACACGGCAACAGTCGGTGTATTTTCCTGGTCTGCACTTGAGCCGCAGGAAGGAAACTTCCAGTTTGGATGGCTTCATGATATCATGGATAAATTATATGAAAATGGTATTTATACTGTTTTGGCAACGCCGACAGGAGCCAGACCGGCATGGATGGATGAAAAATATCCGTCCGTTCTTCGCGTCGAGAAAGATGGACGCAGAAATCATCACAGCGGCAGACACAATCACTGCATGAGTTCTTTAGAATACCGTTCACTTGTTGAGAAGATGGATACAAAGCTTGCGCAGGAATTTGGAAATCATCCAGGACTCATTTTATGGCATATTTCAAATGAGTTTGGAGGAGAGTGCTATTGTGAAAACTGTAAAAAGCGGTTTCAGGAATATTTAAGAGAGAAGTATCACAATAACATTGAAGAACTGAATAAGCAGTGGTGGACCTCCTTCTGGAGCCGCCGTTTTGACTCTTTTGAGCAGATAGAGCCGCCGTATGACAATGGAGAGCATTCTATTCTGGGATTAAATTTGGATTGGAAGCGTTTTAACTCCTGGAATATGAAAGATTACCTTGCATTTGAGCGCAGAATTTTAAAGAAGTATACGCCTCAGGTTCCAGCAACAGCAAACTTTATGAAGCTGTTTGAACAGTTAGATTATGTGGATCTGGCAAAGGAGATTGATATTATTTCGTGGGATGGTTATCCGAGCTGGAATAATGATTATGAGACACCGGCAGATACTGCGGCAGAGCTTAGCTTTGATCATACAGTTATGAGAAGCTTAAAGAAGGATAAGCCATTTATGCTTATGGAGAGCACACCAAGTCTTGTTAACTGGCATTCTGTAAATAAATTAAAGCGTCCGGGCATCCTTCGCGCAAGCAGCATTCAGACAATTGGCTGTGGAAGCGATACAGTTCAGTATTTCCAGTGGAGAAAAGGTCGCGGTGCAGCGGAACAGTTCCATGGTGCTGTTGTAGATCATCTTGGAAGAGATGACACAAGAGTATTCAAAGAAGTATCAGAGGTTGGAGAAATTTTAAAGAAGCTGGCACCAGTTACAGGTTCAAAGGTAACGTCAAAGGCTGCTGTTCTTTTTGATTGGAGCAACCGCTGGGCGATTAAGGACATGCAGGGCATGGCGCGTGATACGAAAAATTATGAGAAGGAAGTACGCAAATTTTACGATATTCATTTAAAGAAGGGCATCAATGCAGATATAGTATTCCCACTTGAGGATTTGTCTTCATACAGTCTTGTTGTACTGCCAATGTATTATGCTGTATCCAAGGAGGCTGGTGAATGGTTAAAGGAATATGTAAAAAATGGCGGAACAGTAGTGGCAACATATCTGACTGCATATGTAAATGAAAATACGCTGGCATACTTAGGCGGCTTTCCTGGCGCAGGTCTTGGCGAGGTCTTTGGTCTGTATGCTGAAGAGCTTGACACATTATATCCAACGGATTCAAATGCAGTTTTGATGAAGGATGGAAACAAGGCTTTAGTAAAGGATTACTGTGAGTTGATTAAGCTTACAGGGGCAGAAGTTCTTGGTACATACGAGAGCGATTTCTATGCAGGTATGCCGGCAGTAACTGTACACTCCTATGGAAAGGGAAAGGCATATTATATTGGAACAAGAATGGAAGAGGCGGATCTGATTAAATTCTTTACACCAATCTGGTCAGAATGCGGTATTAAGGAAAAAGAGCTTCCAGAGGGAGTAGAGTATCTGACACGTACAGCAGAAGATGGCAGCACCTTTGATTTTTATGTCAACTATAACGCAACGCCTGCAACTGTTCAGTTGGCAAAAGATGGAACTAATCTTTTAAACGGCGAGGCAGTAAGCGGCAAGGTTGAGATCTTACCATTTAATGCAGTTGTTGTAAAGTAAGCAATTGTGAGGTTTTGAGATGAGAAAAGAATTGTTTCATATGGAGCGAGATGTCTTAAATATAGGAGATAGTGTGACGATCATTGAGGGACAGCTTCCGTTTTCGTATTACTATACAATTGTTCCGGCGCTGGCTATGTCCAAAAATTATAAGAATGCGGAGCGCATTAAAAGCCGTGAGGGCAAAGTTGTTTCAAAGGAACGAAAGGGCAGTACGTTTGAAATCTATGTTGAGTTTGAAAACTAATTGTTTTGTAGGAATTGAACGGTGCACATAAATAAAGAACACAAAAATTTTGCAATTATGCAGAAATTTGTTTTAGGACTTGAAAAAATAATTTATCCATGGTACTATATTTTAGATAACAACAAAATTCAAGGCGATGTACCGCCTGGATAGAGAATTGCGGACGGTGCACGTATGTGTACCGTCTTTATTTTTGGCGAAAGGGCATGGTGAACCAATGAAGGCATTTCTAATTTTAGAGGATGGACATGTATTTACAGGTACAGCGATTGGCGCAGATAAAGAAATCATCAGTGAGATTGTTTTTAATACTTCAATGACAGGCTACCTAGAGGTACTTACAGATCCTTCTTATGCGGGTCAGGCTGTTGTAATGACTTATCCGCTGATCGGTAATTATGGAATCTGTTATGAGGATATGGAGTCAAAGCGTCCGTGGCCGGATGGCTATATTGTACGTGAGTTGTCCCGTATGCCAAGCAACTTCAGAAGTCAGGGAACTATTCAGGAGTTTCTTGAGAAAAATGAAATTCCAGGAATCTGTGGAATTGATACTAGAGCATTGACACAGCTTTTGCGTGAGAAGGGAACCATGAATGGTATGATTACACGCAGAGAGGATTTTGACTTGGAGGAGATCCTTCCAAAGCTTAAGGCATATTCCCCGACTGGCGTAGTAATGGCAACTACATGTAAAGAAAGAGAAGTATTGCCGGGAGATGGCTACAAGGTAGCACTTCTTGATCTTGGTGCAAAGAAAAATATTGGCGACTCACTGCATAAGAGAGGTTGTGAAGTTACCATTTATCCTGCTGACACAAAAGCAGAGGATATTCTTGCAGCAAATCCTGATGGCATTATGCTTTCAAACGGTCCTGGAGACCCGAAGGAGTGTACAGAGATCATTAAGGAGATCAAAAAGCTGTATGATTCTAACGTTCCGATTTTTGCAATTTGTCTTGGCCATCAGCTGATGGCACTGGCAAATGGTCTTGATACACATAAGATGAAATATGGTCATCGAGGCGGCAATCATCCGGTAAAGGATTTAAAGACAGGAAGAGTTTATATTACCTCTCAAAATCATGGCTATGTTGTAGATACCGACAAGCTTGATCCAAAGGTTGCTGTGCCGGCATTTGTAAATGTAAATGATGGAACAAATGAGGGTCTTTCTTATACAGGAAAGAACATTTTTACAGTTCAGTATCATCCGGAGGCTTGCCCGGGACCGCAGGACAGTGCGTACCTGTTTGACAGGTTTTTGGATATGATGGCAGCAGGAAAAAATAAATAATAGACGACAGGAGGAAACACAGCAATGCCAAAGGATAGCAGTATAAAGAAGGTTCTTGTAATTGGTTCGGGTCCGATTGTCATCGGCCAGGCAGCAGAGTTTGACTATGCAGGTACACAGGCCTGCCGTTCATTAAAGGAGGAGGGTGTATCAGTTGTTCTTGTAAACTCTAATCCGGCGACGATTATGACAGATAAAAGAATTGCTGATCATGTCTATATCGAGCCGTTAACAGCAGAGGTGTTAGAGCAGATTATCGAAAAAGAGCGTCCTGACAGTGTTCTTCCGACACTGGGAGGTCAGGCTGGTCTAAATCTTGGTATGGAGCTTGCAGAGAAAGGTATTCTTGAAAAATATGGATGCCGTTTGATTGGTACTACACCAGAGACGATCAGAAAGGCAGAGGATCGTCAGGAATTTAAGGATACAATGGAAATGATTGGAGAGCCTTGTGCAGCATCTAAGGTTGTTCACAACATTCCAGATGGTCTTGAATTTGCAGAACAGATCGGTTATCCAGTTGTTCTTCGTCCTGCCTACACACTTGGAGGAAGCGGCGGCGGAATCGCATATGACAAAGAGCAGATGGAGGAAATTTTAGGAAATGGTCTTCGTCTTTCCCGTGTAGGTGAGGTTTTGGTTGAGCGCTGCATCGCAGGATGGAAAGAGATTGAGTACGAGGTAATGCGTGATGGTGCAGGAAATGTAATTACAGTCTGCAACATGGAAAACATTGACCCTGTTGGTGTTCATACAGGAGATAGTATAGTTGTTGCACCGTCTCAGACGCTTGGCGATAAGGAATATCAGATGCTTCGTACCTCAGCGTTAAATATCATCAGTGAGTTAAAGATTACTGGAGGATGTAACGTTCAGTACGCATTAAAGCCAGACAGCTTTGAGTATTGTGTTATTGAGGTAAACCCGCGTGTAAGCCGTTCCTCTGCACTGGCATCAAAGGCAACAGGTTATCCGATTGCAAAGGTTGCAGCAAAGATTGCACTTGGCTACACTCTTGATGAGATTCCGAATGCCATCACAAAGAAAACCTTCGCAAGTTTCGAGCCAATGTTAGACTACTGCGTTGTCAAGATTCCGAGACTGCCATTTGATAAGTTTATCAGTGCATCAAGAAAGCTGACAACACAGATGAAGGCAACAGGAGAAGTTATGGCAATCTGTGATAACTTCGAGGGTGGTCTTATGAAGGCACTTCGTTCTCTTGAGCAGCATGTTGACAGCCTTGTAACAGATGAGTACAGCAAGCTGACGGCAGATGAGTTTGAGGAGCAGATGAGTATTGTCGATGACCGCAGAATCTTCCGCATTGCAGAGGCAATCCGCAGAGGCTACAGCTATGAAAAGATCCATCAGATCACAATGATTGATCCGTGGTTTATTGACAAGATTGCTATTCTTGTAGAGATGGAGACACGTCTGAAAACAGAAGAACTTACTCCTGATCTGTTAAAGGAAGCAAAGCGTATTGAATTCCCGGATAAGTTAATCGCATCCTTAAGCGGCAAGACTGAGGATCAGGTAAAGAAGATGCGCTATGACAATGGCATCACAGCAGCCTTTAAGATGGTTGATACATGTGCAGCAGAGTTTGCAGCAACTACACCATATTATTATTCTGTTTTTGGAAGCGAGAATGAGGCGAAAAAGACAGAGGGAAGAAAGAAGGTTCTTGTTCTTGGTTCTGGACCTATCCGTATCGGACAGGGTATTGAGTTTGACTTCTGTTCTGTTCATTGTACGTGGGCATTTGCAAAGGAAGGCTATGAGACTGTTATCATCAATAATAACCCTGAAACAGTTTCAACCGATTTCGATATTGCGGATAAGCTGTATTTTGAGCCACTGACACCAGAAGATGTGGAGAGTATTGTAAATCTGGAGCATCCAGACGGCGCTGTTGTTCAGTTTGGCGGTCAGACAGCAATTAAGCTGACTGAGGCCTTAATGAAGATGGGAGTTCCGATTCTTGGAACGAGCGCAAAAGACGTTGATGCGGCAGAGGATCGTGAGCTGTTTGATCAGATTCTTCGCGAGACAAAGATTCCGCGCGCATCAGGCGGCACTGTATTTACAGTAGAAGAGGCATTAAAGGTTGCGCATGAGCTTGGTTATCCAGTTCTTGTTCGTCCGTCATACGTTCTTGGCGGTCAGGGTATGCAGATTGCAATCAACGATGAGGATATTACGCAGTATATTGGTATTATCAATCGTTATGCACAAGAGCATCCGATTCTTGTAGATAAATATCTGATGGGTAAGGAGCTTGAGGTTGATGCTGTATGTGATGGACAGGATATTTTGATTCCTGGTATCATGGAGCACATTGAGCGTGCAGGTATCCACTCTGGTGATAGTATTTCTGTTTATCCGGCAAAAAGCATAAGTCAGAAGACAAAAGAAACTATCGTTGAGTATACAAAGCGTCTGGCAAGAGCGCTTCATGTAAGAGGTCTGATTAATATTCAGTTTATCGAGTATCAGGGAGCTGTTTATGTAATCGAGGTTAATCCGCGTTCTTCACGTACCGTACCGTATATCAGTAAGGTAACAGGAATCCCGATTGTTGATCTGGCAACACAGGTCATCATTGGAAATACAATTCGTGGTCTTGGTTATGAGCCAGGTCTGCAAAAGGAAGCAGATTATTATGCAATTAAGATGCCGGTATTCTCCTTTGAGAAGCTGCGTGGAGCTGATATTGCACTTGGACCAGAGATGAAGTCAACAGGTGAGTGTCTTGGAATCGGCAAGACCTTTAACGAGGCACTTTATAAGGCTTTCCTTGGTGCAGGCTTCCATCTTCCAAAGTATAAGAAGATGATTATTACAGTTCGCGATGATGATAAGGAAGAAATCGTAGATATTGCAAGACGTTTCAAGGCAATTGGCTACGAGATCTATGCGACAAAGGGAACAGGAGCAGCACTTCGTGCAAAGGGAGTGGATACACTTTATATAAGCAAGCTGGAGCAGGATTCACCGAATCTTCTTGATTTGATTCTTGGCCATCAGATTGATCTTGTCATTGATACACCAACACAGGGCGCAGAGCACAGCCATGATGGTTTTATTATCCGTAGAAATGCAATCGAGACAGGTGTAAATGTACTGACAGCAATCGATACAGCAAAGGCATTGATTACTAGTCTTGAGAATAGAGAAGAGCAACTGACACTGATCGATATCGCAACCATTTGAGACACCAGGGGACAATAGAAATATTGTCCCCTTATGCGTTTTGAAAGGAGAAAATTGAATGCTTAGACAAACAATAGCAGAGCTTATCGTACTATTTTTTTGCTATTCTGTCGCCGGATGGTGCATGGAAGTGATATTAAAGTATATACAGTTTCACCGTTTTATTAACCGTGGATTTTTAATTGGTCCATATTGTCCGATTTATGGCTCAGGTGCCGTTGTTGTAACAGTTTTAGTTGGTGGACTGATCGGAAATGCAAGCTATATTGTGACGTTTTTGGCGTCTTTTGTACTCTGCGGAGTTCTAGAATATTTTGTCAGCTGGTACATGGAAAAAATGTTCCATGCGCGCTGGTGGGATTACAGCCAAAAGCCAATGAATCTGCATGGCCGTATTTGGATTGGAAACTTGGTATTATTTGGAATTGGAGGTGTGGCAATTGTAAAGCTGATTGATCCAGTTTTGATGAAATGGATTCATGCCATTCCGCAGTGGATTCTTTATACGCTGTCAGGTGCAATTGTTATGCTGATGATCTGGGATAATATTGTATCACATATTGCATTTAATCTTGTTAAAAAGGAAATTGATGGCGTAGAAGCAGATAATTCTGAGGAAGTCAGCACAAAGGTGCGCCAACTTCTTCGCGAGGATCCGGTACTGCTTCGCCGTATCGGAGAGGCATATCCGAACTTAGAAATCAATTCTAAGAAATTTGCAGAGAAGCTTAAGGCACAGGCAGAGGCTGTACAGGAGAGTGTAGAAGAGAAGAAGCAGGCAGTGGCGGATGCTGTAGCAGAGGGAAAATTGGCGGCAGAAGCGGCAGCAGAAGAACGGAGACTGGCAGCAGAGGAGCGAAAACAGCTAGTGCAGGAGGCCGTTGAAGAGAAAAAAATAGCCTTTGAGGAGAAAAAACAGGCAGTAGCTCTTGCTGTGTCAAAAGCACAGCAAAAGCGGCAGTCAGAAGAGGCTTTTCGTGCTCGCATGAAAAAAGCAGATCAGAAAAAACGGGAAGAAAAAATAAGAAAAGGAAATAAAAAATGAGATATCAACCATTGTCGAGGCGACTGATCAATTTGATCTATCCGCTCGTCATCTATATGGCTATAGGAATGGCAGTGCTAGGTCTTTATCCAAACGGCGGTCTGATGGCAAATCTGATTGAAAAAGTGTCCTGTATTATAATTATGGGAATTTTATTTTACAAAGATTCCAAACAGATTCGCTGGGAAGGCAAGAAGCTGTCACTTTATTCTGCAATCATCATGATTATCATTGGAATATGTGCCTGTATTGGCGTTAATATGCTGTTTGAGTTAACTGGGTTAAAGACAATCCGAGAAGAAGATGCAAAAAACGTAGCAAAGGCACTTTATTCAGATAAGCTGTGGCTTCAGATACTTGTAGTTGGCGTTGCAGCACCAGTGGCAGAGGAACTTTTATTTCGCGGTATCCTTTACAGAAGAATGCGTACGTGGCTTAGTGTGGGGCCGTCAGCCTTGGCAGCGCTTTTGATTTTTGCCGCAGTTCATGGCAATCTGCTTCAGGCACTGTACGCATTTATTTTGGGAGCACTTCTTGTTTGGGCATATGAACGATTCGCAAAGCTTACAGCACCAATTATTTTGCATGTATCAGCCAACCTCATATCCATTCTTGTACAGCAAAGCACATGGCTTAGCAGCTATTTGCAGACATATGCAGTGGCTGCCTGCATCATTGGTCTTGCAGGAACAGCTGCAGGAGTTGTGTATATTACAGTTCACGAATAAGCCGGAAACTATTGCACCGAGGGGCTTTCATGAACAGTAACTTTTGTATTTGACAAAAAGACCTTGCAGTAGCCTGAAAAATTGTATATAATCACCTTGTATGGTATTTGTACAGGAAAATTTGCACTGCAGCATATGCTGCTAGGTTACAGAAAGGTATTTATGATGAAACTTTTAACAATAACAGTTCCAAGCTATAATTCAGAGGCATATTTGGATCGCTGCATGGCAACGCTGCTTCCGGGTGGTGATGAGGTAGAGATTTTGATCGTGGATGACGGATCAACAGACCGTACAGCAGAAATTGCGGACGAATATGAGAGAAAATATCCGAATATTGTGCGGGCAATTCATAAGGAAAACGGAGGTCATGGAGACGCAGTAACGACGGGAATCAGAAATGCAACAGGTCTGTTCTTTAAAGTAGTTGACAGTGATGATAGCCTTGCACCAGAAGCTTATAAGCAGGTGCTTGATTTTTTGCGCCGTATTGTCAAAAAAAATCATGAGCTTGATATGCTGATTTCCAATTTTGTTTACGATCGTCATGACGAGAATGGTGATGTGCTTCGCCAGAAGTCAATTGATTATCGCAAGACACTTCCAAGGGGACGTTTCTTTAGCTGGAAAGAAATAGGTAAGTTCCAGACAGGTCATTATCTTTTGATGCATGCAGTAATATACCGCACCAGTCTGTTAAAGGGAATTAACCTGACGCTTCCAAAGCATACATTCTATGTTGATAATATTTATGTATACAAGCCATTTCCATATGTGCGCGTTATGTATTATCTGGATGTAGATTTTTATATGTACTATACGGGAAGAGAAGATCAGTCTGTTAATCAGCAGGTTATGATGAAGCGAATCGACCAGCAGGATCGCGTCAATCGCATCATCTTTGATGCATTTGATCTTGAAAAGATCAGCAACAAAAAGCTGCGCAGCTATTTATACAGCTATCTGCAGATTATGTGTACGGTAACTACAGTTCATTATGCGTTAATTAACACAGAGGATTCAAAACAAAAAAAGGAAGCACTTTGGAGCTATATGAAAAAAGAAAATCAAACTATGTGGCGTCATATTCGTTTTAGTGCTCAGGGAATTGCACTAAATCTTCCAGGTAAGGTCGGAAGAGCGATTGTATGCAGGGGATATGGTTTGGCACAGCGCTTCTTTGGATTTAGTTAATAATTTTTTTGGGAAAAGGAGAGTTATTATTAAGACTCTCCTTTTTTGTGGGATGAAATTTTATGACACAAAAAAGGACCGCTTGCGCGATCCTTGTAGTCAGTAGCGGAAGGGAGATTTGAACTCTCGACACCACGGGTATGAACCGTGTGCTCTAGCCAGCTGAGCTATTCCGCCAAGATGGGGCCTATAGGGCTCGAACCTATGACCCTCTGCTTGTAAGGCAGATGCTCTCCCAACTGAGCTAAGACCCCTTGACGAAGAGAAGTATAGCGCATATCAAAGAAAATGTCAAGCAAATTTTTCAAAAAATTCCGAAAATTTTTATAGATTCTGCGTGGAAAATAAAAGTGAGTCGTGATATGATATTGATACCAGGGTCAAAAGGTCAGAAATCCGATGCAAGAGAATTTCTGACTTCTTGACTCGCCAAAAACATGAGTAAGTAGCCATTTTTTGAAGAAAATGAGCGGATTACGAAATGATAATTATAAAACAAAGAAAGGTAAGGAGATTTGATATGAGAGTTGGTATGGGATATGATGTGCATCGCCTCGTTGAGGGACGCAAACTGATTTTAGGCGGTGTAGAGATTCCGTATGAAAAAGGACTTCTTGGTCATTCTGACGCAGATGTGCTGCTTCATGCAATAATGGATGCGCTGCTTGGTGCGGCTGCACTTGGAGATATTGGTCAGCATTTTCCAGACACGGATCCGGCATATAAGGGAGCATCAAGCATAGAATTGCTAAAAAGAGTAGGAGAACTTCTTGAGGAAAATTGTTACTACATCAGCAATATAGATGCAACTGTTATTGCACAGAGACCGAAGCTTGCCGGATATCGTGAGCAGATGAGAGCAAATATTGCAGAGGCACTTCATCTTGAACTCGATCAGGTAAACATTAAGGCAACAACAGAAGAAGGACTAGGCTTTACAGGAACAGGAGAGGGCATCTCTTCACAGGCAGTATGCTTAATTGATAAGCCGGAATTTTATATGGACGGTACGATTGGCTGCGGTGGCTGTGGCGGCTGTAAAGATTGATCTATAACTGATTTTTAGGAATTGAAAATTTGAAAGGATAACTGGAAAATAATGGGAGGACTTGATTTATTCGGGTGTCTTTGGCTCTTTTTCGTATATTCATTTTTTGGGTGGATTGCAGAGACATGCTTTTGTGTTTTAAAATACAGAAAATTTATGAACAGAGGTATGCTAAACAGTCCGCTTTGTATTGTATACGGCATTTCAGCAGTAATTATAACAATTGGCTTTCCAGAATTGTTTGATGAGATACCGATTTTGTTTCTGGGCTGTGCGGGAGTTAGTACACTTCTTGAGTGGTTTACAGCAAAGATTCTTGAAAAATTGGATCATAAAAAATGGTGGGACTATTCTTCTAAAAGATGGAATCTTGATGGATACATCTGTCTGCAGTATTCTATTGTATGGGGTATCTTAGGCGTTTTATCAGTTAAGTTTGTAACACCTGTTTTGATGAAACTTTATCATATGGTACCATCATTTATGATGCAGATTGCATTGTGGGCACTGCTTGGTGTGTTAATAGTTGATATTTTGGGATCTACATATATCATTCGCGGCAGTGTAAAGAGAAATGATACGATTCAAAAGATTGATCACGAACTCTATAGCAGAAAAAAACGATTTGGAAGATGGCTTGAAAAGCATATTCTTATGCGTGTGGAAAAAGCATATCCTGCGATCAATGAGGGAGAACGCGTAGAGAAGGAAAAAATAACCGTTTTTGCTGAAGGCTGCAGTTTTTACAAGCTTGTATTATTATTTTTTATCGGTGCATTTGCAGGCGATTTGATAGAGACTATATTTTGCCGTATCACGATGGGGTACTGGATGAGCAGAAGCAGCGTTGTATGGGGTCCATTTAGTATTGTATGGGGTCTTGCAATGGTGGTGGCAACATCGCTTTTGTACAACTACAGAAATCGCTCCTCATCGTTTATTTTTGCGATGGGAACCGTATTAGGCGGTGTATACGAGTATTTGTGCAGCGTTTTTACGGAAATCGTATTTGGAAAGATCTTCTGGGATTACAGCGGTTTTATGTTTAATATCGGAGGACGAATTAATTTGCTGTTTTGTTTTTTCTGGGGAATTGCAGGTGTTGTATGGTTGAAAGGAGTTTATCCTTATCTTTCTAAGTGGATTGAAAAGATTCCAATGCTTGCCGGAAAAATCATAACATGGTGTCTTATCATTTTTATGGCAGCAGACAGTCTTGTGTCAGCAGCGGCACTTATGCGCCAGGATCAGCGTGAAAAAAATATTCCAGCAAGCAATGTTGTACAGCAGTGGCTGGATGAAAATTATGATGATGAAACACTTTATAAGATTTATCCAAAGGCAAAGAAGCCAAAAAAGGTTGACAAATCCGAAAACATCACATATAGTAACACTAGAAATGATGCAGCACTGTAATACAGTGAATAAACAGACATCTGTGATATTTTTGCATCATACAATAAAAAAAGCTTTGAAAAGGCTTTGAACGGAAAGAGTACTGTCGCAGGAAATGTCAGAGAGAGCAGGTCCAGGCTGAAAACCTGCTTCGTGGAGTGAGACAGGAAGTGCATCCGGGAGCTGGCTGTGTGAATAAAGTAGCATGGCACGCTGGTTTGCGTTATCACCGGCTGTGTATACAGCATAAGTGTCAGCATCTATGCTCTCACAGGAGTGGAACCGCGGAAAATTTTTCGTCTCCTGGCTTTTGCCAGGGGACGTTATTTTTTTTGATACAAGGTTTCCAAGGTCAAAAAACTGCGGACAAAGATTTTCGAAGCAAGAAGGGAGTGGCATGAGAATCGTTCAATATGTACTTGATGAAATTTCGCTGATCAGAGAACGGGATCCGGCAATTAATTCACCGGCAGAGGTATTTTTGTATCCTTGTTTCTGGGCAGTACTTTGGTATCGTCTTGCGCACAGGCTTTATCTGAAAAAAAGATATTTTGCAGCGCGTATGATCTCTCAGTGTACAGCACGAAGAACTGGAATCGAGATCCACCCAGGAGCTAAGATCGGAAAAGGATTTTTTATTGATCATGGTCATGGTGTTGTGATTGGAGAGACAGCAGAGATTGGTGACAATGTTACCTTATATCAAGGTGTTACACTTGGCGGTACAGGAAAAGAGCATGGAAAACGCCATCCGACAATTGGAAATAATGTTATGATCAGTGCAGGCGCGAAGGTTCTCGGTTCCATTACAATTGGAGACAACTGTAAAATCGGTGCTGGAAGTGTTGTATTAAAACCAGTTCCGCCAAATTCTACGGTGGTAGGAGTTCCAGGACGTGTTGTCAAACGTGACAATGTACGATTGCCGCAAACTGATCTTGATCAGGTGCATATGCCAGATCCGGTGCTTGCTGATATTGAACAGCTTAAAAAGCAGTACGCTAAGCTGTATCAAATGTTTGAGAAATCACAGATGAAAACGAAAAGAAGAAAGGAAAAAACATGGAAATCTACAATACATTAACAAAACGAAAAGAAGAATTTAAGCCGCTTGAGCCGGGAAAGGTAAAAATGTATGTCTGCGGTCCTACAGTATACAATTATATTCATATTGGAAATGCACGCCCGATGATCGTATTTGATACTGTGCGCCGCTATATGGAATACAAGGGCTATGACGTAAATTATGTTTCAAATTTTACTGATGTAGATGATAAGATTATTAAAAAGGCAAATGAGGAAGGTGTTGAGGCATCTGTTATCTCTGAGCGTTTCATAAAGGAGTGCAAGCAGGATATGGCTGCTATGAATGTAAAGCCGGCGACAACCCATCCGCTTGCAACACAGGAAATCGATGGAATGATCGATATGATCAGTACCTTGATCGAAAAAGGTCATGCTTATGAGAAGAATGGCACTGTTTATTTCCGTACTGCAAGTTTTAAGGATTATGGTAAGCTTTCTCATAAGAACCTTGATGATCTTCAGTCAGGTTTTCGTGATTTAAAGGTAAGTGGCGAGGAAGACAAGGAAAGCCCGCTTGATTTTGTTTTGTGGAAGCCAAAGAAGGAAGGAGAGCCATACTGGGAATCTCCGTGGAGCGAAGGACGTCCGGGATGGCATATTGAGTGCTCTGTTATGTCAAAGAAATACTTAGGCGAGCAGATTGATATTCATGCCGGTGGTGAGGATTTGATTTTCCCACATCATGAAAATGAGATTGCACAAAGCGAGGCATGCAACGGAAAAGAGTTTTCTCATTATTGGATGCACAATGCGTTCTTAAATATTGATAACAGAAAAATGAGTAAGTCACTTGGTAACTTCCTGTTAGTAAGAGATATTGAGAAGAAGTATGATCTTCAGGTACTTCGTTTCTTTATGTTAAGCGCACACTACAGAAGCCCGATCAACTTCAGCGCAGAGTTAATGGAAGCTTCCAAGAACGGCTTAGAGCGTATCCTTACAGCAGTAGACCGCTTAAAAGAAC
>ERZ824488.2828-NODE-2828-length-14356-cov-4.163135_pt1 | contig 14356 bp, 14 predicted proteins | sample MGYA00519936_ERZ824488 | MGnify/ENA primary metagenome ERZ824488 (study PRJEB31778, sample SAMEA3449153) | human gut metagenome | biome: human gut; feature: human-associated habitat; material: faeces | place: United Kingdom | collected 2010/2012 ... | reverse complement strand
TATTCCGAGGCGTACGATGGTACGTCGCAGGAATTAAAAGTGAAATGTAACACAGCAAAATGATGAAAATTAATACCAACTTTCAAATAAGTTTTATTATTTTACAAGGCACATGAACTTTTATATTCCGAGGCGTACGATGGTACGTCGCAGGAATTAAAAGTGAAATGTAACACAGTAAAATGATGAAAATTATTTGAAAGGCAACAAAAAAAGTTATCTATAGCCCACTCAGGGACGAAAGATAACTCCGCGGTTCCACCCTAATTGATCTAAAAAGACCCACTTAATTAAAACAAATACTCAGAAGTTCCATCCAATACCCTCCAACACTGGATTCCACCATCCCAGCTCTCTAGCGAAAGAAAAGTAAATTCATTCTTCATCACCGTACTATTAATATAGAAACATTTTAATACGACAAACAAAAAAAGTCAATACAAAAAACAATTAAAAAAACAACCCCCCAACAAGATTAATTCCTAACAATCCCTATTAATGTTATGTAAATTATTTTTCAATCAATTTTCGTTGTGGATAAAGTGGATAACTCTGTTAATAATCTATTTAGTTGTTCTTTTTCGACAAAGTTATTCACATACACATGTGAGTATCTTTTACTTTTAACTTATTTTTATTTTTTATGTGTACAGTAAATTTGTTTGCCTACGCTAGTTACACTACCTTATTATAAACTCATTGAAAAGATTTTTCCAATTTATGTCTAAAACGTTTTTTTAGAAAATCTAGAAAGTTTTTTTTCTATTTTAATATATTTTTATTAAAAAAGTGCTTTTAATGTAATATTATATTTTTCGATATAGCTATATTATTTTTTTATTCGGAGGTGTATATATGAAAAAAAATATTAAAATTCTTTTAACTTCCACTGCTTTATTTTCTTTGGCAACCGCAACTTTTGTATATGCAACCAATTCAAGCATATCACAAGATAAAGTTTCAGCAACTCCAAAAGCAGTAAGTTCTGCTAGTATTTCTAAAAGTACAGAAATATTTAGCGAATTAAATTCATCATCAGAAAAAATAAATTCACAAGTAACTCATGATGATATGCAGAACAAAGATTTTTATTCTATTGAAAATTCAAAATATCTTATTAATTTAGATACAGATAATAATTTAGCTGGAATCTACAGTAAAACGATTTCTTCAACTTCTGAAGTATCAACAGCAGATAAAACAACTGCACAAAATTATATAGTTAATAAATACAAGGAATTAAACTTGCCTTCAACATATGAATTAAATTATTTAGAAAAATTTGATGATTTAATTTGGCAAGCAAATTTTGAAAAAAATTATAACGGAATATATAATAAATATGAATCTGTAAAAGTATTCTTTATACCAGATTCTGATGAAATTGTTTCATTAACAGTATTTAATGAAAGTGCTACATCTAGCACAGTAAATACAAGTAAAGAAGATGCAGAATCTACAGCCGTACAAAACTTAGGAATTAATTCTTCTGATATTGTATCTGCTAACTTATCAATGGAAAAAGCAAATAAATTCTATGATAATAATAACGCCGATACCTCTGTACACCCTACTTGGGTAATTCAATCATCAGACAATTCACTTATCTATGTAGATGCTGAAAGTAACAAAGTAATTGGAGGTGATTCTATAAATGAATAAAAAAATAATATCACTAACACTTATTCTTTTAATAGTTTTCACTGTATTCTCTACTACTTGTCATGCAGCAGCAAGTGCAAAAGTATTTGCAAGTAGTAAAAGTGGATATTACAAAAACTGTGGTGCCTATGCTGTTCAAGGTTTTGCTAATCTTGGATATTCATGCACATCAAGCTTAGGTCAAATAACAAGAGATTCAATGCTTGCATGGATTAATAATACAGGTAATGGATATGCAATGTATGTTCATACTTTTGGTGGTTCTGGATATTTTAATGATTACAATGGTTATTCAATAACAAGTTCAATGATATCTGGAAACTGGGATTTTGTATTTATAGATTCTTCTCATAGTGCTGCAGATGCAACATTAGCAAATGCATTTCACACAACAGGTTATACTAATAGATGTTTCTTAGGATGGTATAATGCTGTTTATCTTAACAATTCAGAAACATTTAATTATTATTTTTGGTTAACTTATGTTGGACATAGTTCAGTAAGAAATGCCGCATTAAATGCTGCATCAAGAGTTCCTGGTTCAGGAACTACACCTATAAGATTGTATGGAAGTACAACATATACAGGAGTAGCTAGATAACTAGCTACTTCTATATTTATTCATAATTATATATTTTTCTATATACATTTCCATTTTGAGTATCAACAAACATAAATTTCTTTAAACTATCACTTTTCCAAACTTTTCTTAATATAACTTTATTTTTCTTTAAATCAAAGTTTTTTACCGTATTTTCATCAATCTCATCATTAAATGATGTTTCTACCTTATCACTACTTAAATTAACATCTTCTATAGCTAATTTAACATCATCAACATCTATTCCATTATCATGTAAAATCTTTAGTGCTTCTTCTTTTGAAATCTTTATCTCAGTATCTTCATAATAATAATCTACAGTAGAGATATTAAGTATTTTACCTTTTTCTATCATAACTTTACAACTTTGATATTTATTAAATATATCTCCGTATTTTTTAGCATATTCTATAATTCTAACATCACTTGAATTTTCATCAAATTCCAAATCATATCCATTAATCAAGTTTAAATCATTAAGCAATTTTTCTGAAAAATCAGATGTCTTACTAATATCATTATTCAAATATGCATATTCAACAAATCTTTCTGTTATAGCATTAATACCAATCATAAAATCATCATTTTCTACAAGCCAACAAATTTCTCCTAACTGATAATCATTTCTCAAATGCAAATCACTTTCAGTAATACTCACATCAACACCAAGAATTTTCAAATATTCATTAATCTTTACACACGCATCACTTCTAGACACAATAGCATTCTCATCTGAAATATCAGAAACGACATTAGTAACATTAAAACTTTCTTTTCTAAAGTTATCCTTCAACAATCTCCATGTCGCATATGAAAATCCACCAATCAAACCTAAACATACACCAGAAACAATCACAATTTTCAATGCTTTCTTAAATCCATATTCTCTAGCAATTTCAGGATAATTTTCTACAATCTTATGTTTAATTTTATTTCTCACTCTAAACAATAAAGATTTCAAACTCAATTCAGATTTTCCCATAATTCTTGCAGCTTCTTTATAAGACAATCTCTTAGCATAAATCAAATTTATAGCTTTCAATTGCTCAGCAGAAAGTTCGCTGAAAATCTCACTTAATCTGTAATTGACATCACTTGAATCACATATATCAGTAAGCTCATCCTCACCAATAATCTCCATTCTAGCAACAACTTTTTCTGTTTTCTCCTCATGTAAAAGCTCTTTTCTGAAATACTCTGCAATTACTTGATTAGCATTTGCTAAAATAAAATTATAAAAAGAACTTTTATCCTTATTATAATAATCAATATTCCTATATACTTTAGCAAATGTTTCTTGTAATAAATCTTCTACATCAAACGTGTTATTAATTTTCACATAAATATAATTAAATAACTTATCATGATACTTATGATATATAACATCAAACTCAGTATCATTCCCACTTCTAATTTTCTCTACAATATTATAATCCTCCATTATATCTCTTTCCTTTCTCGCACATTTTCAACAAAAAATACAAATTTTTAAAAATTTTTTAATTTTTTTTCATTTTTGCGCAACTTTTTGCTAAAAACTTTCGTTAATATTTATGTAAGGATTTTTTATTATGATTACTATTTTTATGTTTTATGAAAAATTAGAATATTTAATCAACTTATCCAACTTGGTTATCACAGCAAATTCAAATATACAAATACTAGGTTTTGGAAACGGCCTTACAAAATTCGGCATAAAATTTTGCAAGTATTACAAACCTGATGTAATAATTAGTGATAACAAATTCAAAATATCTCTTGATGTATATTTAGATTACAAACATCTAAACCTAAATATTTTCAATGCAGATATACATACCATAAACATAATATGTAATCGATTAAAAATGCTTTCACTAAATACTTATCATTCACATAAATTAGATTCATCTAATTATAAGAGAAATACTTTTAATGAATTATTATCTCTTAGATTTAATCCTAGTCTATGTGGAACCAAGTATTTACTCGATTGTATCGCATTTGCGAAGGAAAATCCATATTTGCGAGTGAGTCAAAAAAAGTTCACTGATTACTTTGGATGGCTATCTTACAAATATCGTACCCCTACTCAGACGATAGTATGGAATATCCGAACATCAATCGGCGATATGTATAGAATAATCGAATTCAGAAAATTTCGTAATAAAATTGAACTATTCTTTACATATCAATCAGTTATTAACTCTTTTAGGTTATTTTAATAGGTGTAACTTGGATTATGAATAATTTTATCTTCAAACAAAAATCGGAGATTAAATTATCACCCACTACACACATAATCCAAGCTCCCTATTTTAATAATACAAAAAGAAACTTCAAATATTACATGAGGTTTCTTTAAAAATTTAATTATTACAGTGCAAAGCATACGAAAACGTATGCGACAAAAGCTCCAACTTAATTCAAGTTGGAGCTTTTGCTTATCCGTAATTACTCTCTAGCTAAAATAAAAAAATTATTTTTAGCCATGGAAAAAGGCATACACAATAGTGTATACCTTCAACTAAAAATTAATCTTATTAACGTCGAACTGTTTTAAGAGTCAATCCATCTATACAAAACAGTATATCTGGAAAAATCTCTTTAATATCATCATGTGGTGAAGCTAAAACAGCCTTATATAAGGCATCATATGGTTCATCTACTCCAAAATAGATTTTCTTTACAGGAAAAAGCATAGCAATTACTTTTCCTATAAAAAATTTCTGCATTCTTCCATAAATACGTGTACTTCTAGGTAAACAAGAATCCAGATAATCAAGTGTAATGTTATAGGTTAACCAATTGTTTACTGAATACTCTCTCCTGTCAAAAATTAAAAATGAACTATAATTATCAACTACCATATCAGAAATAAACTCTATGAGTTTCTCTCTGGTACTAAAAGTAATAGCTCCTTCAATCATTAAAGTCCGGTAAACAGTTTCATACGCCCACATCTTCATTTTTAGTACCTCCTATTTTTTTGATATCCTTATTATACAACTTTTTTAAGGCTAAGTCAATTTTTCCCATTTTTTACATTTTATAATTTAATTCGTAACTATAGCAAAATCAGATATTTATGTCATTTTTTTCATTGGTACAACAACTTAGTGCAAAAAAAGAGCACACATTAAAGTGCACTCTAAGTTTATCAAATATTATTATTTCATTGCTTCTTCTACAGCAACTGCAACTTCAACTGTTGCACCAACCATAGGGTTATTTCCCATACCAATTAGTCCCATCATTTCAACGTGAGCTGGAACTGATGAAGAACCTGCAAATTGAGCATCTGAATGCATTCTTCCCATAGTATCTGTCATACCATAAGAAGCTGGCCCAGCACCCATATTATCTGGATGTAGAGTTCTACCTGTTCCACCACCTGAAGCAACTGAGAAGTATTTCTTTCCTGCTTCAATTCTTTCTTTCTTGTATGTACCAGCTACTGGATGTTGGAATCTAGTTGGGTTAGTTGAATTTCCTGTTATAGAAACATCAACATCTTCTAACCACATTATTGCAACACCTTCTCTAACATCATTAGCTCCATAACATCTAACTTTAGATCTTTCTCCATCTGAATATTTGATTTCTTCAACTACTTTTACTTCTCCTTTAAAGAAATCAAAATCTGTTTTTACATAAGTAAATCCATTAACTCTTGAAATAATTTGAGCAGCATCTTTACCTAATCCATTTAAGATAACTCTTAATGGTTCTTTTCTAACTCTATTAGCAGATTTTGCTATACCTATCGCACCTTCAGCAGCTGCAAAAGATTCGTGTCCAGCTAAAAATGCAAAACATTTTGTATCTTCTGATAAAAGCATAGATGCAAGATTTCCATGTCCTAATCCAACTTTTCTGTCATCTGCAACAGATCCAGGAATACAGAAAGCTTGTAATCCTTCTCCTATTTTTTTAGCAGCTTCAGAAGCTTTTGTGCATCCTGATTTTATTGCAATTGCTGCACCTAAAGTATATGCCCAACATGCATTCTCAAAACAAATTGGTTGAACTCCTTTTACCATTTCATAAGGATTAAATCCTTTAGATGTACAAATTTCTAAAGCATCCTCAAAATCTTTTATACCATACTTATCCATTACCGGTCTAATTTGGTCAATTCTTCTTTCATAACTTTCAAACGTTACTGCCATTTAACATTCCTCCTATTATTCTTAATCAACTTAGCCATATACATGACCTTTCATATTCTTTATTTTTACTTATTAAATATTGTCCTACATTTTACGAGGATCTATTTTCTTAACAGCCTCATCAAATCTTCCATATGTTCCAGATGCTTTTTCAATAGCTTCCATTGGATCAACACCAGCTTTAATAGCATCCATCATTTTACCAATGTGAACATATTTATAACCGATAATTTCATCATTTTTATCTAATCCGATTTCAACAATATATCCTTCAGCAAGGTTCAAATATCTTGTTCCTTTTAACGCACTTGAATATATAGTTCCAACTTGGCTTGTGTGTCCTTTTCCTAAATCTTCAAGTCCAGCACCTACAGCTAAACCTCCTTCAGAAAATGCAGATTGAGATCTTCCATAAACTATTTGTAAGAATAATTCTCTCATTGCAGTATTAATAGCATCACATACTAAATCTGTATTTAATGCTTCTAATATAGTTTTACCAACTAAAATCTCTCCTGCCATAGCTGCAGAATGTGTCATTCCTGAACATCCAACAGTTTCAATTAAAGCCTCTTGAATAATTCCTTCTTTTATATTTAGAGTTAATTTACATCCACCTTGTTGTGGTGCACACCATCCAATACCATGTGTAAAACCTGAAATATCTTTAATATCTTTAGCTTTTACCCACTTTCCTTCTTCTGGTATTGGTGCTGGTCCATGATCAACTCCTTTTGCAACTTTGCACATATTTTCTAATTCTTGCGTATAAATCATATTTACCTCCTATATATAATTATTATAGTCTTTCAATATAAGCATTCTATCACACTTTTTTACTGGTTTCAACATATTCTTCCATAAAGCTCAAAAAAAGCCACACTATATTTTATAGCATGACTTCTTGATTATTATTTTTTAATTGCTAAAATTTTATATTTCATAGCACCTGCTGGAGCATCAACAGTAACTGTTTGACCTTTTTTTGATCCTAGTAATGCTGAACCTAAAGGTGACTCATTTGAAATTTTATTTTGTGATAAATCAACTTCTGTTGAACCAACAATAGTATATTGTACATCTTCATCAAATTCTTCATCATGAACAGTAACAATATTTCCTATCTGAACAGTTTTAGTATCTATCTCAGATTCATCTATTATTCTAGCAAATCTAATTTTGTTCTCTAATTCAGCTATTTTATTTTCATTAGATGCTTGCGCACTTTTTGCTTCATCATATTCAGAATTTTCTGATAAATCACCAAAACCTAAAGCAACTTTTATACGTTCAGTAATCTCAGCTCTTTTTTCTGTTTTTAAATACTCCAATTCTTTTTCTAGATTATCATATCCCTCTTGTGTTAACAAGATTTCTCTATTTTCTTCCATCTTATCAGTCTCCTCCCTAAAAGAATATTAACGTTCTTAATAATAGTATTAATTTTCCATTTTGTCAAGTATTTTAAACAAATTCCCTACACTTTACTACCAAACGTTTATTTTTAATATTTGTACAAGTAATTAACGTTACTTCTCTAGTTTCAGAATCATCTTGAGCCAAATAGCCAACCTCGTTAGGTGAAATTTCTTTTTTCTCAACAACGCCATATACTCTTTTCAATCCATCTTTTTGTTTTATATAAACAGCATCATCATTTGTAAGTTCCTTCAATTTACTGAAAAATCTTTCGTCTTCATAATTATGCCCAATTATACAACAATTACCCTTTTCATTAAGTCCAACTCCAGCTAACTTTGTAGGAGCAATTTTTAAATACTCAGCAGTTGTTTTAGAAATTATAGGATATGAAATTCCAAGCTTAGGAATTTCAATCGTACCTAAAACCAAAGAATCATCAACATTAGTGTTAGATGCATTCTCGTCAGGTATTCTATTAATTCCATATTCATCAGTATCTTCATTCTCTATTTCTTCGTATTCATCATAAACCTTTGAATATGTCTCAGCATCATAATCTGAAGTAGATTTTTGAAAAATACTGATTATTTTTAAACTTATTAAAATTATTATTATTAATACACCATAAATAGCAATCTTTTCAAATTTTCCCATTTTTTCATCTCTTTATTATTTCTTTTTAGCTGATTTAATATTATAAATTGAAAAAGCAACTATAGCTACACCAGCTATACCAACAATTGCTCTAAAGAAATTAATAGCTTCTTGGTTGTTACCAGCATTTGGTATCTTTGATACATATTCTACATTATTGTTTTTTACAACATTGTTAGCAGTTTTATTAACAACAGTAGCATTATTTGTAGGAGTAGTAACATTGTTTCCAGATACATCTGATGGTGTTACATTATATAACTTGATATTAATAGCACCAATATATCCTTCTTTTTCCTCACCTAATTTTACACCATAAGAAGTATATGTATCTTCTCCATTTGCTGTTTTCTCTAAAAATTTCTTCCAGAAATTTTCTCTAGCATCATCACCTGATTCTCCAAGAAAAGCATCAACATTTACTCCATTTGCAGTTGCAATATCAGCACATGTTAACCACATATTTTTGAAAAGTTTTAATCCTAATTCATCATTAGTACCTGTTAAAGTAATTTCACAAGTTGAATCATAAAAGGCAAATGTATTCTTATAGGTTTCCGTTCCCATATTAACTTGAATATCTATACCAGTCTTTGCATTTGGTGTCATATCTATTTTATATCCATTTGTTTGTGTCAATTCCTTTATTTCCTTCTGAGCTAAGAATTTATCTATAATATCTTTTCTAGTATCTGCATAAGAAAATGATGTAAAAGCATTATAAATAAGAACTACAGCCATAAGAATTACTAATAATTTTATTCTTTTGTTTCCCTTCATATTTTATCATCCTTTCTAAAAATTAATATTACATACATCATTATCATACCAAAAACAACATATATTAGTCCATAAAATTTATATTACGTTTTATTTACATTTTTCTCTCTCCCAGTGCAAAAATAAAAATTCATTAAATGCAATTCTTCCATTATTGCCAATAAAATAACGTATCTGTATATTATCTCTTTTCAATAACTTTCTAACATTTTCAAAAGAAGTCTTATAAAATATACTCCCCTCATACAATATTTGTAAATCAAAATGCTCCAAACATTCAAATTTCTCTACAAACTTATATGGTAAATTCAATTTTAAATTTCTAATCACAATCCCCTCTCTCTTATCATAATTCTTACCATTTAACTGAACAAGAACAGACTCCACCTTCATTTTGCATCTATTCAGTTCTTTATCAGAAAAATCAAAATTAAAAATTACATCAGCTCTAGCACAACTTTTCTCTTTATTAGAAGAAACATTTATAAGAATTCCATATCTCTCAACCAACTCCTTTTCTAAAAATCTAAACGAACCAACATCATTAGTAATAATATTTAAAACCTTAGAAGCAACTGCCAATCTTCTTATATTTGCAATACCAATATCAGATTTTTTATTTATTAAAACAGCAACCTCTAATAAATTTTTATTAAGATTTTTAACATACGAAATTTTTTCAAAAATGTCTATTGGTAAAAAACTTAACAGCCATGTACTATCTAAAACTTTACAACCATAACTTTTAAAAAGATTCATTAAACCGTTGGTCATTTCTTAAAGAGTCAGCACAAATAATATTTTTAATCTCACATTCCTCAAGTTTTTCCTTAAGATTTTCCATCATTTTTTCATTAATATTATCTTCCTGAATTTTCATAAGAACAAAAAAATTATCTTTAACTTTAATTACTCCAAAAAAATTAAAAATTTTATAAACAATCCATTTCAACCAAACAGGTAAATTAAATTTTAAAACATCAGTAAAATCCTCCAAATAATCTATATACACAATACCTTTATTTTCCATAAAAAAATCACCTTCATAATTTATATGAAAGTGATTTTTTTTTATTCTATTTTCTCTCATTAATTTTTATATGAATCTCATCTAATTGTTTCTGAGTAACTCTTGAAGGAGCACCCATCAATAAGTCCTGAGCTTTAGCATTCATTGGAAAAGCTTGTATTTCTCTTATAGTCTCCTCCTCAGCTAATAACATTATAATTCTATCAATTCCAGGAGCAATTCCAGCATGTGGCGGAGCGCCATAATGGAAAGCGTTATATAAAGCAGAAAACTTCTCCAATATAGTATCTTCTTTATAACCTGCAATCTCAAAAGCCTTAATCATTATCTCAGGTGAATGATTTCTAACAGCACCTGAAGCAAGCTCTATACCATTTCCGACAATATCATATTGATACGCTAAAATATCTAAAGGCTCTTTAGTTTCTAACGCTTCCATTCCACCTTGAGGCATTGAAAATGGATTATGACAGAACTCTATTTTACCATTATCAACTCTTTCATACATTGGGAAATCAACAATCCAACAGAATTTATAAACTGAATCATCTATTATACCTAGCGTTCTTCCAAGTTCATCACGAATTTGACCACCAAGTTTTGAAACAACAGGCTCATGTTCAGCAATAAAGAATATTGCATCACCTTCTTTTGTATTAGTTTTAGTAAGCAATGCTTCTCTAGATTCATCATCAATAAATTTAGCAATAGGCCCTTGTAAAGATCTATCATCTCCAACCTTAAGCCAAGCTAATCCTTTAGCTTTACACTCCTTTATAGCAAAATCTGTCATATTCTCAAACCATGTACGTGATTGACTTGCACCATTTGGTACAGAAATAATTCTAACAATTTTTCCATTAAAAACTTTTAAATCTATTTTTTCAAAAATATCAGTAACATCTTGAATTATAAGAGAATTTCTCAAATCAGGTTTATCAGAACCATATTTAAGCATCGCCTCTTTATAAGGAATTCTTGGGAATGGATATTCGGCAATTTTCTTATCAGAAAATTCTTTAAACACATTATAAATAACATCTTCCATAACCTCAAACACATCTTCCTGAGTTGCAAACGCCATTTCCATATCCAATTGATAAAATTCACCAGGAGTTCTATCTGCTCTTGCATCCTCATCTCTGAAACATGGAGCAATTTGGAAATACTTATCAATTCCAGCAACCATCAATAATTGTTTAAATTGTTGAGGAGCTTGAGGAAGTGCATAAAACTTTCCAGGATAAATTCTACTAGGAACTAAATAATCTCTAGCCCCCTCTGGAGATGAACTTGTAAGAATTGGAGTTTGAACCTCTAAGAAATCCTTCTTAACCATTTGCTCTCTCATAAACTGAATAACCTTAGCTCTTAAAATCATATTATTTTTTAATTTTTCATTTCTCAAATCCAAGAATCTATATTGTAATCTCAAATCCTCACGCACATCACGACTAGATTCAATCTCAAAAGGTAACTGTTTAGTCCTCTTACCCAAAATTTCAATTTTCTCAGCAAACAACTCAACCAAACCAGTATCCAATTTTTCATTAATAGTATCCTCAGATCTAAGTCTAACAGTTCCCTCAACAGAAATCGTAGACTCAATAGGAATTCTAGTTGCAAAATCAACCAACTCCTCATTTCCAGAAGCAACAATTTGAGTAATACCATATTGATCACGCAAATCAATAAAAATTACACCACCCAAATCTCTAATAGTCTGAATCCAACCAGCAAGCTTAATATGCTCACCAACATTTTTTTCTCTAATAGTATTACAAGTATAAGTTCTGTACTCGTTCATAACCTTCATCCTTTCAAATTTATTTTATTTTTTATTAAACTATATAATTAATTTTCAATATTTTATAACACATATAAATATGTGACCGCGTTCAAATTTACTTTTAACGACGTAATTGGACAATATCTTCCTCTATCCAGTGGATTGAAAAGATTGTTCCAAGTACTAGGCAAAAGTGAATTTTAAGGCAAGAGAGCATATGCAGATACGTGACCGCGTTTAAATTTACTTTTAACGACGTAATTGGACAATATCTTCAATCCACAAAAAAAGCTCTCGAACCCAGGCACATACACCCAGGGACGAAAGCAACCTTCCGCGGTACCACCCCAATTGAAAATCAAAATTTTCCACTCAAAAAAAGTTCAACTCCGACACGTTTCATAACCACTTCCGCCAAAATTACTCTCAGCCACGGTAATTCTCTCTTTCTAGCATTCTATCACGATCACTTTATGTCATCAACGTATAATCAATATTCAAATCAAAATCTATTTTAATCAGTTTTTCCAAATTTGTCAAGATTTATTCATCATAAGAAAACCACAAATTATTCTCCTTCAACTCCTTAACCTTCTCATCATGTTCCTCATTAGTCTTAGAAAAATAAACCTTACCATTCTTATCAGCAACAAAGAACAAATCATCACCACTATCAGGTTCAACAACAGCCTTAATAGAAGACTCACTAATCATACAAATAGGACCAACAGGAATCTTACCAGCCATTGAAGAAGCACGAGTATTATACGGATTCTTTATAGCAAGATCAGAAGAACTCAAATCCCTCTCACCCATATCAATCTTCAACGCATAATAAGTTGTAACATCACTCTGTAAAGCCATATTCTTATCCAATCTATTAAAGAACACCTCAGCAACACCAGCTCTATCTTCTTCATTTTTAGCTTCAAGTTCAACAACAGAAGCAAGAGATAAAAGTTCATGAACTGAATAATCACTCTTTTGAATCTTACTCTTATAAGGAGTTATAACAGAATCCATTTTGTCCAACATTTTAGCAAAAACATCTTTTACATCAACATCTTTATTTTCAAAAATATATGTATCTGGATATAAATACCCTTCTAATGAATAATAAATATCCTTATCTTTTATTTCATCAGTAATAAACCAATACTTATCTATTAAAGAATCCAAATATTCCTCATCCTTTAATAAATCATATATTTCATCCTCTGAATTATTTGTTTTTTCAGCAATAGTTTCAACCACTGCCTTCATATTTTTTCCTTCAGGGAAAGTAATAGTAACTGTTTCATCAAGAATATCACCATTTTCTAACTGATTGATTATATCAGAAACTGACATATTCTTATCAAGAACATATTTTCCTGCCTGTAAAGAAGTTCTCTTGTTTAATTTACAAAAAATCATAAAAGCATCAGAATTTTTTATCAAACCATTTTCTTTCAATTGCTCTGAAATTTTACTAATACCACTTCCACTTGCAATCTCAATTTGAACCTTTTCGCTATCAGCTTGTACAGCTTTTATAGATGACTTATACCAAAAATTAGCACCTAATAAAACTAACACAACTAATAAAATTAAAACCAACAAAACTACAAATATCTTTGCCTTTCCACTCTCTTGTTTTCTCATAAATTCCTCCTATACTATAATATTAGCAATATCATTAAGAATATTTTTATCATAACTTGGTTGATTAACAACAATTAAAAAACCGCCATTTGAATTAACATAAGCTTTTAATTCTTTTAAAAATCTATAATAATTTTCAATATCTGAAATTTCAGTAATATTCATTTTTATTCCAATATTTTTAGAAGAAATTTCTTCAGAATTTGTAATTTTTTCTGATAACTTTGAAGTAATATCTTTAGTTAAATCTGTTCTTCCTTGATATGTAGATATTTTATCATTAAAATCCTGATAAGTTGCATCATTAATTTCTATAACAATATCTGAATTAAAATCAAAATCCGCAAACTCCTGATTATTTAATTCCAAATTATTTCTTTCTTGATTTACATCAATTAATTTAGTTTTTTTAACATAACCAACCTGATAATCATCTGTCTTAACTTTTACCCATTTTGAATCAGATTGATCAATTATAGTAACTTTATCACCTTGTGATAATTTTTTTACAGTCTTAGATAAATTTGTTTTTTTGTATTTTAAATCAATATTTCTATTAACTGTAGCAACAGTCTTTTCCTCAGATAATTTATCAATATTTAATCTATTTTTATCTTTCAAAT
>ERZ824488.2816-NODE-2816-length-14433-cov-2.659967_pt1 | contig 14433 bp, 11 predicted proteins | sample MGYA00519936_ERZ824488 | MGnify/ENA primary metagenome ERZ824488 (study PRJEB31778, sample SAMEA3449153) | human gut metagenome | biome: human gut; feature: human-associated habitat; material: faeces | place: United Kingdom | collected 2010/2012 ... | reverse complement strand
AAAGTATCACGTCCGGGGCAAGTTTTCGGATCGTCTCTGTCAGCCGGATATTGTCTTTTCCGTAGGATATTCCGTGAAGATCTGCAAGAAGGATCATCCTCACGCCCTGTGGAGCATGGATCTTGTCCGTATGGATCTCATATTGTTTGATTCTGAATTTTTTCATATTATTTTCCAAATCCGCAGTTCGGGAAAGTACAAACCGGACAGTTCAGACATAGTCCGCCTTCTCCCAGCGCGGCAATCTCCTCTGCCTTGATCTCATCATCTGCCATCACTCTGGGCAGGATCAGATCAAATACTGTTCTTTTTGCGTACATGACGCAGCCCGGAAGTCCAAGTACCGGTATGGATCTTCCGTTCCTCTCAAGATATGCCACAAGCAGCATAGCTCCCGGAAGTACAGGTGCTCCATAGGTTACGATCTTTGCTCCGGTATCCCGGATCCCGCCCGGAGTACGATCATCGGGATCCACACTCATTCCGCCGGTACAGATGATCAGATCTGCTCCTGCATCTGCGAAAGAAAGAATTGCCTTTGTGATCTCTTCCTTATCATCTCCCGGCATCACCTGGCCTGTCACTTCTGTCGGAAACCCGGAAAGCTTTTCCCGGAGTACCGGTGTGAAGGTATCCTGGATCAGTCCTTTTTTGATCTCACTTCCGGTTGTGACGATCCCTACTTTTTTCTGCTGGTAAGGGAGAATGTCAAAGATCGGAAGATTTCCTGCTGCCTTCTCTGCTGCATCCATTTTCTCTTTCTCGATCACAAGCGGAATGATCCTGGTTCCTGCAACCTTATCACCTTTTTTTATCGGAAAATCGCCATGTCTGGAAGCAATCATCATTTCTCCCAGAGAATTCACAGCCACAAGTGCATCACGACGTATTTTCAGAATACCATCGATCTTTGATACCACCTCGATCTTACCTTCTTTGATCTCAGTTCCATGTACTTTGGAAGAGTTTCCGGCACAGATTTTGTAAAGGATCTCTGCAGCTTCATTTTCGTGAAGAATCCCCGGGTTTTTCTCCCACACAAAAAGGTGTTCTTTTCCTACAGAGAGCAGCAGTGGTATATCTTCTTCTTTCACTACATGCCCCTTTTTGAAAAGAACGCCTTTTTTCTCATCTTTTATGATCTGCGTGATATCATGGCACAGAATGTGTCCCACTGCATCTTCTGTTCTGATCTCTTTCATCCAAAATCCCTTCCCTGTTCTGTTATTTCTTCAATCCGTTGTATTATACATCCAGTCTGCCCTTTTTGTCAAAATATGTTGCAGGCATCACAAAAGAAATGCCTGACAGGTTCTTTCCAGCCAGTCATGGTATCCGGCCTTTTTTATTGTTTCCCCGTACAGGATATCCAGACTACCGATCTTTTTCCCATCCTGATAGTATTCCTGTGCCCCTGCTTTCTGCCCTTTTTTCACCGGCGCACTTTGTTCTTTGGGGAGGATCAACTTTTTCTTAACATTGTCAGGTTTCGTTCCATCTGTGCTGATATATCGGAATTTCCCTCTATATACAAGCGAAACCTGCTCTTTGACTCCTTTGCGGAGCTTCAGAGGTTTCAGTGGCTCCAGAGCATCATCCAGATACAATGTGCATTTAGAAAAGCCGTAATTTAAAAGAGCTGCTGCATCCCGGAATCTTGTTTTCGGGTCCGGTGCGGCCATCACTGAGGCGATCAGTGTGATCCCGTTTCGTTCTGCCACAGCACTGAGACAGTATTTTGCAATACTGGTGCTGCCCGTTTTAAGTCCCATACACCCCTCATAGCTGCGCAGCAGTTTATTTGTGTTGGTCAGTGTAAATTTCGAGGATCCTTTTCTGGTAACGTGTGTGATATCCTCCATCCAGACAGATGAATATGTAAGAACTTCCGGATATCTGCTGATGAGCTCCCTGCTCATAAGTGCAATGTCATAGGGAGTTGTATAATGCTCCTGTGATTCCGTCAGCCCGCAGCAATCCACAAAATGGGTATTTTTCATTCCAAGATCCTTCGCCCTCTCGTTCATCCTCTCCACAAAGGCTTGTTCTGTTCCCGCAACATGCTCCGCCATAGCTACGCTGGCATCATTTCCGGAAGCGATCACAATACATTTGATCATGGTTTCTGCAGTCTGCTTTTCTCCTTCTTCCAGAAATACCTGAGACCCTCCCATGGATCTGGCATAAGCACTGGTGGTAATGCTATCCTCCAGATGCAGGGTTCCCTCACGGATAGCATCAAAGATCAGGATCAATGTCATGATCTTTGTAATACTGGCCGGGCTTCTTCGGGTGTCAGGATCCCTGGAATAGATCACGGTACCGGTTTCTTTTTCCATAAGGACTGCACCCGGCGCTTCGATCAGCTGCTGTGCTTTTCCACTATCTTCCGTTTCTCCCCTGACACTAATGGGTGTCAGAGCCAGGCATAAGACTAAAATACAGATCAAAAGACTTTCCGGAACACTTCTGTTCATAAGCTCACTCCTGCCGCAAACATCTCTGTTCTATTGTAAAAGCTTTCCTGAAAGATTATTCCTGAAATTCTGAAAAAGCATAGATTCCGGTCCGTATTCCTGTATCTTTCACTCTGCATCGCTTTGCTTTTTCAGTTCTTCGTCATACAGCTTAACACCTGTTTCACAATTTCCAGCAGCATATTTTCTTGCATAATTCGCTGCATCGATCGCCTCAGATGCATTGTTACATTCTCTGGTGATCAGATAGATCCCAGTGCGGACACAGAGCTCCATATCCGGATATTTCTCTTTCATCTGCCGTAAGAACTCCTGATTGGTCTTTAAAACAGATGTTTCCGGATCAACATCCATATCACATGGAGTGAAAAGGATAAAATGATCAGAAATCGCCCTAGTAAAATATACATCCATATCTGTTTTTAGAACGCTTATCACATACTCGGAAAACTGCCGCAGGATCTGATCTCCCACACGATATCCGTATTTTGCATTAATACGTTTAAATTTTTCAAAATCGGTATATATCACTGCATGTCCCGGCCCGTAACCTCCGATCAGCATTTTCTCCACATTTTCGCGAAATCTTGAAAAAGAAGACAATCCGGTAAGCTGGTCCCGTCCGGATTCTGCAGCAATGCTACGATAAGCACTGTTAAATGCTTGGTTCTTGGCATAATGCGCGGAAATGATCTTGGTCACTTCTCCCAGCAGCTTACGATCTTCTCTGGACCAGAGCCTTTTTTCCTGGCAGGTCACGTATGCAATGGCCCCTGTATAGCTTCCCTCACAGTACATGGCAGCACAGACTACGGTTTTTGCTCCGCACTGTAACACATTCTTTCTTCCCTGTTCCGAATATTCAGCCAGATCATTCTCCTGAATCACCACAGTACCATATTCATCATTGTGGCGAAACAATGTGATAAAATCACTTTTTGAGAAATGTATCTCATCTATCAAAAGCCTGTATTCTTCTTCCGAAACCCATTGAAAAACCCTGTTTATTTTCTGCTCTGCCACCTTGGTATGCAGGACTGTGATCCGGTTAAGCCGGAATTTCAGACCGATCACTTTCATCAGAAGTTCAATCGCTGCCTGAAAGCTACTCATTTTTTCAAATATTTCAAATGCAGTAGAAACAATATCATTATGAAGATATCTGGCATCTATCTCAACACCCTCGTATAATTCCTGCTTTTCCTCTGTCTTATCCTCAAAACGTCTCAGATTATCACAGAAAGCATAGCGGTTTTTTCCATTTTTCTTTGCCTGGTAAAGTGCCCAGTCTGCATTTTCAAAGAGCTGCTGATATGTATATCCGGAAACATTTTCCGGAAGAAAGCAGATCCCCACACTGCAGGTTGCCAGATACGTGGTTCCCGAAAATTTAAGTTTCTGCACTTCCCGTATCAGTTTTCCTGCCTTTTTCATGATCGCTGCATGGCTGATATCCTTCAAAAGGATCACAAATTCATCGCCACCCAGACGCATGATCACATCATTAATGTCGAACAAAGCCACAAACAGCTCCGCAAAACGTTTCAGGACTTCATCACCGAACATATGTCCGTAAGTATCATTTACATTTTTAAAATAATCTACATCAAGCACCATCATCCCGCATCCTGCATAGGGATTTCTGGATGCAAGGTATTCATCGATCAGTTCTTTTCCGAAAAAGCGGTTATACACTCCGGTCAGAGGATCTTTCTGGGCACGTTCCTCAAGAAATTCTTCCTGCAGCTTCTCCCTGGTGATATCTCTGGAGCTTCCTATGAAATAATGATATCCGGTATTTTTATCCTGTGCTATAAATCCCCGTACTGTCAGAAGACTCGCATTACCGTCTTTATTGATACACCGCACTTCTATCGTCCCGCCTTCCCGGGATGTCAGAAAATCCGTCAGGTACTTCCAGTCGTCTTTATAAACATTGCTGTATTTCTGTCCACTGGTCTTAAAATCCGTAATATTTTTTACAGGTCTCAGGTATTCATCCAAACGTTCATATATATCCGTCTCCTGACAGTACTGAAAAAGCTTCAGTGTAGTATTTCGATAAATGCAAGCGTATTTTTCCAATGTATCCCGAATATCAAAAACGGGATTTTTTTCGTCTGTTTTCATCATCGACCTCCCAGAGAGTTCTTGAGTTCACAGTATTTGTAAAAAAGTATACCATATCTTTGGGTATATATGTAGTTCTTTTATTTCTTTTTACAGTTTGTTTTTTACTATATAAAATACGCTGCGGAGGGCAGGATTACTCCTGCCCTACTGTCTTTTTTCATGAAAATGATACTGGTATGGTATTTTTTATGCTGTCATTGTGGGAATATCGATCATATCTGGATTTCTCATTTACAAAAGTCAGCGATGCATTTTTGTTTTGCATTGTCAGAGCAGCCGTACCGGAAGCAATCTTCCGGGGATCTGTACCATATGCAGGTGCAGCGCCTTTTATGATGCGGACATTCTCTGTATTTGCCCGTACATCTTTCAGATAGTAGCGTAGTACCGGTTTTTCCCAGACCGTATACTGCCCCAGCGGGATATTCCTGAGAGTGACCGATAATGTTGCATAGCCATTTTTATCGGTTTCATAGCTTCCTCTGGTAAAGGTCACATAATCCTCATATCTGTGAGGATTTCCGGATAGATCCGTACCTTCTGCCACAAAGGAAAAGGTTGGATTTCCATGAGCCCAGGTAATATCCTCCTCTTTGATCTTTTTTATGATGGTGATATTTCCCAGCGGAAGTGTTACCGGAGTATTCTCTGCTTTCAGATCCACAGTATCCGTATCTGTATTTTCTTTTTTCTGGAAGATTACCTCCTTTTCGTATTTGCCAGTATAGTTTTCCGGATTTTTTGTTTCCACTACTTTGAACCTTCCCTGATTGTCATCTGTGAGCACCAGCTCTTCCGTAGAGTACCATCCGGTTTCTCCGTCAAACTTCAGGATGCTCTGCCCGCCCAGAGTATTCTGGTAAGTCTGCTTCCCTCTATTCCACTGAAGCACGGTAAATTCAGCATCTTCCAGAACTTCCCCGGTATAGATGTCTGTTTTTCTCAGACGGATCACCCCTTTATATTCCTTTTCCTTTTCATTGACAACTTCAAAGGAAAGGCGTGCATCCTTGTCTGTGATATTCACCTCTTCTTCCCAGCTTCCTGTATATCCGGGCGGAGTCTTTGTTTCCGCGATCTTATATTTTCCCTCATTATCCGAAGTCTTCAAAAGTTCACCACTTACATAAAGTTCACTGGAGATGTCATAATCCAGAAGAGTTCCTTTTTCTTTATAGGCTTTTTTTGCTGCACTGTATTCATAAAGTGTAAATTCCGCACCCTTCAGGACCTCACCGGTCTTCGCATCGATCTTACGAACCTCTATCCTTCGTTTTTCGTTCTGGTAGTTCACTGCTTCAAACAGGAATTCCTGCTTTTCTCCCGGCTTTTCCAGCGTAAAATTCTTCTGCCAGTTTCCGGTGTAATTGGGAGGAGCTTTTGTCTCACGCACACGGAATTTTCCCTGATTGTCTTCGGTATAATTAAATTTTCCGGAGTTATAGGTACGTTTCTGTCCATCATAAGTCAGTTTTTTTAAGGTTACATAGCTTTTGCTTTTTTTACTCCACTGATACAAGGTAAATTCAGCTCCTGCCAGTGGATCACCGGTATTTCCGTCTTTCTTTCTGATGGATACTGTTCCGCTGATATCCATGATATCCGTTACGTTAACGGTTGTTGTCTTTCCACCGGTTACTGTAAGATTTTTGATAACGGTGTTCAGCTTGTATCCGGCAGCAGTTTTCGTTTCTTTCACATAATATTTTCCGGGAACTAGTTTTGAAAAAAGGATCTCTCCACCGGCGTTTGTTGTTCCGGTTGAAACCTTCTGATCCTTACTGTACATAGTCCGGTATCCGGAGGTCAGAGCTTCTGCTGCAAACAGTCCGTACTGCGCTCCCTGGATCAGTTTTCCCGTGTTGGGTTCCTTCTTGACCAGCTTTGCATTGCCGTAAACCGATGGCTTTACTGAAAACGAAAGGCTTCCTCTTGTTCCCTGGTATACGTAAGCGCCAAAATCCTGTACTCCATCTTTTCCCGCCTGGGCACTTCCGTCAACCAGGATATAGGAAACCGGCTGAAGCAGCATTTTGCAGGAAAACTTCTTTGTTGCAGATGCATTTAACGGAAAGATCAGAAAAAAATATGCCCCATCCTTAAGGCTCAGGCTTGTCCCCGACATCATTTTGGGATTAGTTTTGTGTGAATTATAATCCGCTGCGCTCGTCCAGTAGGCCAGCTGCCATTTTTCTGCGGCTCCTCTTGTTATGGTGATCCCGTTTTCTGCTTTTGCTCCATCTGTTACTTTCATAAGAGTACTCATCTGAAATCCGTCTTTCATACTGTCCGGAACAAAGGGAAAACCTGCAGGTCTGCTTCGGAATACACTTAACGGGATCGTCTTTCCGGATGCTGCTGCCCAGGAACCGTCTTCAGAAACATAAACGGCTGCCTTGTTTCTTGCAGGGATCGTCAATGTCTGGATCTTATCGATCAGACGGTTTATCCCTGTATGTTCTACTTCTGCTGCTGTGGCATATCCACAGTCATTAAAGTATACCTTTGACAGCGCAATATGCGTAAATACATAACGGTTCTGCCATTTTGACCAGTCTATGTGACTGCAGGAGGGGTCGTATCCGGTTCCCAGATCCCCCGGTCCTCCGTAACCAAAGTACAAAAGCTTCTGGATCACAGAATTAGTCAGTGCTTTTACTGCCTCATTCTTCAGCGTCATACTGTCCAGTCCATCCTGAGTTGCTTTCAGGCAATACAGAGGTGAAACCTTTTCCTCTCCTGTATCATCAATATAATGTACAGAACGATACGTACATCCCATACGGGTTTTATTTCCGGAACCAAGAAAATCATTGGCAGCTGTCCAGATCTCATCGCAGTAAACCCTGGTCCAGCTGTCCAGATAATACTGGGACGGGGAAAGTGCTGTAGCTGCGATAGCATCCTCTCCTTCTGAGATTACTTCCGCACTGCCAGCTTCCCGGAACTCCCCGGGAAGTGCTGCAGAAAGAGCAATGATCTCTCCGTTTTCGATATCCTGGATCAGTTCCTGATCCTCTTCACTTTCTCCTGTAAGGATTTCCGCGTTTTCTTCCGTGAATACAGTAAATCCCGGATCCTCTGTCTGCTCCGGTATCTCTGTCAGAGCTATATTTTCTCCTTCTTTTGAAACAGCTTCCGGTTCTTCTTCCGGTTCGATCAGCTCATCACTGTCCGCATTTTCAGTAGTATCTTTACCTTCTTCAAAAGCTTCCTCCACCGTTTCCGGTTCAGGCAAGGCTGTCTGAACCGGCATCTCAGCCTCCCCAGGCTGATCTGTTACCGGAATATCCGGGGCCTCCTCTTCTTCCTCCGGTTCTGTCTGTTCCTGCTGCGGATCTGCTGATACCGAACTCATATCTGCTGCAGGACTGGCCGAAACCACAAGAGAAGAAGCTGTGATCATCAATGCCATCCATGCACCGATCATTCTTCTTTTCAATTTTTTCGTCCTCCTTTCCATAGCGTCAGACTGCAGGTAAGCAGCGCCATACCAGCCATCAGTGCAAACAGGATCACAGGAGATTCATCTCCGGTCTTCACTGGTGTTGTCCTTACCGAAGAACTGTTATTTCCGGAAGCTCTTTCTGTGGCTTCTTTCCTGCCATTCCGGCGTGGAACAGGGCTGGTATCTGCCGTCTCCTGATCCTCCTCCACAGAAAAGATCCATTTCACATCTGCAGCTCGAAGAGCATATAAATTATCCAACTCTGCCGGAACCGTAACCTCAAATCTCATGTTTCCTTTTTCTCCGCTGGAAAATTCCCCCAGGGACACGGCCTTATTGAGAGATGCAGCCAGAAGATCCCCGGAATACAGCTTTTTATCATTCATGGTGATCACCAGCTTCAGCTTTTTCAGAAATTCCTGATCCTTTACCGATTTACATTCCGGTGATGTGCGGAAGAAGATCTCTGCTACATGCTCCGTTGTATTACGGATCTCTACAGAATCATGAAAAACATCTCCCGGCATTGCCGTGGAAAATCCGGAAAAAAAGTCTTCCGGAGCCGCGATCAGTTTGTGCGCATTTCCTTCAAACTCCACCTTCAGATCCACCGGACTTTTTTTCTGAACCACAAGACCATCGGTATCGTGGATACATCTTAAGATCTTCTGATTTCCCCAGGGTGACATGGCACGGAAATCCGGTGCAAAATTTGCCGCCTGGACAGCATCCGCCACGATGGTGATCCCCAGCTTCTTATCCTGGTAGGATTCATCCCATTGGGATGGTACAGTCACACCGGTAAAAATATCCACGCTGTCTCCCTGTTCCAGCTTCCTGGTATAATAAAAATACTCTCCCTTCCGGATCCATCTCGGTGACATTCCTGTAAGATTCCTGTCATCCAGACCATCCAACCCTTCCAGATCATCTGTATAAGAGATCTTCACCCTTACCCAGCATGGCTCTGAGTGATTGGTGATCCTGGGGATCTTGGATATCTCATCTCCCGGAAGAACGATCCGGCGATCCTGATATTTCATTTCTCGGCCGTCCTTTTTTTCCAGTTCCCGAAGAGAAATATTGATATCTCCCACTGATATGTGATTGGTCACTGTCACGGAATCTGAAAATCTGGCATAAGCAGCCGTGCACGCCAGGATACTGCCTGCCACAGCAGCACCTGCCAGCAGGGCTTTAAGGTGTTTTTTCAAGCATTCCCCCTCCTTTCTGCCTGAGCAGAAACCGGATCTGAAAAATACCTCCACGCACTTTCATAATCTGAAAATCCTTCTGCCTGTACAGCTTCCTCATAAACATTGATCTCAAAATCCTTAATGCTGTCCCTGTAAGTATCATCGATCTTTTGGGGATCGATCTGAAATCCGGTACACAGAGGAGTTGTTTTTTCACCCTCGGATATTTTTTTCCGGTAGTAATAATAGCCGTCCTGACTGTTATACACCCAGTTTGCCGTATCCAGACCTGTTAATTTCACGCCTCTGCCGATATCGTCATTAGAGTAGGAAAGGGACATCCTCACATAGCAGTCTGCCTGGAACCCTTTCACACTGCCGGAAAAATTTCCGATCCGGATCTCTTTTCTGTAGGATGGACCATTCTCCATAGGCGTAGGTGTAGGATCCGGAAAATCTTCCTCGATCTCCGTTGTCACATACCCTACTGCAGCAGAATTTATCTTTTTTTCAAAATCTGAAAAATACGCCGCTGTCCCTGTTGCGCACAGGATCCCTGCTGTCAGGAGAAGGAAAACGGGTCTTTTTAATTTATTCATTTCGTGACACCACCGGCCTGTCCTTTATTCTGATTTACATATTTCTGGTAAGCAGCAGTTGCCTGCTCCAGAACCGTAGTCTTGTCATCCCCGGTATTGGTAGCCTGGATCGCATAAGCCCGTACCGGCATATCAATCTGCTGTGTATCCAGCTGACCTTCGATGATATTGGCAAAGGTTACTGTATCAAAAAGAGTTGTTGTCTTTGTTCCCGGCTTCAGGATGTGGTTATATGCATAGGTGTAGACCATATTCTGCCCCACTTCGGTCCGCTCCAGCTGTGTCCAGTCCTTGTTTTTGGTGAAGCTGAACAGCTCTGTTTTTGCAAGCGCATTCCTGGTACCATCCTTGGCTACCGTGATCACATTTCGGACCGGAACAGAAACTTCCAGATAGACAAATGCTTCATTTACTCCTTTATTTGCTACATAGGGGTCCTTCCGGATCACCTGAGTAGGAACCAGATCTGTATTGTCCTCCGGTTTCCAGTTAGGCTCATCCAGGTCGATATCCACTTTTCCTACGGTAAAGCTATTGGTTGCCGTTTCAAAATCCGTGAGATATGCAGCTGTTCCTCCGGCTGCCAGTGCAGTGATCACAGCAGCAAGTGCGATTCCTTTTACCAGTTTTCTGTTTTTCATCATGATTAAATTCCTCCCTGTATTTTTTTCTTTTTTGGGGTATATGCCAGATCAAAGAGTACTGACAGACATGCCGCTATGCAAACTGCGGCAAAAGGGATCCGGGCTTTCAGAAAATGGATCACGTAGCCCAGATAAGGCAGGTGAAAGACTACCCGCCCGATGATCTGTGACGCCTCTGCGGGAACAGGATCTTCTGTCTTGTTGGCGTCACCTTTTGTGATAAAGATATCCTTTTCTTTTTTAACCACTCTATGGGTGACAACGGTATCTCCGTTATGAAAAGTAATGATATCTCCCTTTTTCGGAGAAAACTCTCCTTCCTTTGTAAAAACCACAGCTCCGGTTGGGATCTCAGGTTCCATGGATCCGGAATAGACCACATAGGGCCGGATCCCGAAAAGTCCAGGAATAAGAAGCACCAATGCCATCACCAGCATCAGTCCCAGAACTGTGTTGCCGATACATCGAAAAAATATTTTCATTCCTGTATTCTGTTCTACATACGATATTTGATGATCACTTCCCTCTGCAGGGAAAGAAACAGTGTTCGGATATCAGGAAAATTCCGGCGGAGACCTGCCCCACATAAATTGAGCCATAAAAAAGTCCTCCCTGTATAGCAGTTAATATGGCAATTCGCAACATGCTCCCATCACTTAAACTCACAGATTTTGAAGTGAGGACAAGCATGATCAAAATAATAATACAGCAAAAATACTGAATGGAAATTATTCGAGCAGATATGCTCAGATGTGCAGTTCCTCTCATTACTTACAGAGGTGAAGGATTCCTGCGACATTTGTTAAAAAAGATTTGTTTCAGATGATGTTATTATAGGGTCCGCAGATCCGGAAGTCAATCAAATTCGTCCGACAGGATTCGACACTGGTTTCTCAGCGGGTATGTCTGTCACCCTATTTTTCATAAGCTGACAGACCCTGCATCCGTGCAACGCCAGATTTTTTTACAGCTGTACCAGAGAGTAAATATATTCCAATGGAAGCAGCATCAGATCACGGATTTCCCGTTCTTCCTCTTCTTTATTTCCGGAATTTACCGGCAATTCGATCCGGAAAGCCGGCTGGCGGATCATTTCTCCGTAATACTGTTCCGGCCTGCCTGTGCTCCTTCGCCCGTTCTGCGCTTCTCGTTCTACAGCAAGCTGCTCCAGCTTTCCCCTGGTACATTTTTTCAGGTGGCGTGCAAGACGGTAGCATCTCTGACCAGTGGAAAAATTCTGATCCCGCCGGTAATAAACCACCTTTTTTCCATATCCGCAGAAAACCAGCAGGCCACGTCCTCCGTATTCCTGAAAGATCCGGATCAGTGCACGTGTCTCATTTTCACTGGCAGGCTGCTGATGGATCTTTTTTCTGCTGCAAAAGGTGGTGGGAAAATTCCTTGCAGTATCCATTCCTCTTGCATTCCCCTCGAATTCATCGCAGGGAACATCCTGCATTTTCAGCATTTGACGGAAAATGGGATTTCGCACAGTATTGTAGCCCTTCCGGCAGATCTCATATCCATCTGGATTGACCACCGGTATGATACAAAGCCTGGTCTGATCCAGGAGCTTTTTTACCTCATAAAGCTCGTCCACGGTCCAGTTGCATTCATATATTCTGCAAAGCTCCAATGCCATCCTGGTAAGCCTGTCCGTCATCTGTCCATCCGTTCCGGAAAAACCGGCCACACAGAAAATACAGGCATCTCCCTGTCCGATCTCCAGCATAGGGATCATCCGGTCATCGTGGCTTTTTCCGATCACCCGAAACTGTGTAAAGCTGCTGTAACGCCTGGCTGCCTCCCACAGTGAATAATAAATTGCTTCGTAGGTTTTATCCTGTACTGTATCCATGATGTTCCCTTCCTTCCGTCTTTATACATGTTCATTATTATGTATATTATGCGAAAGAACATAAAAAAAGAACCGGTTTAACACCGATTCCTTTTGTTTACAAAATAATTCAGGATACCGCCGCCGATGATGATCACCAGCGCAACTGCAACCACTCTTTTTGCTGCCTCCTGAGGAAGCTGGCCCTTGGAGCCAATAGAAGCCTCATAAAAGGTCAGCGTATAATCGATCTCATGCGGGGCGCCCATGGCCAGTGTATCTGCGATCACTTCCATTTTATCATCCAACACCGTAATCGGTACTGTAAAAACAGAATTTCTGCCTTCCTCGCTTTCATTGAGAAATTTCTCACCGTCTACAATCATATAATCATAATTGGAACTGCTCCACTGAAGCTCTGCATACATTCTGCCATCCTTCACAATCATCAGTGTCGGTGAAGAGACACTGGCTTTACCACTTCCGCCTTCCAGATCTACCTGTATGGAATATTCTCCATCCGTAAGATCTGTTTTCACTCCGCTTAGCCCTTCTGCCGCCAGTATCTGTACCGGACATAACAACATCACCGCCAGCATCACAAGCGTCAGTATTCTTATTCCTGTTCTGTATTTCATCTCTCATTCCATCTCCCATAAGTCATTTTGTACAACTATATCACACCGGCTGTTTTCTGTAAAGAACCCACCAGGGTTGTTGAAATATCCTTTTCTTTCAAGTATAATAGAGAGAAATTTGTATACAAACGAAAGGAAATGAATAGAGATGATCGAAACCAAAAATCTCACCAAAAAATTCGACAATTTCACTGCTGTGGATTCTCTGAATCTTCGTATAGAAACCGGCGAATTTTTTGGACTTCTGGGCCCCAACGGTGCAGGAAAAACCACTACGATCAGTCTGCTTTCCACTTTGCTTCTGCCCACGGAAGGAGAAGTCCAGATTGGCGGGCAGACACTTGGACGCAACCGACCGGATCTGAAGCGCAAGATCAGCGTGATCACGCAGGAATATTCCATGCGCCAGGATATGAACATGGACGAGATCATGGAATATCAGGGCCGTCTTTATTTCATGCCACGAAAAGAGATCAAACGGAAAACCGAAGAGCTTCTGGATTTCTGCGGACTTCTTCCCTTCCGCAAGCGGACTGTGCGGAAGCTTTCCGGTGGTATGAAACGAAAGCTAATGGTATGCCGGGCACTTCTCACAAGTCCAGAGATCCTTCTTCTGGACGAGCCCACCGCAGGCATGGACGCGCTTTCCAGACGACAGATGTGGAATCTTCTCCGTCAGCTGAACGGAAAAAATCTGACCATTCTTCTGACAACCCACTATATGGAAGAGGCAGCACAGGCAAACCGTGTTGTTGTCATGGATGATGGAAAAGTGGTACTGGATAACACGCCGAAAGAAGTCTTTTCTCACGTGGAAACGCTGAAAAAGATAGGCTTAGACGTTCCGCAGGTGACAGAACTTGCATATCGCTTGCAGCAAGCAGGCTGTCCGGTGGATGTACACATGATTTCAGAGGAAGAATGCGTTGCATCATTGACAAAACTGCTGAGCGGAAAAACGGGAGGTGCAGCATGGCAATCTTAAAAACGGAAGATTTGACCTATCAATACAGCATTGGCACACCGTTTGAAAAAACTGCTGTGGATCATGTATCCTTGGAACTGGAGGCAGGGTTTGTATATGCCATGCTGGGTCCTAACGGAAGTGGGAAAACCACCTGGATGAAGATGGCAGCAGGACTTGTGAAGCCAAATAGTGGTGGGATTCGTTACCAGAATCAGCCTATAGGCATCGAGAGCAAGAAAGAGATCGCCTATATGTCCACAGAACCCTACTTTTACAGCTGGATGACGGTAGCAGATGTGGGAAAATATTATGAGGATTTCTTTGATGATTTTTCTATGGAAAAATATCATCAACTGATTACCAGTATGGAACTTACCGAAGATATGAGAGCCAAAAAGCTTTCTTCCGGTATGATGGCGAAGCTGAAAATAGCAGTGACTATGGCTCGAAAGGCGAAAATTTATCTGTTGGATGAACCATTGAACGGTATTGAT
>ERZ824488.2814-NODE-2814-length-14443-cov-2.798304_pt1 | contig 14443 bp, 9 predicted proteins | sample MGYA00519936_ERZ824488 | MGnify/ENA primary metagenome ERZ824488 (study PRJEB31778, sample SAMEA3449153) | human gut metagenome | biome: human gut; feature: human-associated habitat; material: faeces | place: United Kingdom | collected 2010/2012 ... | reverse complement strand
AACACAGCTGATTACTTCTGTGACGACACTGATCGGTGTTTTCATCATGATGCTGAGCATCAATGTGTGGATGACGCTGGCGGCGCTGGTGATTCTCCCGGTTTCTATGGGAATCATCGGAGGAGTTATGGGAAAATCACAGGGATTTTTCCGCAGCCAGCAGAAGTACCTTGGCGAAGTAAATGGCCAGATTGAAGAGGTATATGGCGGACACAATGTCGTAAAGGTGTTTAATAAGGAAAAAGATGTCGTAGAGGAGTTTGAAAAAGTAAATAAAGAGTTGTATAATTCAGCATGGAAATCACAGTTCTTTTCCGGTATCATGATGCCGATCATGCAGTTTATCGGAAACCTTGGATATGTAATTGTTGCGATCCTTGGCGGTTTCATGGTCATCAAAAATGCGATTGAGGTCGGCGATATCCAGTCGTTCTTCCAGTACATCCGGAACTTTACCCAGCCGATCCAGCAGATCGCGCAGGTAACCAATATGCTTCAGTCTGCAGCGGCGGCTTCTGAGCGTGTATTTGAATTCCTGGAGGAGAATGAGGAAGATCAGAAGGCAGAGCATCCGGTATCAACCGATGGACTGAAGGGAAATGTGGAATTCCGGCATGTACAGTTCGGTTACGATCCGGAGCAGGTGATCATCCATGATTTCTCTGCAAAAGTAAAAGACGGTCAGAAGATCGCGATCGTCGGACCGACCGGAGCCGGAAAGACGACGATGGTCAAGCTGCTGATGCGTTATTATGATGTAAACAAGGGCAGTATTCTGATTGATGGTCACGATGTGCGCGACTTCAATCGCGGCGAGCTGCGCGAGATGTTCGGAATGGTGCTCCAGGATACGTGGCTGTTTTCCGGAACAATCATGGAAAATATCCGATATGGAAGACTGGATGCGACGGATGAGGAGGTCATTGCGGCGGCGAAGGCAGCCCATGTGCATAAATTTATCATGCAGCAGCCGGGTGGCTATCAGATGGTGCTCAACGAGGAGACGAGCAATATTTCGCAGGGACAGAAGCAGCTGCTCACGATCGCGCGTGCGATTCTGGCAGACAACCGCATTCTGATCCTGGATGAGGCGACCTCCTCTGTCGATACCCGTACGGAAATCCAGATCCAGAAAGCAATGGATGCGCTGATGGAAGGCCGTACGAGCTTTGTGATCGCCCACCGGCTTTCCACGATCCGCGATGCAGATCTGATTCTTGTCATGAAGGACGGTGATATCATCGAGCAGGGCAACCATGAGGAACTGATGAAAAAAGGCGGATTCTACGCAGATCTGTACAACAGCCAGTTTGAGCAGACGGCGTAAAAATGCAATAGAAGAGCCGGACTGGCAGCGAAAGGAAATTTGCTGCCGGCCGGGTGAAGCATAAAAGAAAAGGTAATGGAGAATCCGGAAAATGGCAGTGGAAAATTTGCTGCTGGTCCGGTGAGACACGAGAGGGGCGGAAAGGATGAAATACCGTATCATAACAATTGAGAGAGAGTATGCGTCTGGTGGAAGTGAGATCGGAGCGCGTGTGGGACTGGAACTGGACGTGCCGTGTTATGGAAAAGAAGTCCTGGAACGGGCGGCAGAACGCATGCAGACGGTGCCGGAGCGTCTGATTCATCTGGAGGAATCGACATCAAACAGCCTGCTGTTTTCGCTTGGCATGGCAAACCGCGTGGCACTTGGTGAGCGGGATGGCCTGACGGAGGAAGGCGAGCTCTACGTGGTGGAGGAGCAGGTGATCCAGGACATGGCGCTGCAGGGACCGTGTGTGATTGTCGGCCGCTGTGCCGGCTGGATTCTGCGGGAGCGCGAAGATGTGCTGCGTGTCTTTATCCATGCGGACCGTGAATTCCGCAAGAAGCGTGCGATGCAGGAATATGCCATTGAGGAGCGCAAAGTAGAAAATGTACTGAAGCGCTTTGACCGCAGACGATCCAATTTTTACAGCGCGAATACGTGCATGCGCTGGGATGATAACCGCGGGTATGATCTGGTGCTGGACAGCTCTTCACTTGGGATTATGGCGTGCGTGGATCTGATCTGTAAGACGGCACGGGGGAAGTAGGAGAGAGCATGCTGCCCGGGAGGAGAAGCGGATAATTGGATTCCTGGGAGGGGAAGCTGGAGAAGCGGATAATTGGATTTCCGGAAGGGGAAGCTGGAGAAGCGGATAATTGGATTCCCGGAGGGGGACGGAGCCGGAGTACATTTTCATTGTCCACCTTGTCTTTCTGACGCCTGTTCGTTCATGACGGATTGCATCCGTCCTGACCGTACATCCGTCGCAGACATGTGGACAATCGAAAACGTGCTCCGGCTCCGTCTGCATGCGGGGGGAGGGGAATAAGAATATGCCCGGCTCTGTTCTGCATGTGGGGGAATAAAAATATGCCCAGATCTTTTCTGCATGTGGGGAAATGTAGAAAAGATTAAGAATTGTGAGATTGGCAGTGATGTATGGCTATGTTATACTGGAATTAAGAGCTTTGCCGGGTGAGGCAAGTGTGTGAATGGAAGGTATTTGTCTGGGGCGGTGCGGTGGTATACGGCAAAGATTTCTGACGCAGTATTTCACGCCCGACAGAGTGGATGGGATGCATTATTTTGCAGAATTGTTATAAAAACGGTTGGATATTGTGGCGGATTCAACGGAAAGAAGGGGGATTCTTTATGAGAAAAAGAGAAGGATTTGTAAAGCAGGCAGCGATTTTCGCGGCAGCGGCACTGGTTGTGCCGGCAGCGGCGCAGGCGAAGGAAGATCCGGGGGAAGAGTTGGAGGAAATTTTGGAGACACAGATGGAGCAGGGGGAAAAATCACTGCTTTCTAAAACACTTGGCCTGGACGAACTGCAGGAGAATATGGAGGAAGAAGGATTTTCTGTGCAGACGAAGTTTGGAGTTTCCAGAGAAACGTGGGAATTGCTTGGGGTAGAGGCACCGACATCGGAAGATGGATATCTACAGATGAATCTGCGGGCAGCAGAGGATGCGGAAAGATGGCAGTTTGATCTGGATGCCGCAACGGATGAGAATACAAAGTTTTTAACCCTTTCTCTGTATGCAGATGAAGACCAGCTGGCGGTGTCGATTCCGCAGTTTTATGACGGAGCGCTGGCGATTCGCTCGGGCAGCCTTTTACAGCAGTATAATGGTTCGTGGCTGGAGCAGATGTTAGATCAGCCGCTTGAGGAGGATGTTGATCTGTCGTTTGTTCCTGGCGAGCAGGAAGAGGATGAGACACAAGAAGATGATTCCTGGGAGCTGGTGAAGGATGCTGCGCGTGTGGAGAAAAGCGAGCAGGGAGATGAGACGGTTTATTCGGTGATTGTGCCCACGGAAACCTTTCTGGAATTTTGCCAGGCGCAGTATGACGGAATGGTAGAATGGCTTGCGGGTATGGCAACGGTAACAACATATGGAGATGAGGAAGCATTTTTTGCCTGCCTGAAAGAGGCGATGGAAGAAGAGTGCGTACTTGATTTTCATGTAAAGGATACACTTTTAACAAACATTACGCTGGAAACGACGATCAATACGGCAGCGATTGAGGAATATCAGAGAGAGCAGGAAAATTCAGAAAATCCGGATGGACCGACAGTATCATTCGGGGCTGTTTTACCGGGCACTCAGACGGAGACAGGCGGGACGAATGAGGAGAATGCAGAAGCAGATCAGAATGAAGTCACAAAACAGATCATAGGTGGTGCAGATGGTTCTACTGCCATTTATCTTGGCAGTACCGGAGTCATCACAGAAAAGCTTTCGTTTGCATTTACAGATCCGGAAAATCCGAAGGCCGGATTTGAGAGTTCTTTGAAACTCGAAAATGGAGAAAAAAAGATCACCGTGGAACTGTCGGGCGAGCGGAAACAGACCAAAAATACGGAAACGTATACCCTTCATCTGACACAGAGCGATGACGATGGAATCAACTTTGATGAGGATTTTTACAACGTAAGTTTTAATGCTGAAACAGGAGAATATGATGGCGTTCTGAATTTTGGAGAGGAAGTCGGAATGATCGGACTTGACGCTGCCTTCACAGAGATCAAAGCAGGAGAAAGTTTTGATCTGAGAGTGGACGGGCTTACGATAGCGGATGAGACAGGCGCCGGTTCTATAAATGGAACCGTTTCTGTGGAGGCCAGTCCGGGCGAGTTAAAAGCACCGGAAAATGAAAAGATGTTTTTCGAACTGACGGAGGCACAGCTGCTCAATCTTGTGATGGAGATTCAGGGAAAAGGAACGGCATGGCAGGAGAAATTTATGCCGGAGCAGTCGGAGACAGAGGATGCGCTGTACGGAAAAGATTATGCGTACGGTGAGCATGAAACCGGAGAAGAGGAAGAGCCGGATTACGGCACTGACAGTGCGCTTCCGGGAGACGGTTACAGAGCGGATGAGGGAAATGGAAACCAGCCGGAACAGGATGGTGAGCAGAATGCGGAGCAGCCGGGGTACAACGGAGAGCAAAGTGGAGCGTATCCGGAAAATTCAAACGGGGATCATCCGGAGGCAGCGCCGTCCGGCGATACAGCGGTGGCGTAAGCACAGATAAGGGGGGATAACATATGCCAGAGAGCAGAACCATAAAATTAAATAATGGAATCGAAATGGACCGCGTCGGTCTTGGTTTCTGGGAGGTGCGCGGAGCGGAGGCAGAAAAAACGCTTGCCAGTGCAGTGGAAGCGGGATACCGCAGGATCGATACAGCGATGTACTATCACAATGAAGAGGATGTCGGAGCAGGCATCCTCGCCTGCGGGATTCCGCGCAAGGATCTGTTTGTTGCATCGAAGATCTGGTATACGGATATGTGTGGCGGGCGGCAGGAGGAGACATTTTATAAGAGCCTCGAAGCGCTGGGCCTGGATTACATTGATCTGTATTACCTGCACTGGCCGCTTGGCGAGGTGACAGAATCCTGGAAAGTGCTGGAGCGGCTGTATGAAGCCGGAAAGATCCACGCGATCGGTGTCTGCAACTTCCAACCGGCGCACCTGCAGAAATTGCTTGCGAAAGCAAATGTCTGCCCGGCGGTGGATCAGATCGAAAGCAATCCGTGTTTTCAGCAGTCGCAGGCTGTGGCATTTTGCCAGAAGGAGGGCATTGTGCCGGAAGCGTGGGGACCGCTTGGAAAAGGAAAAGATCTTGGCGAACCGCTTCTTCTGGAACTGGCTGCGAAATACGAAAAGACACCGGCGCAGATCGTACTGCGCTGGCATCTGCAGCGCGGCCTGACCGTCATACCGAAATCTGTTCATCCGGAGCGTCAGCGCCAGAACCTGGATGTCTGGGACTTTACGCTGGAAGAGGCGGACATGGAGAAGATGTGCACCCTGGATACCGGAAAATCAAAACGCGGGTATCCGGCGGAGTTTCGGTTTGATGGGGGAATGTAAGAATGGGAAGAAACGGCGGCAGACTCACTTTCCGATGCGGTATGCTCAGACACTTTGACATTGGAGTCGTTTCCTTCGACACCAAGCTGCTCAAGCAGCTCGGGGTAAATGACAGCCTGCTCACTTTGCCGTTTGGTTTCCGGCGTGAGCACGGTACTATGCAGGGAGCAGGTTTCTTCCGGCTGCGTGCCGTCAGCAAAATATTCCAGATACGTATCGGGACAGCCGTTTTCGTTTGCGCGAAGATGGCTGTCTTTGCATATGGAGACAGAGACGACGGAATCCGGCTGCGGAAATGCAGCAATTGAAAGATCGGTGTGGACGCGGTTCATGACGGCGCTCCAGAGCGTTTTCTGATAGCTGTGTGCGAAGGTGGGGAGTGCACTGTGATCGTCGTATCCGCCCCAGACGGAGCACGTATAATACGGGGTGCTGCCTGCAAACCAGATGTCGCGGTAGTCGGAGGTGGTGCCGGTCTTTCCGGCGACGGGCTGACCGGCAGCGGAGACGGTTCCATAAGCAGTTCCGGATGGGTCAGAAACGACGCTGCACAGCGCATCGGTGAGCAGAAACGCGGTGCTGTCTTTTAAGATACGGGTATTGTCGCGCTGCACCGGTGTTTTCTGGAAGAATTCTGAGGCAGAAAAATCGCGCACCTGGTTTTTTGCCTCGGAAAAACCAAAGAGAATGTTGCCATTTCGGTCCTCAATTCGCGTGAAAAATCGTGGTGTACGGTAAATGCCGCCGTTTGCGATCGCGGCGTAGGCGGCGCAAAGCTCAAGATTGGAAACGCCCTCTGTGATGCCGCCCAGGGCAAGCGGCTGGATGACATCAGAGGCACCATCGGAGCCGTCCGCGTCATGAAGCGTTGTGATACCGAACCGTCTGGCGTAGGAAAAACCGACCTGCGGAGAGATTTCCGTGATGCAGCGTACCGCAGCGACGTTGACAGAGCGAACAATCGCCTCGCGGATTGTGACGTTTCCGCCGTAATCGGTGTCATCCCAGTTGCCGACCGGAGTGCCGTCTGTATAAGTGAACGGCTCATTTTCATAGCAGGAGGCGAGCGTTTTGTCACAGGCATCCAGTGCTGGGGCGTACGCGGCAAGGATTTTAAAGGTAGAGCCGGGCTGACGCAGCGAATCAGTGGCGCGATTTAGCGTGAGACTGGCGTTTTTTTTGCCGCGGCCGCCGACGATGGCGCGCACGCAGCCGGTTTTCTGGTCGATCAGGACGAGCGAAGCCTGCAGCTGCGCATCGTTTCCGGCTTCATCGGGGAAAGTGGCGGGATTGGAAAATTCTTCCTCGCAGATCTGCTGGAGAGCGTCATCCTGCGCTGAGTAAATGCGCAGGCCACCGCAGAAAACGGCGCGGGCGGCCTGTTCCTGCGAGTATCCTTTTTCCGTCATCAGAATCTCCTGCACCTGGGCAATCAGCGCGTCCTCATAATAAGAATAGACGGATCCGGTGTCCATTTCCGGATCTGTCTGTCGGACCCGGTTGTAGACCGGATCATTTTCTGCAGCCTGATGCTCAGCAGCAGAAATGTAGCCCTGCTGCTGCATGTAATTCAAAACGGTGAGCTGGCGGCTTCTGCTTGCCGCGGGATGCAGCACCGGATCATAACCGGAAGGATTCTGCAGCGCGGCGGCGAGCACAGCTGCCTCGGAGAGCGTGAGGGAAGAGGTGTCCTTTGCAAAGTATCGCCTTGCAGCGGCCTGTGCACCGTAGCAGCCGGAGCCGAAGTTTACGGTGTTCAGATAATTTTCCAGAATCTCTTCTTTGGAAAGCCGTTTTTCAAGCTGGAGCGCGAGATGCTGTTCCTGCACCTTGCGGCACATGCGGTCATAAAAGGAGTTCTCCTGTGTCCACTGTGTAAAGACGCTGTTTTTGATGAGCTGCTGAGTGATCGTGCTCGCACCCTCCGAAAAGGAGCCGTGGGTAATGCCGTTGAAAAATGCACGCAGGATGCCTTTTGTGTCGATCCCGTGATGCTCATAAAAGCGCCGGTCCTCGATGGCGACGACGGCATTCTGGAGATAAACGGAGATTTCATCAAGCCTCACGATGTCGCGATTGGAAGCGGCAAGCGTCAGGCGGCGGATTTCGTTGCCCTCCTGATCACACAGATAAGTGGCAGATTCCTGCGGGGAGACAGAAATCGCATCGATCGAGGGCGCGGAGGCGATCAGACGCCACAGAAAAAGAAGGAAAAGCAGACACAATATCCCAAACGAGATGGCAGCGCCGATCAGAATTTTGCGCCAGGGAAGACGACGCAGACGATGATGCAGGCTGCGAACTTTCGGAAAATGAAATTTTTGCGGGAAAGACAGGTGGTTCATGGCAGGCTCCTTCCGGTCAGAGCGGATATTCCAGGTCCGCTGTGCTGCTTGTAGAATCATAAGGAATTCGGGATCATAAAAACAGTGTTTCCTGAGCGGGACAAAAACATACGCCGAGTGCTTGCCACAGCACCGAAATCTTGCTATGATGAAGAATGAAATATCATAAGGCGGGATTTGACAGCGGCCAGTCAAAAACAGAAACAGGTGAAACCATGAAAGAGATAAAGATAGTATACGAGGGCGGCGAGGGCGAGCTGATCGAGAAGAAATCGCGGTTTGTCGCTACGGTGCGCCCGGTGGAAAGTGAAGAGGAAGCGCTGGATTTTATCGCGGCGATGAAGAAAAAATACTGGAATGCGACACACAACTGCTCGGCGTTTGTAGTGGGTGAAAACCAGGAGCTGCAGCGCTGTAGTGATGACGGGGAGCCGCAGGGAACGGCGGGGCGTCCGATGCTCGATGTGCTGCTCGGTGAGGAAATCCACAATGCAGCGGTTGTGGTGACGCGTTATTTCGGCGGCACACTGCTCGGCACGGGCGGTCTGGTGCGTGCCTACTCAAAATCCGTGCAGGAAGGATTACGCGCAAGCAAGATCATTGAGAAAAAGATCGGCGCACTGCTCGGCATCAGGACGGACTACAACGGGCTTGGCAAGGTGCAGTATCTGCTCGGGCAGAGGGGGCTTACGATCACAGGCTCCGAGTACACGGATATCGTGACGGTGGAAACGCTGGTGCCGCAGGCGCAGCTGCAGGAACTCAAAGAGGCAATCACGGAAGGCACGAACGGGCGCGCGGAGTTTATCAAAGAGGAAGCGGTTTGCTTTGCATTTGTGGACGGGGAGCCGCTGATTTTCTGAGCCAAACCGATATTTTCTGCTAGTTGGAAGAAAGCTACAGCAGAAGAGAAACTGGATTAATGACAGGATGCAGCTAATCCGCATAGAGGAAGGGCAGCATAATGGAAAAAATCAGACTAACATTATGGTAACATCAGGAGATGATAAAAAATGACAACAGCAGAAAAAGAATCCGAAATAAAGAATACAGACAACAACACAATGCATGCAGCATCGCCACACCTTTCCGACGCCCCGATCGGTGTCTTTGATTCCGGCGTGGGAGGACTGACAGTTGTGCGGGAGATCATGCGCAACCTGCCAAATGAAAGGATCGTCTATTTCGGCGATACAGCGCGTGTGCCATATGGAAGCAAATCTCAGGAAAATGTAATCCGATTTTCGAAGCAGATTATTCATTTCCTGCAGACGCAGGGCGTGAAAGCGATTGTCATCGCCTGCAACACGGCGAGTGCGCTGGCACTTGACGCGGTGGAGACGGATCTGGACATTCCGATCATCGGAGTAATCAAACCGGGTGCACACATGGCGGCGAAAGCAACGCACAACAAACGTGTCGGCGTAATCGGAACGGAGAGCACGATCCGCAGCCGCACATACGACCGTTTTATTCAGCAGCAGGATCCGGAGATCGTCGTGTTTGGAAAGGCATGTCCGCTTTTCGTGCCGCTTGTCGAGGAGGGCTGGCTGAAGGACAGCGTGACAGAGGAGGTCGCAAGGCGGTATTTAAGCGAGTTGCTGCGCAAGGATATCGACACGCTTGTACTTGGTTGTACACATTATCCGCTGATCCGCTCGCTCGTCGGCAAAATCGCAGGCGATCAGGTGACGCTTGTCAACCCGGCGTATGAGACGGCTCAGGAGCTGCGAAGGCTTCTGGAGCAGGAACAGCTGATCAACACAGGAGAGAACAATAAAAAAGACGAGATGCATCAGTTTTATGTCAGTGACGCGGCGGAGAAATTCGGAGAGTTTGCGAACTCAATCCTGCCGTATGACGTAAAGCGTGCGCGGAAAATCAACATAGAGGAGTACTGAAAAAATTATGACGGAAGACGTACTGATTACCGTGACGGGACTTCATGCAGTAAACGGGGAAAAAGATGCGGAGGATAAGGTGGAGATCACCTCTGCAGGAAAATATTACAAAAAAAACGGAAAGCACTTTGTGCTCTACGATGAGGTAGCAGAAGAGACCGGGGACATCATCAAAAACCGCCTCAAACTCTCAGATAGCGCGATGGAGATTCACAAGACGGGACCGATGAAGACCAGCATGGTGTTTGAAAATGGCAAAAAAAATATGAGCTGGTATGGCACACCGTACGGAAATATGCTGGCGGGCATCGAAGTAACTGGAATGGATGTGCAGGAAAGCGAAGATCTGATCGATGTCAATATCGATTACATTCTGGAAATGAATTATGAACACGTATCGGATGCCGCGATCCATATCCGGATTATGGCAAAAGACAGCGGACTGTTCCGGCTGATGTAAAGTGTGCAGAAAGAGAAAAAGAAAAGACTTCGTGGAATCCCCACGGAGCCTTTTTTATACTGGTTTATTTACTTTTTTTCTTTGCCTTCTGATTTTTTGATTTTGATTCTTCGGCCTCAAGCTCTTTCTGGGCTTTAGAGAGCTTTGCACGGAGCTTCTGCATCATGGATTTTTTCTTTGGCGGAGCTTCGAGCGGTCCGCGCACGCCGCGTACTTCCATGATGTAAATACCGCTGACAACGGCTTCTTTTTTCACCGGAATGGTGTCGAAGATCGCTGCGTCTGCAACGAGTGTCATGATTCTCGGTCCAACTTTCGCCTTTACAATCGGAAGCTTGGAACGGCGCATAAGCTTTGGCGTCTGATCGATGACCATCTGCGGAAGTCCCGCTTCCTTGATGGGCATTCGTTTTTTATCGATGATCAGCATACTGACGGTCTGCTTTGCAGCCTCCATCTGTTCCTGCTGTGCCATCTGCTTTTTCTGCATCTTCCGGCCAACGAAGTAGAGGACAACGAGTGCGATGACAAGAATAATCAGGATAACCAGTAATACCTTGAGAAATGTCGACATATGTACCCTCCCACAAACAGAATTCAAACCATATTTTAGCATTGTTCCATGGAAAGTGCAAGCAGTAAGTGACGGAAAAATCGGGGAGGGAAGGAAGGCGCGAAGCGGATTGCGAATATCTGCTTTGGCTCAGAAGGGATCAGGGCTATTTTGATCTTTGGGGGGAGACAGTCTCATACTTGGAAAGAGGAGAAATCTATGGTACACTGTGGATAAGTTCCGGCAATTTCGTGGAAAGTGTGGACAGTGTCTGAAACTGCGTGAAAATGAACACAGGTCGCGAAGCGGATTGCGAATGTCCGTTTTACTGTCAGAAGCTCCGCAGGAAGTCTGTCAGGCGTACAGAAAATGCTGTCACAAATTTTGTCGGATATGCGAAAACAGCAGCCGGAGGCTGCAGAAACGAAAGAAAAGGAGACAAACTTATGCGTTTACATTCCCTTGACTTAAAGACCATTCAGATCAGTGATCCGTTCTGGTCGAAACACGTGGACCTGGTAAGAAATGCGATCATTCCGTATCAGTGGGAGGCAATGAATGACCGGATTCCGGATGCGGAGTCGAGCCATTGCCTGGAGAACTTCCGCATTGCGGCAGGCAGAAGCGTGGGCGAATTCTACGGCGCGGTATTTCAGGATACTGACGTGGCAAAATGGCTGGAGGCAGTCGGATTTTCGCTTGCATGTTATCCGGACGAGGCGCTTGAGAAGACAGTGGATGAGGTCATTGACCTGATTGCGGAGGCTCAGTGTGAGGATGGTTACATCAACACGTATTTTACGATCAAGGAACCAGACAGACGGTGGAGCGACCTGTGTGAAGGCCACGAGCTTTATACAGCCGGACATCTGATGGAAGCGGCGGTTGCATATTATGAGGGAACCGGAAAACGGAAATTTCTGGACTGTATGTGCCGTTTTGCAGATCTGATCGCCGATACCTTTGGCACAGAGGAAGGAAAGATTCACGGTTATCCGGGGCATGAGGAGGTCGAGATCGGCCTTGTAAAGCTGTACCGTGTGACTGGGAACCAGAAATATCTCGATCTGGCAAAATATTTTGTTGATGCACGCGGTGTCGGAGAAAACTATTTCATGAAGGAAATGAGCCGCCCGGACTATAAGATGATCTTCCCGGAATTCGTGGATTATACGCCGGCCTATTCACAGTCAGACCGTCCGGTGCGCGAACTGAAGACGGCAGAAGGCCATGCAGTGCGTGCCGTTTACCTCTACAGCGCGATGGCAGATCTGGCGGAAGCGTACGACGATGACGGCCTGAAAAAAGCCTGCGAGACGCTGTGGGAGAATATCACACAGAAGCGCATGTATTTAACCGGTGGTATCGGCTCCTCTGGGCACCTGGAGCGTTTTACGGTCGATTACGACCTGCCGAATGAGTACAATTATTCGGAGAGCTGTGCATCAATCGGACTTGCCATGTTCGGCATGCGGATGAATCAGATCACAAAGGAAGCCCGCTATGCGGACGTTGTGGAGCGGGCACTTTACAATACGGTCCTTGCGGGTATTGCGCTTGACGGAAAGAGCTTCTTCTATGTAAATCCGCTGGAGGTATGGCCGCCTGCCTGCATGCCGGGCACTTCCAAAAAGCATGTCAAACCGATCCGTCAGAAATGGTTCGGCGTAGCGTGCTGCCCGCCGAATATCGCGCGGACGCTGGCATCGCTTGGCCAGTATATTTACTCGGTGGATGATAAGAAACGTGAACTGTATGTTAATCTTTTTGTATCAAACACAACGGAGATCGCTTTTGGGGACGGACCGGCAACGCAGGTCTGCATGGAAACCCGTTTCCCGTGGGAGCCGAGCGTTCGATTTGCATTTTCGAATGTGCCGGAGAGTGGAATGGATCTGCTTGTGCGTGTGCCGGATTACGCAGAAAATTATCACATGACGGTCGGTGGAGAAGCAGTCGGAAGCCGCACGGAAAACGGTTACTGGAAGCTGCACGTGGAGAAGGACTGCCGCGTCGAGGTTGCATTTGAGACACCGGCGCACTACGTTTATGCAAATCCGCAGGTGCGTGCCGATGCCGGAAAGGCAGCGATCATGCGCGGACCGCTCGTATACTGCCTGGAGGAGTGCGACAACGGTTCCAATCTTCCGTGGATTTTCCCGGATACCGACGCACCGCTTGGAGAGGAGCGCTCAGAGCTGTTTGGCGGCTGTGTGGTCATCAAAGGAAAAGGAAAACGCGGCGTGGAATCCTCCTGGAAGGGCGGCCTTTACGGACTGCGCAAGCCGGAGCTTGAGGACGTGGAATTTACCGCTGTTCCGTATCCGTACTGGAACAACCGCGGCGAGGGCGAGATGATCGTGTGGATGCGGGCGCTGTAAGGGAAGAAGAGAGAAAAAGAAAAGCAATGCAAAACAGCTGAGACCGGCGTGTATTTCGGTGACAATCGTAATTTAAGGAAGCAAAAGACTTGAATTTAGGAAGCGTCTGTAGTATACTACAGATACAAAAAGGGAAAGCCAGAGACATACGGCCTACCCTCCGATAAAAATGAAATGCTTTGATGCTCTACAGCATCAGCCGTTCACTATGGCGGTAGTGGGCGGCTATTTTTTTGCTCCGAAGATCGTGTAGCACAATCCAACGAGAGCAACGATGAAGATACTAAACTGAATCAGATCAGTGTATGTAACGTACATCGGCATCCCTCCTTTCTTTCGTCTGGAGGGCTGTCCCTCCGAAGAGGATAGGCCGCCTTTTTTGTGTTCTGACTTTCCGTAAGAAGAGTATAACAGAATCTTCTGCGAATGTACAGATGTTCGTAAGAACGAAGAAGTGTAAATGAGTAGATTTGAAAAAATTCAGTTCTGTGTAAATTCTGTGTTTTTTCTTAAAAAAGAGAGAAGCCGGTGCAAAAGTAAAAACGGATATGCTATAATGTGAGAAACAAGGCAGGTGTTTGCATGGATGTAAAGCTTCGATCATATACTGACCTGCGTAAGGGACTCACCGCTGAGGAGGCGGCTGCCCGCAGGGAAAAGGGTGAATATAATGAACAGCTGAAGAAGACGACCAAGAGCTACCGCATGATCTTCCGGGACAATCTGATGACGCTGTTCAACCTCATCAATGTCATCCTGGCCGCATTGGTCTTCATCACCGGCAATTACCGCAATATGCTCTTTCTGGGCGTCATTATTTCCAATATCGTCATCGGCATCTTTCAGGAGATCCGCTCCAAGCGTGTGCTGGACAGGCTCTCGCTGCTCTCGCAGACGCATGTGAAGGCCCTGCGCGATGGCAGAGAATGTGAGCTGGCCCTGGATGAGATCGTCATGGACGATCTGTTGTTTCTGTCCAACGGAGATCAGATCCCCTGCGATGCCATCGTCCGGGAGGGCAGGCTGGAATGCAATGAATCGCTGGTGAGCGGGGAGTCGGACATCCTCAAGGAAGCGGGCAGCTTTTTGTATTCCGGCAGCTTTGCGGTCAGCGGGCATGTCTGCGCGCAAGTCTGTGCTGTCGGCAGACAGACGTATGTCCACACGATCCTCGATCATGCCAGACAGGTGCGCCGCCATCCTTCACAGCTGCGTGATGCGATCAATTTCATCATCAAGACCGTGAGCATCATCATCGTGCCGATGGGGCTGCTGCTGATGGGAAAGCAGCTGTTCTTTACGCAGACCGTGTCACAACAGTTTCACCATCATATGCTGGTGAAATCCAAACACCTGAATTTGGTAAAGGCCTTGATCAAATCATGCGC
>ERZ824488.2809-NODE-2809-length-14471-cov-12.296546_pt1 | contig 14471 bp, 14 predicted proteins | sample MGYA00519936_ERZ824488 | MGnify/ENA primary metagenome ERZ824488 (study PRJEB31778, sample SAMEA3449153) | human gut metagenome | biome: human gut; feature: human-associated habitat; material: faeces | place: United Kingdom | collected 2010/2012 ... | reverse complement strand
GAGTGCCACCTTGCCAAGGTGGATGTCGCGAGTCCGAATCTCGTCTACCGCTCCATGTCAACACTCGTCTGAAGAGGCGGGTGTTTTTCTTTTTTTCAAAAAAAATCGGGAAGAAAAATGCGCCCTCGTCCGTCGAATAGACAGAATATGGAAAAGCGGAAAAAACCGCAGAAAGAGGGGAAAATAAATGAAGAAAAAGTTTGTTGCGTGTCTGCTTGCGGGACTGATGCTGCTTGGCGCGGCGGCGCTGGCGGACGGCGGGGAATGGCACGAAAGCCGGATCGGCGGCTCTGTGCGATTGACCGGCTATACCGGCGATTACAACGGTTACGTTTCGGCAGACGGCCTCGGCGGCGTGGCCGGCGCGGACGACGGACATGTGACCGTCATCAGCAAGAGCGCGACCCTGTGGAGCGAACCGAGCACGGGCAGCAAGAAAGTCGCCTCGATGAACCATCAGGATGTGGCGCTGTGCCTGTACGACGGAGGCTACGAGCCGGTGATGCAGAACAACTTTTATCATGTGGACTACAAGGGCAAAACCGGCTGGGTCAATGCATCCTATGTCGTGCGCAACAAGCTGGAAATCGTGCTGATGGAGAGCAACGTTCCGGCCTATGTCGCGCCGGACAGGAACGCCAAGAAGGTCGGCTCGCTGAGCAAAATGACCCGCTACCGCGTGATCGGGTTCTACGACGATTACTACATCGTCTCCTTCCGCGGCGCGGCCTGCGCGTATATCCCGATGAGCTGCCGCCATTATGATTCCACGTTTGAGCTGCTGCATAGGCAGGCGCCGAACGCCGCCGGAACCATCCAATACGATACCCCGCTTCGCACCGGTCCGGATGACAGCTATCCCGAAATCAAAACGATGAAAGGCGGAGAGACGTTCTCCTGCATCAACGAAATCGACGGCTGGTATGTGATATCATACTCGGATAAAAACACGGATGGCGAGGTCTTTGCGTTCATTGATTCGGATGCGGCGACGGTGACGTGGAACAGCGGATATTGAAGATGGGCGGATTGCATGCGGGCGCAGGATTGGAACGGCGGCGTATGAACGGAAAAAACACATGGAACATGCGTAGAAAGAAGGAGTCGTTATGAAGAAAAAGATGGCGGCGTGTCTGCTTGCGGGACTGATGCTGCTGCTTGGTACGGCGGCGCTGGCGGACGGCGGAAGCGGATGGCTGAACAGCGCGACCCGCGGTTCCTTACAGCTCGCCTCCTATGCGGGGGACTACAACGGGTATGTCGATGTGGATGGCTACGGCGGCAGTCAGGCGGACGACAGCCTGTGGGTGACGGTGATCAGCAAGAAGGCCACCGTTTGGAGCAGCCCGAGCACGGGAAGCAAGCAGCTCGGCGGAGAACCGTTTGGCGACGGGCTTCGCGTCGCGACGAATGATTCGGGTCAGCCGATCATGGAAAAGAACTTCTATAAAGTGGACTACAACGGCAAAACCGGCTGGATCAACGCATCCTATGTCGTGCGCAACAAGCTGGAAATCGTGCTGATGGAGAGCAACGTTCCGGCCTATGTCGCGCCGGACAGGAACGCCAAGAAGGTCGGCTCGCTGAGCAAAATGACCCGCTACCGCGTGATTGGGTTCTACGATGATTACTACATCGTGTCTTTCCGCGGCGCGGCCTGCGCGTATATCCCGATGGGCTGCCGCCATTATGACACGACGTTTGAGGCGGCCGAAAGAACGTCGAGCTATGGAAAAGGAACGGTGGCCTATTCGACCAAACTGCGGACAGGCCCCGGCGAAAGCTATCCGGAAATCAAGGAGCTGAAAGAGGGCGAAACGGTCGTGTGCCTTGACAAAATCGAAGGCTGGTATGTCCTCTGGTATTCGGGCAAAAATACGGACGGCCAAATTCTTGCGTTTGTGGATGCGAATGCGGTGAATATGAACCGGTAAAGCGGCGCACGCGGCTTGCTATGGATATGAAACGACAATCGAAAACCGAACGATTTTCAAAAGAAAATGAATTTCTATCGGAAATCGGTTGCTTTCCTCGGGCTTTTTTGTTACAATACGGAGCGCAACATGTTCAGGCGTTGTCCTTGTGACGAAAGAAAGGGGAACTTCAACCATGGCTAAGCAGCTCGAAATGATGTATGAAGGCAAGGCGAAGCAGGTCTTTGCGACCGACGATCCCACCCTCGCGGTGATCCATTATAAAGATGACGCGACCGCGTTCAACGGCCTCAAGAAGGGCACGATCGTGGGCAAGGGCGTGGTGAACAACCTCGTCAGCAACCATCTGTTCAAGATGCTGGAGGCGAACGGCGTCAAGACCCATCTGGTCGAACAGCTCAACGAGCGCGACAGCGTGGTGCGCCGCGTGTCCATCGTGCCGATTGAGGTCATTGTGCGCAACATCGCCGCGGGCAGCCTTTCCAAGCGCCTCGGCCTGCCGGAGGGCACGAAGCTCAAGACCACCGTGCTGGAGTATTGCTACAAGAACGACGATCTCGGCGACCCGATGATTAACGATTACCACATCGCCGCGATGGAGCTGGCGACGAAGGACGAAATGGCGCAGATTGCGGCCATGGCGCTCAAGGTCAACGAGCTGCTGACCGCCTATTTGAAGGATCTGGGCATCGAGCTGATTGATTTCAAGCTCGAGTTCGGCCGCTTCAACGGCGAAATCCTGCTGGCGGACGAAATCTCCCCAGATACCTGCCGCTTCTGGGACAGCAAGACCGGCGAAAAGCTGGATAAGGATCGCTTCCGCCGCGATCTGGGCCATGTGGAGGACGCGTATCAGGAAATCCTGCGCCGCCTGATGGGAGGACACGAGGAATGATCGACCGCTACACCCGCCCGGAGATGGCGGCGCTTTGGACCAAGCAGAAGAAGTTTGAAACGTGGCTCGAGGTGGAGCTGAACGCGACCGACGCATGGGTGAAGCTGGGCAAGGTGCCCGCCGAAGCCGCCGCCGAGATGCGCAAAAACGCGAAATTCACCGTTGAGCGCGTGGAGGAAATCGAGCAGTCCACCCGCCACGACGTTGTGGCGTTCACCCGCTGCGTGGCCGAGAGCCTGGGCGAGGAATCGAAGTACCTGCACTTCGGCTTGACCAGCACGGACGTGGTGGATACCGCGCTTTCCAGCATCGTCTCTCAGGCGCTGGATATCATCGAGGCCGATATGCGCAGGTTCATCGACGTGCTGGCCGCTCAGGCGGTCAAATACAAGATGACCCCGTGCATGGGCCGCACCCACGGCGTTCACGCCGAGCCGACGACGCTGGGGCTGAAATTCGCGCTCTGGTATGCCGAAATGCAGCGCAACCTTGAGCGCATGGAGCACGCGCACAAGATCACCCGCGTAGGCAAGATCTCCGGCGCGGTCGGCACCTATGCCAACGTCGATCCGTTTGTGGAAAAATACGTCTGCGAGCAGATGGGGCTGGAGCCGTCGCCGATCAGCACGCAGGTGCTCCAGCGCGACCGCTACGCCGAGCTGCTGAGCGTCATCGCCATCACCGGCTGCAGCTTGGAAAAGTTCGCCACCGAAGTGCGCGGTCTGCAAAAGACCGAGCTGCGCGAGGTGGAGGAGCCGTTCCGCGCGGGGCAGAAGGGTTCTTCCGCCATGCCGCACAAGCGCAACCCGATCAACTGCGAAAAGGTCTGCGGCCTCTCCCGCGTGCTGCGCGGTTACGCGCTGGCGGCGATGGAGGACGTGGCGCTCTGGCATGAGCGCGACATCAGCCATTCTTCCGTCGAGCGCATCATCCTGCCGGACGCGACCGAGCTGCTGGATTACATGCTCGTGCTGATGACCCGTATTCTGGGCGATCTGTTCGTCTATCCGGAGAATATGCTCCGCTCGATGAGCATGTCCTACGGTCTGCCCAATTCTCAGCACGTGCTGCTGACGCTGATCGACAAGGGCATGCTGCGCGAGACGGCCTACGACTGCGTGCAGCGCTGCGCCATGCGCGCGTGGCAGGAGCAGAAGCCCTTCCGCCAGATGCTCGAACAGGATGAGACGGTCACGAGCCACCTCAGCCCCGCGGAGCTGGACGAGTGCTTCGAGCTTTCCTACCACTACAAGCATGTGGACGAGGTTTTTAAGCGCCTCGGCCTCGAAAAATAACGGAATATCGCAGAAATCATAAACAGAATCACCCAAGAAACAATGTTTTTCTTGGGTGATTCTTCTGTTTTTTAAGGAAAAAGAAACGGCAGCCTTGTCACATTTCATTTTTTAATCTATAATAATATGAACGTTGTGCCTAAATTGAGAACGATTTTTGGCTTTGCCTTTGGAGGCGTCATGTACAAATTGCTGCTGGTTTCCGATAAAGAGGAAATCCGTTCGCTGTATCGCCGTTATGCCGAGTGGAATACCCTCGGCTTTGAGCAGCCCGACGTCGCGGAAAACGCGCAGCAGGGCATTGATTTGCTCAGCCATCGCCGCTATGATGCGATTTCCTCCCTGCTCAGCGTGAGCGAGGGCAAGAAATTCTTTGCGTATCTCTCTCGTCGCCCGGAAATGCTCGGCATGGAAACCGCGCGGGACGAGGAGCATCTGCGCCGGGAGATCAGCACCGCCCGCCGCGCGCTCTCCACGCGGGACGCGAGTCGGCAGAGCAAGCAGGTGGACGATTACACGAAGGTGCTGCAGGGGGAGTTCTTCTGCGATCTGCTGCGCGGCGCGGCCTTTGACTGCACGAAGATCGACGAGCGCATGCAGTCGCTCAAGCTCGACGCGCTGGATGCGGCGCGACCGGTGGTCACCTCTTCCTTCCGGCTGCCGCAGGGCGATTATTTCCTCTCCGAGGTCTGGCGTTACGGCCGCGATCGGCTGGAAAATGCGCTCAAAAACATCTTCGAAAACGGCGATCCGAAGATGGCGTTCGTGCTGCTGATTATCAACCCGCATCACATGCGCCTGCTCGCCGCGCCGCGCGAGGAGATGAGCAAAGAGGAAGCATACGACAGGATGATGGCGCATCTGGCGAGCTGTCAGGCCAATCTCGAACAGTATTTCGAGCTGACGCTGACCATCAAGCGCGTCGTGCCGTATGACAACCTGTACGCCCTCAGCCGGGAGAACGCGGCGAGGACGGCGCACTGAATCCTGCTTTTTAGACGAGGCTGTCAAGCGTGGCAGCCCCGTCTTTTTTGCGTGAAAAAAACATACCTTTCCCCAGCGGGAGGGGATGGCATGCGGAAAAGAGGCTTTGCGCTTTCGCTCGGACTGCCGGAGGACGCGACGAGCGACTGCGCGCGCGTGACGCTCAGCGGGCAGAGCGCGGCGCTCGTGGAGGGGCAGCACGGCGTGATCGAGCTGACGGAGAGCCGCGTGCGCCTGCGGACGGGGCGAGGGGTGCTGACCGTGCAGGGCGAAGGGCTTCGGCTGCGGGCGCTCTCCGTCGATGCGGCGCTCATCGAGGGGCACGTGCTGACGGCGACCTACGCCGGGGGAGGGCGAGCGCCATGAACCTGACCTTGGAGCTTTCCGGGCTGAATCTGGAGCGCCTGCTCCGCGCGGCGGGAGCCTGCGGTGTTCGGATGAAAAACGTCCGCCGGATGGACGAGCGAACCATGCGCGTCGTCGTGCCGGCCGCGCAGAAAAAGAGGATGGCCGCGCTCTGCGAAAAATACGGCTGGCAGATGGCGGAAATTCGGGCGGGCGGGCTGCTGAGGCTCGCAAGGAGCGTAAAAAGGCGATGGACGCTCGGGATCTCCGTGCTGCTCAGCATCTTTTGGGTCTATCTGTCCTCCGAAATGATCTGGCGGGTGGAGATCGACGGCGCGGGGGAAAACGCCGCGGAGGTGCGCCGCTGTCTGGAAGCGGAAAACGCGCGCGTCGGGCGGCTGAAACGGCGGGTTTCGACGGATCATCTGGCCGATGCGCTGGCTTTGGCCGTGCCGGGGCTGGCGCATGCCGCCGCGCGATACGAGGGCAGCACGCTGGTTGTGGATTGTCAGCGGGCGCGCGAGGGCGAACGGGCAGGCGTGGCCGGACAGGGGGCGGAGATCGTCGCGGCGCGGGAGGGCGTTATCGTGCGCATCAGCGCGGAGAGCGGCACGCCGAGGGTGAAGCCCGGTCAGGCCGTCCGCAAAGGGCAGACGCTCATCAGCGGGCAGGAGCGGACGGGCGGCGGTGAAATGCGCGCGTGCAGGGCGCAGGGGGAGATCATCGCGCGGTGCTTTGCGCGCGGAGAGGCGCGCGTTCGGCTGAACGTGACGGGCACGGTGGAAACCGGGGAAATCCGCCGCCGCGTGCGCATCGAAAGCCCGAAGGGCAGCCGCCTTGTGCGGGATGCGCCGGATTTTGACCGGCAGGACGTCAGCGTGGAGCTTCAGCCGATTGTCGGGTTGTATCTGCCCGTCTGGCGGCGCGTGGAGACGCTTGCGCGCACGGTCAGCGTGCCGCGCAGCCGAACCGTCAGCGACGCGCGCAGTCAGGCGCAGGGCGCGGCGGAAAAAATTGCCAAATTAAACTGCCCGAGCGGGGTCGAAATCCTTGACAAATGGGTAGATTATAGTATGATAGATGATGAGTTCGTGTATGCGACTGTGGTGCTCGTTTTTGAAGCGCCCATCGGCGCGCGGCACGGCGCAGATTAGCCCTTCGGGGCGTGGGAGGACTGCTTCTTTGGCAGAGGAACAGAAATTGGCCTCGGGATCCGGGGCTTTGCAGAATGTGTTCGGCACGGGGGACGAAAACATCCGCCTGCTGGAAAAACTGATGCGGGTGCGCGTGGCTTTGCGCGGCGGCGATATCGTGGTGGAGGGCGAGGAAGAGCGGGATGTGGACAACACCCGCGAAATTCTGAAAAAGCTCTGCGCGCTGGCCGAAAAGGGCGAGCGCGTGGATACGGCGGTGGTGCAGTACGCCGTGAGCCTGCTGGAAAAGGGCGAGCTGGATCAACTGGATAACCTGTACGGAGAAATCGTGGCGACGACCTTCCGCGGCCGCCCCATCCGCTGCAAGACGCTCGGCCAGCGGGAATATGTGCGCGCGATTCGCCGCAACACGCTGACCTTCGGCGTCGGCCCGGCGGGAACGGGCAAGACCTATCTGGCGATGGCGATGGCCGTCGCCGCGCTCAAGAGCAAGGAGGTCGAGCGCATCGTGCTGACCCGTCCGGCGGTGGAGGCGGGCGAAAAGCTGGGCTTCCTGCCCGGCGACCTCAACCAGAAGGTCGATCCCTACCTGAGGCCGCTGTACGACGCGATGTTTGACATGCTCGGCGCGGAGACCTGCCAGCGCATGCAGGAGCGCGGCGTGATCGAGGTTGCGCCGCTGGCGTACATGCGCGGCCGCACGCTCTCCGATGCGTTTATCATCCTCGACGAGGCGCAGAACACCACCACCGAGCAAATGAAAATGTTTTTGACGCGCATGGGCTTCCGCTCGCGCATCGTCGTGACGGGCGATCCCTCGCAGATCGACCTGCCGCGCGGCAAGCGCAGCGGCCTGATCGAGGCGGTCGAGGTGCTTGAAGGCGTGGAGGACATCAGCGTGCAGCGGCTGACGCATCACGACGTGGTTCGCCACGAGCTGGTGCAGGCCATCGTGCGCGCGTATGACGAGCACGCTGCCCGCGCAAAGGAGGAATGGAGCGATGGACGTTACGCGCAAGAGCGCCCGCAAATGGATTGACAGCCTGAGCCTTCGCGTGCAGCAGGCGCTGTTTGCGGCGGCGACTTACCTCATCCTGCTGGCGATCTGCCTGTTGGCGATTTCGCCGGAGCAATACGATTTGAGCGTGGGCGACGTCGCGCCCAAGACGATCACGGCCAGCAAGGATATCGTCGATGAATTGACGACCGAGCGGCGCAGGCAGGCCGCGGCGGACGCGGTTTCCCCCGTCTATTATAAAGACGACACGGTTTCCGACACCGTGCTTTCCGACATGGACGCGGTGTTTTCTGAATTGCGCGCCGTTCGAGAGTTGGGCGAGCAGATTCGAAACGCATGGGGCGACGGGGGCGGCGCGTTCACCGAGGCGGACTATGCGCAGGCATCCGGGCTGGTCACGCGTCTGTCGCTGAGCAATTATCAGCTCCGCACGCTGATGAACACCGGCGAGAGCGATTTTGAAAGCCTGTATCAGTCGCTGGTCTCCGCCACGCGCACGACGCTGGTTTCCACCATCACCGAGGGGCAGATCAACGACGCGATCAACAACATTCAGCAGATCGTCTCCTACAACACACGGACGGATCTGTGGTATAACGTGGCGATTCCGACGCTGCGCGCCAGCCTCAAGGCGAATATGCTGATCGACCAGGCGGCGACGGAGGAAAACCGGCAGAAGGCCTGCGACGCGGTGGAGCCGACGGTCTACAAGCAGGATCAAAACATCGTGGTCAAGGGCGACCGGGTGACGGCCGAACAGATCGCGGTGCTGGAATCCCTCGGCTTGCTGGAGGGCAACAGCTTCGATTATCCGCTCTACATCGGCACGGCGATCACGCTGGCGCTGATTCTGGCGAGCGCGTATCTGTATGCCTATCTGTTCGCAAAGCCGATGCTGAGCATGGGGCCGAGCGCGCTGGTGCTGCTGATTGCGAGCGTGCTGACGGTGCTGCTGTGCCTGCTGATGGGCGAATATCTGAACATCAACGCCATGCCCGTCGCGCTGGGCGCGATGCTGGTGGTCAACCTGCTGGGCGCGCGCCCGGCGTATGTGACCAACATGGCGCTGACGCTGATTATCACCCTGCTGACGGCGAAGGGCACGGGGCTGGTCACGTCGCAGACGATGAGCGTCCTGCTGACCTGTTCGCTGGGCGGGCTGGTCGCCATCTGGATGATGCGCAAGAACACGACCCGCGTGATGGTCGTGGTCAGCGGCCTCGTGGTCGGCGCGGTGAATTTCGGCGTCCTCGTCTGCGTCCGCGCGCTGACGTCCAGCGACATGAGCGGCGTGTGGTCGGATATGGCCTACGCCATTGGCGGCGCGGTGGTTTCCGCCGTGCTCTGCGTCGGTTTGCAGCCGATTCTGGAAACGGCGTTCAACCTCGTCACGCCCTCCAAGCTGATCGAGCTTTCCAACCCGAATCAACCGCTCCTGCGGCGGCTGATGATCGAAACGCCGGGCACCTATCACCACTCGATGGTGGTCGCGAATCTGGCGGAGGCCGCGGCGGAGGCGGTCGGCGCAAACGCGCTGCTCGCCCGCGTCGGCGCGTATTACCACGATATCGGCAAGCTGATCCGCCCGATGTATTTTAAGGAAAACCAGATGGGCGAAAACCCGCACGACAAGACCGACCCGCGCGTTTCGACCGCGATTTTGACGGAGCACACCCGCGACGGCGTGGAGCTGGCGCGCAAGCACCGCCTGCCCGAGCCAATCATCGACATGATCCGCCAGCACCACGGCGATACGCCCGTCATGTATTTTTACGCCAAGGCGGTGAAGATGCTGGGCGAGGAGAACGTCGATATCCGCGATTTCCGCTATGACGGCCCGAAGCCGCAGACCGCCGAGGCGGCGATCCTGATGCTCAGCGATACGGTGGAGGCCGCCGTCCGCGCGCTGCCCGACCCGACGCAGGAGAAGATCTCCGCGCTGATTCGCAAGCTGGTGCGCGGCAAAATGGAGGACGGCCAGCTGGACGAATGTACGCTGACCTTCCGCGACATCGGCAAAATCTGCTCGGCGTTTGAAACGGTGCTGCAGGGCGTTTTCCACGAGCGCATCGAATACCCCAGCGTGGATTTGAGCCGCGCCCAGCACCACAGCGAACAAAAGCAGGCGGAGCAGAAGACGGAGGCAAAACCATGATTCTCGAATTTGAAGACGAAAAGGGGCTGCTCGACGCGCAGACCCGCGCGCTGATGCAGACCTGCTCGCAGGCCGCGCAGCGGGCGGAGGGCGTGACGCTGCCGCTGTCCGTGTTCATCCGCGTGACGGATGACGACGAAATCCGCACGATCAACCGCGAGCAGCGCGGCAAGGATGCCGCGACGGACGTGCTCTCCTTCCCGACGGTGAATTACCCGGCGGGGAAGACGGCGGGCGCGTGCGAGGCGCTTCTGCGCGAGGAATTTGACCCCGATACGGACGCCTGCGCCATTGGCGATATCGTGATTTCAATGGATCACGTGCGCGCGCAGGCGGCGGAATACGGCCACAGCGAGCGGCGCGAGTGCGGCTATCTGCTGACGCACGGGCTGTTTCACCTGATGGGCTACGACCACATGACCGAGGCCGAGAAGCCGGTGATGCGCGCGATGGAGGAAAAGGCGCTCACATCCATCGGGCTGACCAGAGAGGAGTAACGAACATGACGGATGAAAAGCTGCTTGAGCTGGCGCTGGACGCGCGGAAAAACGCCTATGTGCCGTATTCCGGCTATGCCGTCGGCGCGGCGCTGCTGGCGGAGGACGGAAGGGTTTTCACCGGCTGCAACGTCGAAAACGCGGCCTACGGCAATACGCTCTGCGCCGAGCGCACCGCGCTGGTGAAGGCCGTGAGCGAGGGCTGCCGCCGGTTTACAAAAATCGCGATTGCGTCCGCCGGTTCCGCGCCGTATCCGTGCGGCGCATGCCGTCAGTCGCTCTATGAGTTTGCGCCGGAGCTGGAGGTTCTGGTTACGTGGGATGGCAACGTGGCGCGCGCGCCGCTTGGCGAGCTGCTGCCGCACGGCTTCGGCCCGTCGTCTCTGGGAAAGTAAACTCCTTCAGTCACGACTTCGTCGTGCCAGCTCCCTCAAGGAGGGAGCCTTGATTCCGTTCCATTCGATGGATAGAGCAAGCCCCCCCTCTTTGAGGAGCATTTCCTGCTGTTTGTGACCAAACAGGCGGATGAAATGCCGAAGGCTGGCTGGCGAAGGAAGACGGAAGGAGAAAAAAAGACAAAGGGAATTAGAACAGTGAAAAACGAGAATACCGCGAAATTTCTTTCGGGCTTCGCCGCGATTGTCGGCCGCCCGAACGTCGGCAAATCCACCCTGATGAACGCGATGGTCGGCGAAAAGGTCGCCATCGTCTCCAACCGCCCGCAGACGACGCGCAACCGCATCATGGGCGTGGCGACGGACAAGGGCTGGCAGATCGTCTTCCTCGATACGCCGGGTCTGCATAAGCCGCGCACGCGCCTGGGCGAATACATGGTCAAGAGCGTGCAGGACGCGATGGACGGCATCGACGTGCTGCTGGTGCTGGTGGACGCAAACGAAATCGGCCCGCAGGATCGCGCGATTGTCGAGGAGATGAGCGCCCGCAAGGTCAAGAAGATTCTGGTGCTCAACAAGACCGATATCGTCGAGGAAGCGCGGCTGATGGCGGCGATTCAGTCCTTCGCCGAGGCGGGCTACGACGCGATTGTGCCCATCAGCGCGCGCACGGGCAAGGGCATGGACGAGTTGAAAAAGCTGATCGTCTCCTATCTGCCGGAGGGGCCGAAATACTTCCCAGACGACATGATGACCGATCAGCCCGAGCGCCAGATCTGCGCGGAGATCATCCGCGAAAAGGCGCTGCTGCATCTGCGCGAGGAGGTGCCGCACGGCATCGGCGTGGAGATGATGGCGATCAACAAGCTGAGCGACAACCTGACCGAGATTCACGCGACGATCTACTGCGAGCGCGCGAGCCACAAGGGTATCATCATCGGCAAACAGGGCGCGATGCTGCGTACCATCGGCGCGGAGGCGCGGCGCGATATCGAGAATCTGCTGGGCACGAAGGTGAATCTCCAGCTCTGGGTCAAGATTCGCGAGGATTGGCGCAATCGCATGGACGACCTGCGCACGCTGGGCTACGAGAGCAACTGACGCCCTCAGGGCGGGCGCTCCGTTTGCGTACGCAGCGAGGGCGGCCTGTGCGCGGTGAAAAAAACGATTCTTTTTGGAAAAAAACTGAAACAAACGCCGCGGTTCTCTCGTCTTATAGACAGAAGGAAACGCGGCTTTTTTCGCGCGGGAAGGGGGAAGAACATGAAAAGATGGGGAATCGTACTGGCGGCACTTCTGCTGACGGCGGGATGCGCGCTGGCCGACGACGGCGGCTTCGGGCTGGACAACGAGCGGGCGCAAGCCGTCTATTGGGAATATTCGGGCGCGGTGATTGAGGATTATGCCGAGATCGAGACGGCGGGGCGGACGTTTGCCTTCATCCTGTTTAAGCAGGAGCAAAGGCGAATGGTGAAGGTTTACTTTGACAGCGAATTCGGCTGGACGGATTGGTTTGTGACGGCGGAGGGCGTGCCGCAGGGCGGACGCGGGCGGCTGGAAACGGATGGGGAATCCGCCACGATTTCGGCGGCGGACGGGAACAGCGGCCTGCGGACGATCACCTACGCATGGGACGCGGCGATGCCGAACGAGCCGAAGGGTACAGAAGAGGACCGGAAACAGTTTGTCGGCGGTTTCAGGCTGGCGGCGTATGACGGCGCGCGGGTGGACACGGACGGCGTGATCCATTTTGCCGAGGGCGATGCGAAGGTCGAGCTGCTGAACGATATGCGCTATCTGGCTTACGGCAATCTGCCAAAAACGCGGGAGGAAGCGCTGGAAAACAGCGATGTGCCGCCGGGGTTCAGCTTTTTCAGCCCGCGCTGGAATACGCTTTTCGGGCAGATTGTGCCGCTTTCGGCGAATCACAGCCGAAAGGTCTATCTGGGCCCCGGCAGGGATTACCCGCGGGCGGGAAACGGCAAGGCGGCGGTCGGCACGAACGGCTGGGTGCAGGTGTTCGGCCAATACGACGGCTGGCTGCTGATTCAATACCATATCGACGGGAATCATTACCGAATCGGCTGGATTGAAAAAAGCGCGCTGCCTGCGGGAACAAAGGTCGAGCGGCTGAAAATAAGCGATTTCTGGGAGAACGAACCGTATCAGCAGGAGATTATGGAGGATTGCGTGATGACGGATGACCCGCTGGGGAGCGGCGCGGCGATTGCGCATCTAAAGACGGGGCAGAAGGTTTGGAACCTCGCTTTTCTGGGCGCGGAATGGGAAATGATCGTTGTGGAGATCGACGGACAATGCTATTGGGGCTTTGTCCCGACCAACTGCATGTCGCATGGATGATGGAGGGAAAACATGAAAAGAGTCGTTTTGTGGGTTTGCGCGCTGATGATGACGCTGATTGCGTCGGTTTGCGTCGCGGGAACGTATTCGCCGTATTTCGAAACCGAGCCGCCGCGGGAGGTGCGCGAGCACGTGGCTAACCGCTGGCCGGATTACGAATTCGAGGATTACTGCGAGGTGCGCGGCACGTCGAAGGGCGATTACGGCTTCGCGCTGGTGCATCGCAAAAACGAGCGGATTCTCGTCGGCTATCATAAAGTGGACGGCGAGATGAAATACTGGCTCAAGAACGCGGGCGCTGTGCCGCAGGGAAAGGAAGAAGCGTGGTTTGGCGTCGGTACGGCGGGCTGGGAGGAAGAAACGGATTGGGTCGGGAATTTCACGGGCAGACAGGTTTACGACGACGGCCTGTATTTTTCTGTGACCCAATTGGATGATGCGGGCGAAAGCTATGAAAAAATGGTGGTGTATCGCTGGGAGAACGGCATGTTTCGCCTGAGCAGATACCGCAAAACGGAAGTCAGGGGGATTCGCGTTTCGGATGACAAGCTGGATTTTATCGACTGGTCGAACTGCGTTTACTGCGGCGCGGTGCAGGGCGCTGTTCAGCGCGATATCCGCTATGTGTCTTTTAACACGCTGCCGATGTGGATTGACGACGCAAAGGAGAAGCTGACGACTGCGCCGAACCTGCAATCCGGCGATTTTTCAGCGCAGAAGGTTAAGTTCACCGGCGGGCAGAAATACCCGGTCTATACCGGCCCGGGCGAGAACTACGCGCGCAGCGGCAACGGCAAGGGCTTGGTCAGCACGAACGGCTGGATCGAGGTCTATGGGCAGAAGGACGGCTGGATTCTGATTCAATACAGCATTTCCAGCGACCACTACCGCTTTGGCTGGATCGAGAAAAGCGCCCTGCCGAAGGGAACGACCGTGCCGGAGCTGAATTTCCGCGTCGCGCCGGGGGATCAATCCGTGGCGTTCAACCGGGATTCCTACCTGACGGATGATCCGCTGGTCAGCCGCGCGAAGCTGTGCACGGTCAAGGCCGAAACGGATATCTTCTATCTGGGCAGCCTCAATGACGAATGGGCGTATGTGATGGTCGAAACGGCGGATGGCCGGTGGATGTGCGGATTCATGCCGCACGAGGATATTTCAAACGGATGATGAGCGGCGGTTGAGCAAACGGGCGTGCGGGTTGAAAACGCCTCCATTGCGGAGGACGCGGGGCTTTGGTATAATGCATGCAAGGAGGCGGGGAGGATGGATAACCAACTCGGCGCGCAAATCGCCAAACTGCGCCGCGCATGCGGCATGACGCAGGAAACCCTTGGAAACCGGCTCGGCGTGAGCGCGGCGGCGGTCAGCAAGTGGGAAACGGGAGTTTCCCATAGTTAAAGATACCACACCAAATATGATGAACCCACGCTTATAC
>ERZ824488.2800-NODE-2800-length-14522-cov-5.516209_pt1 | contig 14522 bp, 18 predicted proteins | sample MGYA00519936_ERZ824488 | MGnify/ENA primary metagenome ERZ824488 (study PRJEB31778, sample SAMEA3449153) | human gut metagenome | biome: human gut; feature: human-associated habitat; material: faeces | place: United Kingdom | collected 2010/2012 ... | reverse complement strand
GTTATCTATGTGAAATACCCTCTCTATTTTCTGTCTAAAATATTGACAAAATCCCCTTTGTAGTTTGTTCTTTGATTTTTCTCATATTATCACTACTTTCTTTAGTCTCTTATAGTTTTATTATACATATATTTAATATTTATTGCAATAAAAAAGAAGGATTTCCTTCTATTTTTCAATAATAATGGTAACAGGACCATCATTAGATAAATTTACTTCCATATCGGCTTGAAAGATTCCTTCTTCTACGTTTATATTTTCTTCTTTTAAAAGTTTGTTAAATTCTCTATAAAGTTTACTAGCTTCATCTGGCTCTAGAGCTTTAATATAACTTGGTCTATTACCTTTAGTAGTATCTCCATATAAAGTAAATTGGGATACTGATAAAATATCTCCTTTTATTTCTTTTACCGATAAGTTCATTACTCCTTCATCATCGTCAAAAATACGAAGATTTACAATTTTGTTGACCATCCATTTTAAAGTATCTAAATTATCTCCTTCCGTAAATCCTACTAAAACTACTAATCCTTTATTTATAGTACCTACTATTTTACTGTCTACTTCGACACTTGCTTCATTTACTCTTTGAATTACAACTTTCATTATTTTATTATCCTTTCTACATCATTTACATATTTTATTTTTTGAAGATTAAGCATATATTTAGTTAAATCTTCTAAATTTGCTACTACTATATCTACTGAATAGACATTATTAGCGCCTTTACTTATTAAATTAACATTTTCTACATTTATATTAAGAGTTGCTGCTGTTTGAACAATATCAAGAACTATGTTTTCTCTAGAGGTGGTATGAATTATTAATTCACTGCTATATTTGTTATCGATATTAGGATTCCAAAAAGCTTCAACTATTCGGTCATCGAAAAGTTCAATATTACTGCAAATTTTTCGATGAATACTAATACCACTAGTTTTAGTTATATAACCTACTATTTCATCTCCTGGTACAGGAAGACAACAGTTGGCAATATGGGTTTCAATATTTTTAGTATCCCCAACAATTATATCATTATCATTATTTTTTATTACTAATTTAGGTTTCTTTTCTTCTTTTTGAGTTTCTTCATTTTCTTTTTTGATAATACTTTTTGGAGAATATTTGTTATTACCAATGTTTAAATAAATATCTTCTAGAGAATCTAATTTAAAGTTTTTGTAGATTCTTTCTAAATTTTCAGGTTCCATAAATTCATTGATAGGTATTTTACGTCTTCTTAGTTCTTTTTCAAGTAAATCTTTTCCTTGATTTATGTAATCTTCTTTAGTTGTTCTATTGAAAAAGTTTTTTATTTTGTTTCTTGCTGCAGTAGTTTTTACGATATTAAGCCATTCTCTAGAAGGTCCTTTGGAATTGTTATTAGTAATGATTTTAATTATATCTCCATTTTGTAATTCATAACTAATGTTTACCATATTATTATTAACTATTGCTCCGGTCATTTTATCTCCAACTTGAGAATGAATTCGATAAGCAAAATCAATTGGAGTGGAACCTTTGGGCATTTCTATGACATCACCTTTAGGAGTATAAACATATATATTATTATTTAAAACTTCATTTTTTACTTTATCGACAAAATCTTCGCTAGTAAGTTTGTCTTCTTTTAATTCAATAATTGATTTATAAAATTGGAGTTTTTGTTCAGTGACATTTTGCATTTCTAAAGCGGCATTTTTATTTTCTTTATAAGCCCAGTGAGAGGCTATACCGTTTTCTGCTATTTCATCCATTTCATAAGTTCTAATTTGAATTTCAAATAAGTTGCCAAAGGGGCCAAAAACTGTGGTATGCAAAGTTTGATATAAATTAGTTTTAGGCATAGCTATATAATCTTTAAAGCGCTTAGAAACTGGTTTATATTTTGAATGAATTAATCCTAGGGCTAAGTAACATTCTTGTTCTTTATCTACTAAAATCCTAATTGCTAAAAGATCATAAATATCATTAAAACTTCGTCCTTTATCTAATTTTTTATAAATACTGTAAATGCTTTTAGCTCGACCTTTAATCTCATGTTTAATATTATTGTTTCGTAAAAGCTCACTTACTTCATCCATCATTTTTTTGACATATTCTTCGCGTTCTTTTTTTGTGTGGTTTAGTTTTTCTACTACATCACGATAAGCTTCTGGTTTTAGATATTTAAGTGATAAATCTTCTAATTCGCTTTTTATTTTGTGCATTCCAAGACGATGAGCTATGGGTGCTAAAATTTCTAAAGTTTCTTTAGCTTTTCGTTTTTGTCTATCATGAGGAAGAGCATATAAGGTTCTCATATTGTGAAGACGATCGGCTAATTTTATAATAATAACTCTAACGTCTTCACTCATTCCGACAATTATTTTTTTGTAGTACCCAGTTAGATACTCATTTTCTGTTGAGACATTAATGCTATTAATTTTAGTAACACCATCTACTAAGTTGGCTACAGTTTCGCCGAAAAGATTTTTTAATTCTTCTTTAGTTACTTCAGTATCTTCGATAACATCATGTAAAAGTCCAGCGATTAAAGTATCTTTATCTGCTCTTATTGTAGTTAAGATATGAGCAACAAAAAGTGGATGAACTATATATTCTTCACCTGTTTTTCGATATTGTCCTTTGTGTTTATCATAGGCAAATTTATAAGCTTTTTCGACTTCTTTTATTTCATCAGAACTTAAGTATTTTTCTATTTCTTGTTTTAAATCATCGTAACTAATAGTTCTATTACTCATATAAATTCCTCCACTTCTATATTATTTGTTATTTAGTTTTTAGGTTCATATTTTAAAATATCATTTACTATTTCATTTAAAGAAAGATTTTGGGCTTTAATCCATTTATTATTTTTAAGATTAGTCCAAATATCTTCTGGGGAAATTTCAATTCCTTGTTTGGTTAGATCGCTAGCCCTTTTTTTAAGAGCAGGCATGACTCTTTTTTGTAACTCATAAATATTTTTAAAATCCATAATACTCTCCTTTTTATATTATAGCGCAAATTGATTATTTTTTAAAGGTCAAATAAGGTTTCATTTTATTTTTATAGTTTCCATATAAGGCAATGTAGTTGCTATCTTTAGTAAAAAGAATCATTTTAGAGTTTGTCATATCTATTTCAGCTCCATTTAGAATTTTAGTTTCTAAATTAGAAGGTATTTCTTTTTTGTCAATGTCTAGACAGTCAGTAATATCTAAAACTTTAAAATTATCATTTGTTATTTCTTCTAATGTGTAAGCATCTTTTAAGAAAAAGGTGCCACACCTTGTTCTTTTTAGATTGCTCATACACATCGGAGTATTAGTCTTTTTTGATAAGTCATTGATAAGACTTCTGATATAAGTTCCTTTACTTACTGAACAGTTAAAGGTAAGATATTCTCTTTTATCTTTTGTTTTAAATGTAATAGAGTTTATATCAAAAATAGTAACTTCTTTTTTAGGAAGCTCTACTTTTTCATTATTTCTGGCGTATTCATATAGTTTTTTACCATTTATTTTAACTGCACTGTAAGGGGGAACTTCTTGATTATAAGTTGTTTTTAGTTTTAAAAGTTCTGCTTTTATTTTTTCTTTATTAAAATTAGCTAAAGTTTTTATGGTTTTACCGGTTATATCGTATGTATCAGTACTTGTTCCTAATAGTACTTCTACTTCATAATCTTTAGTTTCATCAGAAAGAAGATTACCTAATTTAGTAAGACGTCCTATTCCTATTACTAAGAGTCCTGTTGCTAAGGGATCTAGAGTTCCAAAATGTCCTACTTTCTTTTCATTTAACTTTTTAGAGATTATGTTTACTACATCTCTAGAGGTATAGCCTTTGTCTTTATTTATTAGTAATACTTTATCCATGTTATCACTTCCAAATTACTAAAATTATAGCACTTTTTAAGGATTTCGTAAATTAGAAGGAGATATTTTTCAAAAAGAAAAAGTCAAAAGGATAGTCTTTTGACTTTTATTTATTTTGCCTATATCTTTCTTTGTCATCAAGAATCTTTTTTCTTAATCTTATAGCATCTGGAGTTATTTCTACTAATTCATCACTTTCAATAAATTCTAAAGCTTCTTCTAGAGTAAATACTTTTGGTTTTATTAAAGTTAAAGCTTCATCAGATCCTGCTGCTCTGGTATTTGTTAATTGTTTGTTTTTGCAAGGGTTAACATTTAAATCATTATCTCTGTTGTTTATTCCAATAATCATACCTTTATATACATCTGTTCCTGGCTCTATTATCATAGTTCCTCGGTCACTTAAATTAAATAGTGAATAGGCCATAGCTTTACCATCTTCCATGGACACTAGAACTCCGTTTTTACGTTTTTTGATTGGTCCAACGTAAGGTTTAAATTCTTTGAAGCTTCTTACCATGATTCCTTCACCTTTAGTATTTGTTATGAAGTTACTGCGGTATCCTATTAAACCGCGAGTTGGTACTAAAAAGATAATTTTAGTATAATTTTCTTCATTTGTAACAGAAGTCATAATACCTTTTCTTTCATTTAAATCATTGATAACTGTTCCTGAATAGTCGCTTGGAGTATTTATTAAAACTTCTTCGAATGGTTCGTACTTCTCACCATTTATTTCTTTTAATAAAACTTCTGGTTTTGAAACGGAAAGTTCATAACCTTCTCTTCTCATGTTTTCTAAGAGAATTGATAAATGAAGTTCTCCTCTTCCTGATACTTTATAACCATCGCTATCTTTTAATTCTTCTACTTTTAAGCCGACATTGGTTTCTAATTCTCTATCTAATCTTTCTTTAATGTGACGATTAGTTAGAAACTTACCACTTCTGCCGGCAAATGGTGAAGAGTTAACTAAAAAGTTCATAGATAAAGTTGGTTCTTCTATTTCGATTGGGGGAAGTGGATTTACATTATTGGGATCACAAATAGTATCTCCTACTTTAATATTGGGAGAGGATGATACAATAACTATTTCTCCATATCTAGCTTCTTTTACTTCAACTCTTTTTATACCTTCGTTTACAAAGATTTTATTTATTTTTGATTGTTCTAAAGTACCATCATTTTTACTTATTGTTACAGTCATACCTTGTTTTAAAACACCTTTTGATATTCTACCTATTCCAAGTCTTCCTAAATAATCATCATAATCTAATGTCGATACTTGAAAAGTAACGGGGTCTTTTTCGTTTCCCTCTAAAGGTGTAGTGTTTTCAATGATTGTATCAAGAAGTGGAAAGATATTAGTGCTGTTATCATTTTCATCGAGTTTCGCTATACCTTGTTTAGCTATACCATAGCAAATAGGAAAATCTAATTGTTTGTTATTGGCATTAAGTTCTACAAAAAGATCAAAGGTCATATTTACTACTTCATCAATTCTAGCATCTTTTTTATCTATTTTATTAATAAATAAAATAGGATTAAGATTATTTTTTAAAGCTTTTTCTAAAACATATCTAGTTTGAGGCATTACTCCTTCTTTAGAATCAACCATTAAAACAACAGTATCTACTGTTTTGATAATTCGTTCTACTTCTGATGAGAAGTCAGCATGCCCTGGAGTATCTACAATATTAATTTTATAGTCCTTATAGCGAATAGAACAATTTTTAGAATAGATGGTTATACCACGTTCTTTTTCTAAATCATTGCTATCCATTATTTGATGAGTAGTAAGTTCTTTATCTAGAGCATGACATTGACTTAAAAGAGCATCTACTAAAGTGCTTTTTCCAACATCAACATGTGCTACTACGGCAATGTTTATAATTTTTTCCATTTTTATACATCTCCTAAATAAACCTTTCAAATTATAACAAATTTTTTAGATTTGTGCAAGAAAAAAACTTAATCAAATAATTAAGTTGTAGACTGTTAATTAATCTTATAAATATTTGTATGGTTCTTAAATTCCATACTTTTTAGCTACTGTATCATAGAATATATAATTCTCTGGAGGATAATAAGTTAAATTTAAGAAAACAAAATAAAATAATATTAGTAAAACTAGAGAAATTTTATTTAAAATGGGTTTTTTGATTTTAGATTTTAATAAGTAATAGCTAAGTATTTGTTCTAAAATAATAACTATGATTAGAAGTACTATGGAAATAATCATATTTTCTCCAAAGATATTGTATAATGGTAAGAAAATTATTAAATATAAAGGGATACTAGTAATTGCTGTTATAAATAGTTGATACCAAAAATTATTATATTTTGTTTTAGTTTTATTTAGAAGAAAATACTCTATTATGCCCCACGATATAATCCCACTATAAAGGAGTTTCATATGTTCCCAAATGCTTTCATTGACTGGAAAAAAGACAGCAAATATTGGGTTTGGTAACCAGTCATATAAAAAATGATATAGTACTGTAAATAAAAAAATTGCTATAACTGCGATAATTTTTAATTTTTTTAAGTTCATTCTATCACCAGTATTAGTATATTCCATTATTTATTTTTTATATTAAAAAAAACTGCTTTTTAGCAGTATTATTTTTCTTCTTTTTCTTTTTTAGATTTTTTTTCTTTTTTAGGTTCAACTACTTCTTCTGTTTGATCTTTTATAACTTGATTATTTTTATAATAACCACATTCAGGGCAAACTCTATGAGATTTAATAATTGCTCCACAATTTGAACATTTAGTAGTTTCTTTTTTAGTTAAAGCCATATGAGCACGTCTTGTTGCTCCTCTGGTTTTAGAAACTTTTCTAGCAGGAACTGCCATATTAATCCCTCCTTTTTCATTTATATTGACTAGAAGTCATTGCTTTATAAATTATACACTATATTTTTAAAAAATACAAGAAAATTTTAATTTTTATTAATTTGAGTTAAAAAATTCTTAGATTTTAAATATAATCCAGTATATCTTAAATAGTAACTTTCTAAGAAATTATTTATTTCTTGTTTATTTCGTTCATTAATATTGAACTCTTTTATTTTGTTTATATCTACTATACTAAACATTCTAAAAAGTTTTATAGTTTTTTCATCTACAATATATTCATTTTGATAACAGTTTTTACAAAGTAATCCTCCAGCATCACTATTAATAGTTATTATATTTTTGGTTTCTCCACATTTACTGCATCTATCTAGAACTGGCATTACTCCTAAAAAGGATAAATATTTAAGTTCAACAATATTAGTTATAATATCAGGAGATAAACCGTCTTCTATTTTTAAAAGAGCAGCTTCTAAGATTCTAAAGATGTCAGGGCTATTTGATTCTTTTATTACTTGACCAGCAAAATCCATTAGATAAGATGAGTAACCTATTTTTGTTAAATTGGTTTTAATGTTTTTAAATTCATTTAAAACATCTACTTCTAATAAAGTGGAGAGTGAATTTTCTTTGTAACTTATATAAAAATAACCATAAGTAAATTTAATAGAAGTACTTCTTAGTTTAGACTTTAGATTACGACAACCTTTAGCGATTACTCCAAGAAGGCCATAATCTTCGGTTAAAATATGAAGTATTTTACTTGATTCACTATAATTTATATCGTTAATTATTATTCCTTTCACTTTTATGTTTTGCATCTGTTTTATTCTTCTCCATTTCTTTAAACATTAAATAGTATTTTATATCTCCAGTTATTTTAAATAAATCCCATATTTTATCTTTCATTTTATCACCTATTATTATAGTGATACTTTTTTATAAATCTCTTTCATTTATTTTTAAATATTCAAAAATTTCTTCTTTATTTTTCCAATTTTCAATAGTTTTTACATATAGTTCTAAGTAAACTTTTTTACCTAATAGCTTCTCTATTTCAGGTCTAGCTAGAGAACCTATTTTTTTTAACATGGTTCCATTTTTCCCAATTATAATTTTCTTTAAATTTTTTCGATCTGTGATAATTAAAGCGTTTATATGGACGACATTTTTAGAAAAAGAAATATTTTCTACTAAACAAGTAATAGCATGAGGTACTTCTTGTTTAGTTAGCATTAGAACTTTTTCTCTTATTATTTCTCCAATCATAAAGGTTTCATCGACATTAGTAATATAATCATCTTCAAAATATTTTACATTATCAGGAAGATGCTTTTTTATTACTTTTTTTAGCTCTTCAATATTTTTATTTTTAAGACTAGATATTGGAACAATATCTAAAAAATCGTATAAATCTTTTAATTTTAGAATTTCATTAAATAGTTCTTCTTTAGAGAGTTTATCTATTTTATTTAAAACTAAAATTACTTTTTTATTATCTTGTTTTAATCTATTTAGAATCTTTTCATCATTTTTGCCAAAACCACTTTTTATATCAATTAAGAATAAGACTAAATAATTTTCTAATGAGGAATAGGCTTTTTTATTTAAAGAAGTTTCTAATTTGTTACTTGCTTTACCGATACCTGGAGTATCAATAAAAATTATTTGAGCGTCATCTTCATTTAAAACTCCATAAATAATATTTCTAGTGGTGCCTACTTTATCAGAGGTAATAGCGATTTTTTTATTTAATAGCCTATTTATTAAAGTGGATTTCCCGACATTAGGGCGTCCAACTATACTTACGAAACCGCTTTTCATTTTAAGTCCTCATCAGTAAAGGGTAAAGGACAGATTTCTGCCATTAAGTATTCTTTTTTTAAACCATTTTGGTTATAGACAAAAATTTTAGTATCAGTAGTAAAGAATTCTGTAAAGACTTGTCTACAAATAAAACACGGCATACCTAATTTTTTACTATCTGTTAAGATATGTATTTCTTGGAAATCACCTTTTTTATAACCTTCGGATATAGCTTTAGTAATAGCGACTCTTTCGGCACAAATAGTTGCACCATAAGAAGAGTTTTCGATATTTACACCTTTGAAAGTATTATTATCTTTAGTTATTACAATGGCACTTACATGAAATTTAGAATATGGGGCATAGGAATTTTTTATTACTTTTTTTAATTCTTCTAACATATATTACTCCTTAAAATAATTCTATTATATGAGGCATAAAGATAAGAAGTCCAATTATGAAGGCAAAAATTGATGCTATACTTACGGCAGCACTGGCACAGTCTTTAGCGATTTTTCCTTCTTTGCTTTTTTTATTTCCATCGTGTAAATTAATAGCAGCTTCAATTGCGGTATTAATCATTTCTAGTGATAATATCATTCCTATTAAAACTAATATTACTAAGCGTTCCATATAAGTTATATTAAATACTAAGCCTAAAACAATAGCAATAATGGCCATAAAGAACATAACAATAATATTTTGTTCGTGATAAAAGGCATATTTAATACCTTCTCCTGAATAACCAAATGATTTTACAAATCTTTTAAAACTTTTCTTATTCTTTTTTAGTGTTTCATAATCTTTTCCCATCTAAAATCAACTCCTGCTTCTTAAACATTATTTTTTCTTCTTCTTTAGTTTGGTGGTCATATCCTAATAAGTGTAATAGACCATGGACTGCTAAAAAACATAATTCTCTTTTTAAACTGTGATTATAATCATCTGCTTGTTTTTTAGCTCTATCTATAGAGATATAGATATCTCCTAGAACTCTTTCTTTTAAAAATGCTTGCTCTTTTTTGTTTTCCTCTAAAGCAAAACTAATAACATCGGTTGGTTTATCTTGATTTCTGTATTGTTTATTTATTTTTTGGATTTCGGTATCCGTTATAAAGATGATATTAAAAGTAGCTTTTTTAACTTTTTCTTTTTTTAAAGTTAGGTTTAAAACCTTTTTTAGTGCGGAAAGTTCTTCGGTTATGTCATAATTGGTGTTATTATAAATCTCAAATTTATTTAAGGAATTAAGAACCATATTAAACCTCCAAGAACAAGGATTGAGAAAATATCCCAAATGATATTTTTATGAAAGAATTTAGGCAATTTATCGCTAAACTTTTTAAATAAAGTGTACAGCATAAATCCTAGTAAACAACCAATTACATTTAAAATAATATCATCTACGTCAAATACTCTACCTATTAAGAACTGAATAACTTCGATTGACAAAGAAGTTATAAAACCTAGTAAAAGGACTATTGAGACTTTATCTACTTTGATATATCCTGCTATTATGACTCCATAAGGAAGGAATAAAAGCATATTACCAAAGATATTTTTATAGAATAAAGCACTACCAAAATCATATCTTAATATTTCTTTAAATGGTATATAGTTATGACTTGACCAGCTAACATCTTGGAAAGTGACAACATAGAAAAGACATAATATATAAATTAGAAAAGATAATTTTAATAATTCTTTATGAATAACAAATTTTTCTTTATGTACTAGTAGATAAGTTACTCTAAGTAAAATAGCTATTATTACTCCCATGGCTACAGTGGGCCAAGAAAAGTAAAGAATAGATATTACTTGTCCTCTTAATCCTTCAATCATTTTTATTCCTCTTTTTCTTTATCATTATTTATTTCTTTTTTTATAGGTACTTGTTTAGCAATGTCTTCATAAACTTTGAAAAACACTTCTACATACATTCTATCATCTTCTTTAGTTTTTTTCAAAGTTTTTTGCGTTATTATGTATTCATCTTTTTCTAAAGTTTTTAAAATACTGTTTTTAGCCTTAGTTTCTAAGATTTTTTTTAGTTCATTATCTGTATAGGTTGCTTTAGTAGTTTGATAAGTTTTTTCATTTTCTAGATAAAGAGAAAAAATAGAGTTTTGGAATAATTTCTTTTTATTGTTATAGTCATTTTCTTTTTTTATTTTGATTAAATCAAAAGTGTTGCCGCCAGTTTTTAAAACTAGTTTAAAGTAACCTTTATCTTTTTCTTCTACTTTATTATAGGTTAAATTACCATTTACTTTTACAATATACCAAACTTCGGCATAAACTTTACCACTTGCTACAACTTTAGCGACAGATTTTTCGTTTCTATGAATATTACCACTTATTATGATTTCACCTTTTTTGACGTAATCATCAATATTTTTTACAACTTCTCCTTTCGGGGAATAAATTTTTCTAATATAACCGTTTTTAGCTGCTACTACATCTTTATAAGAAGTTGTTTCTTTTTTACTATTTTTGATTCTTTCGATTACTTTTACTTTAGTTTTTACTCCTTTATTTTCTATTTCTAACCATTCAATGGTGTCTAAATGATTATTTTTAATATTTTCTTTAATGGTTTCTAAAGTTTGATAATCTTTTTTTAAGGAAAAAACGGTAATATTGTTTTTAGTTAATTCTTCTTTAATTAGATTTTTTAGATTTGTATTACTGGTTTCTATTTCAATAAAGAAAGTAAATTTAGATAGAAAAATAACAAAAAAAATACTTATAATAAAAACAAGTAACGATATTTTATATTTACTAATATCTTCCAATAGTTTTTTCTTACCACTTGTTTTTATTATAGTTATTTCATAAGTTGTTTTTATTTCTTTTATTTTTTGATAATCAAGATAGGATACTTTTAGTCTTACTTTATCCTTATAGTATTTAATATTTAAAATATTTATTTTATTTTTAAAAATTTGTTTTAAAAGACGATTTACATTTTTGCCTTTTATTTCTATCCAAAAATAATTTATCAATATATCACCTGAATTCTATGGTTTTTATTTTTCCCTCAATTAATAATTCGTTATTATATAATTTGTTTATAGTTAAATATTCTCCTTTTATTTTAACTAAATATTCTTTAGTTTTAACGAGTATTGTTTCACTTTCAAAAATTAAAATTTCATCATAGTTTATAATATTTACTTTATCTTTTAAAACAGTAACTTTAAAAGTATTATCATAAACCATTTTAGTTAATTCTCTAAACATAATATCCCCTTTATTAAAGATATGAAAAGTTTTTAGTAAAATGAAAAAGATTAGTTAAAACTAGTCTAACTAATCTTTAAATACAGAAGCAAGTAAGAATTTTTCTAAGTGCTGTTCCAAAGTAAATTCCTATTAAATTAATGTAATAGAGAATTCCTACTAGAAAAGGAACTGATAAAATAATAATAACTGTTTTTAATATACTTTTGCTGTTAATCTTTTTTATAAACTGCATAGTTTTCTTGATGCTATTCTTCTAATAGCAGTACCGAAGTTTTGACCAAAACCATATAAGGCTTTAAAAGCTGAAGTAAAGGCATTAACTAAAGTTCCTGAGATGCTAGCGCCTCCCATTATTACCATTAGTTCTTTATCATTTAATTTAACGACATTTAACTGGTCTAACATAGCCATCTATTGCTCCTATTCCGAAAATTGCTCCCGCGATTATACCTAATACAGCCCAAATTGAAATTCCTCCGGTTATATTTTGTAGTTCTTTGTTACTTAATTTCAACTAAATCACCTTCCCCTTTTAATGTGTATTTTTTGTTAAATAAATTTTGATTGTTATTTCTGTGTGATATCATGATTATTATTTTATCGGGATACTTAGAAAAAATATTAGTTAAAATTTCTTTTTCTTCTTCTATAGATATTTCATTGAATACTTCATCTAAAATAAGAACACTTTTAAATTTTAATAGTCCTCTGGTTAGAATTATTTTCTTTCTTTCACCACCACTTAAGTTACTTGAGGATTCTTCGATTAAATAGTTATAATCTATTTGATTTTCTTTAATAAATTTATCTAATAAAGTAATACCAGCAACATTTTTGATTTTAGTTTCATCTTCACTGACTAATTTTAGATTATCCATAATAGTGCCTTTAAAAAGTTGTTCGTTTTGACCAATATAAGTTATATGATTTCTGATAAATGAAAGGTCTAAATCATTAATACTCTTATTATCTATTAAGATTTTTCCTTCAGTTAAACTATGATATTTTAGAAGAAGTTTCATAAGGGTAGATTTGCCTATTCCTGACTTACCAGATAAGAAAATTTTATCTCCATTAGAAATTTTTAGGTTAATATTATTTAGAATGCACAAATTATTAGTTTTATAAGAAACATTTTCAAAACAAATAGAGTTTAAAGGTAAAACAGGTATATTACTAAATTTTTCTTCTGATACTTCAAGACAATCTAATATTCTATCCGTTGAGGTTTGATAGATTTTATACTGCGAGACACTATCTAATGTATTAGTAAGCAAATCGATAATCATATAAAATACTGAAGAAATTAAGACAATATCTAAGATTTCAAAACCATTTTTTATAGCAAGATAGGACGCGAAAAATATTAAAAATAAATAAGTGAAATCAATAAACGTGGTCACTAGAAAATTATAATTATAATACTTTTTAGAATATGCCTTAGTTTTTTCTAAAGAATCATTATAATGAGTGGTTAAAATTTTTGAAATTTTTGTAGTAATATTTAGGTTTTTAATTGTTTCAAAGGACGTTAAATAATCTATTAGAACTGAGGTATAATTAATTTTGCTATTTTTATATTTAATAAAATAATTATTAAATATATATTGATACTTTTTAGTTAGTAGTAGCAAAATAATAATTATGATTGATAAAATAAAAGCCAAATAAATATTTAGAAAACCAACATAAATTATTACTATAAAAAGAAGAATTAAGTCTGTTAGAGAAAGAATAAATATTTTAGTAACAACTTCTTTAAAGTTTTCAATGTCTTCAATTATTGTTACTAATTCTCCAGTGTTTTTAGAACTGTAGTATTCATAAGGAAGATTTAGAATATGATTTGATACTTTGCTAGTTATTTCCTTATCTATTTTGGTATTTAAATTAAGCATTAACTTATTTTTTAGATAATTTAAAAAGTTCTTAAGTAAAGCAATATTTAGAAAAACAATAAATATGAAAGAAATAATAGTTAAATTATTATTATATTCTAGAATAGTTTTTAAATAGTAATTGAATAGCAATGAAAAAATAACAAAAATTAGAGATAGAAAAATGCTTTTGAAGATTATTTTTTTATTGTTTTTAAAAATTGTTACTATTTCTTTTTTAAATCTATTATCTTTAGCCTTTTTCTTTTTTAAACCTTCAAAGATAAGAAAGATTCCTGTTGTGATATCATTAAATTCTTTAAAAGTAATGGTTTTAATGCCTTCGGCAGGATCCATTATTTTTAGAGTTTCTTTTTTAGAACTAATTTCAAATATTACAATAAAGTGATACATATTATCTTTGATAGTATGGGCTATTACTGGTAATTTAGTAATATTCTTAAGTTCAGTTCTTACTCCATAAGCGGATAGATTATACATTTTACTCATCTTAACTAAGTCATAAGCAGTGTATCCCCCAGTTTTTCTGCTAGCTTTAGTTAAGAGAAGTTCACGTGATGGTTTGACTCCATAATAGAGAAGAACTGTCATTAATGAGGCTAAACCACAGTCATAAGAATTTTGTTGCAAAGTGTAATCATAATTTTTATTCATTTTATCCTCCTCATATATATATTTATATATTTTTAGAGGAAGTCCTAAGGTTTTTAAAAATTTTTTTAGTTTTTTAAGTAAGATAAGATATTATCTAATAAAAAAGGATTGTCTACTCTATTTATAGCAAAACATTTAATTCCTAAATCTTTAAATGATGAACCACAGTGATATAAAATATTTTTATCTAATATTA
>ERZ824488.2798-NODE-2798-length-14535-cov-3.407666_pt1 | contig 14535 bp, 16 predicted proteins | sample MGYA00519936_ERZ824488 | MGnify/ENA primary metagenome ERZ824488 (study PRJEB31778, sample SAMEA3449153) | human gut metagenome | biome: human gut; feature: human-associated habitat; material: faeces | place: United Kingdom | collected 2010/2012 ... | reverse complement strand
TGGTGTTGCCCGAAAGCGCATCGCGGCGCATGCCGGAGCAGTCATGTATCCGCTGTGGCAAGTGCTTTTGTGGACAATATTCCTTTTGCGGCAACAATGATTCCGATTATCAAGTCGCTCGCCGTATCGCAGGGGATTCCGCTTGAAACTTTGGCTTGGACGCTTGCACTGGGTACGGATATCGGAGGCAGTGCGACACCGATCGGAGCCTCGGCAAATGTAGTGGGAGTGGCGATTTCCACAAAATACGGAAATCATATTTCGTGGAAGAAGTTCTGCGGATACCTGGCACCGGCAACCGTGATAGTGATTGCAATGTGCATGGTATATTTATTTGTCAGATACCTATAGAATAGTGTATGGGCGGGCTTTGGTCCGCCTTTTTTTCTTTTTTTTATCCGGCGTTTATGATATAATAAAAACACCTATGCGAAGGAGGAAAATACGATGGCATATGCAGACCAATTATATGAAGTTGTGGATCGTTTTTTTATGCAGATTATAATGCCTTACGGTGTGAAGAACGGTGAGGCTGCTGTGTATCTAAAAAAATTCACACCTTTTAAGAAGAAAAATTTCGACGAATACGTTCAGGCATATAACGACTATATGAATGCCGCCGAAGCACTCAGCATGGACGGCATTGAGGTTCCGGAAGACGACGAAAAGGCGCTTTACCTCAAAGAATGCTTTCATCAGAGCCAAAAGAGTTTCGCGAAGCTGTGCAAAAGAAATGCCGAATTTTATGGGTTTCAGAACCGTAAGGTGCGGCGTGAGAATATCAGCGCACAGGAACTCAAGGAAATCTTTGTTGCACTCCAGGCGAGCATGAACTCAGCGGGACGTGACATAGAAGCTCTCGAGAAGGCATATAAGGAACTTAAACTGGAAACGGATCCGGAATATGCCAAGGCGGTAGCTGAAGGAAAGGAAAAAATATGACAGAAATGATGCTGCTTTCTGTTCTGACGGGAATCTGCCTGGTTGCGGCGGTTGCTGCAATTGCCGCGCTGATTAAGGCAGGTGCGCTCAGCAAGCAGCTTGACGAGTTTAGAAAAAGCGATCAGAATACGACAGCCATGCTTCAGGCCTTCGGAGAACTGATTTCCAGGAATCAAAGAGACAGTGCCGAAAACATGGACAGAAGGCTTGCGGACATCAATACGCGTTTTTCGCAGATGGCACTGGAAAACAACAGGCAGCTCGAAGAAATGCGAAAAACCGTTGATGAAAAGCTGCAGAAAACGCTCGATGAGCGAATCACGCAGTCTTTTAAACTTGTAAACGATAGACTGGAACAAGTATATAAAGGTCTCGGCGAGATGCAGAATCTTGCAGTCGGCGTGGGAGATCTCAAGAAAGTTCTTTCCAATGTAAAGACAAGAGGAATTCTCGGTGAGGTGCAGCTCGGTGCAATTCTTGAGCAGATTCTTGCGCCGGAGCAGTACGCAGAGAATGTAATTACGAAATCCACAGGTGCCGACAGAGTGGAGTTTGCGGTCAAACTCCCCGGCGATGACGAACGCACGGTATGGCTTCCGATCGATGCCAAATTCCCTGCGGATTCCTACAGCAGGCTTGTGGATGCATACGAGCTTGGCGATGCGGCAGCAATCGAAGAAGCGGCGAAAAACCTTGAAAAGGTTATCAAGTCTGAAGCGAAGGATATTCACACGAAGTACATCGAACCACCATATACTACGGATTTCGGCATTATGTTTCTGCCTTTTGAGGGACTCTATGCGGAGGTTGTACGAAGGGGACTTTTGGATGTTCTCCAGAGAGAATATAAGGTCAATATCGCAGGGCCGACGACCATGGCAGCGCTTCTCAACAGCCTTCAGATGGGATTTAAGACACTTGCGATACAGAAACATTCCGGGGAAGTTTGGGAAGTACTCGGTGCCGTCAAGACGGAATTTGCCAATTTCAGCAAGGTTTTGGGAAATGCGAGAAATCGCATTCGAATGGCGGACGAAGAGCTCGAGAAACTGATCGGAACCAGAACCAGGGCAATTGAAAGGAAACTTAGGGGAGTGGAGAGCCTCACGGCCGCAGAAAGCGTGGATGTGCTGGATCTTCCCGATTTATCGGATATATAAGGGGTGCGTTGGGAATGAAAATTTTTGCAATCGGAGACCTGCATCTCTCCATGGGAGAGGATATTGAAAAACCGATGGACATCTTCGGGGGAGAGTGGGTCGGTCATGCGGAGAAATTATACAATAATTGGACGGAGTCGGTAACGAACGATGACATTGTAATCGTCTGCGGTGACATTTCGTGGGGGCTCAGACTCGATGAGGCAGTCGCAGATCTTGAGTGGATTCACAATTTGCCGGGGACAAAGGTGTTTTTCAAGGGAAATCATGACCTTTGGTGGCAGTCTGCAGGCAGACTCAACAAAATGTACGATGACGGAACGATGAATTTCATGCAGTGCAAGGCATATATTGCCGGAGATGTTGCGATTTGCGGAAGCCGCGGATGGATATGCCCGGGCACGGACGGGTTTTCCGAGCATGACAGAAAGATATACGACAGAGAGGCTGCAAGGCTGCGGCTGTCTCTTGAAGAGGGCAAAAAACAGGGCATCAAAAAAATAATAGGGGTCCTGCACTACCCGCCGACGAACGATAAACATCAGGCATCGGATTTTACGAGGCTGATGGAAGAATACGGTGTGAAAACATGCGTGTACGGACATCTCCATGGAAAAGATGTGTTCCCGAACGGATTAAAGGGTATATATAACGGTGTAGAATACAGATTGGTATCGCTTGACTATTTGCAGGCAAAGCCTGAGGAGGTAAAGATATGAAAAAAGTGATTTTGGTGGTAACAGACAGTTTGGGCGTAGGGCAGATGCCGGACGCAGACAAATATGGGGACAAGGGCTGTGACACTTTCGGACATATATGGGAGAAAAACGGTGGTCTTAATATCCCGAATCTTCTCTCCCTCGGATGGGGAAACATAGATGGAATTCTGGGAGGTAAAATCGCAGTGCCCGAGCCGAAAGGATGCTTTGGAAGGCTGGCAGAGCTTTCAGTGGGAAAAGACACAACCACAGGACACTGGGAAATCGCCGGACTTAAGACCGAAATTCCGTTTAAGACTTATCCGAACGGATTTCCGAAGGAATTCATGGAGGCATTTGAAAAGGAAATCGGCGTCGGCTGCCTGGGAAATTACCCGGCAAGCGGCACGGAAATTATAGAGGAACTCGGACCGGAGCACGAAGCGACCGGAAAGCCGATTGTGTATACATCGGCGGACAGCGTTTTTCAGATTGCGGCAAACACCGCAGTGATTCCGCTGGAAAGATTGTATGAAATATGCGAAACGGCAAGAAAGCTTCTGGTTGGTGACTGGGCTTGCGGAAGGGTCATCGCAAGACCGTATATCATCAACGAGGAGGGCAAGCGCGAGAGAACCTCTGACCGCAGAGATTACTCCGTGACTCCGCCTGCAGACACAATTCTTGATGCAATCAAGAATGTCGGAAAGATGGTGTACGGCGTGGGCAAAATCGGTGATATTTTCAATATGAAAGGACTCGTGGAATCGGTTCATACCACAGACAATATGGACGGCGTGGACAAAACGATTGAAGCGATTAACATGGGCTTTGAGGGTTTTGTATTTACAAACCTCGTGGATTTCGACTCGAAGTACGGTCACAGAAGAGACCCGATCGGCTACGGCAAGGCAATCGAGGAGTTCGACGCAAGACTTCCGGAAATCATGGATGTTATGGGGCCTGAAGATGTGCTGATGATTTGCGCAGATCATGGAAACGACCCGACAGTGCCGGGAACGGATCACACGAGAGAATACATTCCGCTGATTGTATACGGAAAGGAATGCCGCGAGGGCGTAAACCTCGGAACGAGAAGCTCCTTTGCAGACATCGGTGCGACCGTGTGTGACCTTCTCGAAGTCGGACACAGCTCAGTTGGAACAGGATTCAAAAATTTGATTATAAAATAGGAAACAGGTGAGACATTATGAGTTACAATATGAATGATATCATCTATAAGAAAAGAGAAGGCGGCAAGCTTTCAAAGGACGAAATTGAGTATTTTATCAAAGGTTATGTTGCCGGAGACATTCCCGACTATCAGGCGTCGGCACTTTTAATGGCAATCTTTTTTAGGGGTCTCGATCGGGAGGAAACCTTCCGGCTCACGAACGCCATGCGCTATTCGGGAGATACCATCGACCTTTCTTCGATTAAGGGTGTGAAAGTTGACAAGCATTCGACCGGCGGCGTCGGCGATAAGACTACGCTGATTGTGGCGCCTCTGGCGTCTGCATGCGGCGTTCCGATTGCGAAGATGAGCGGACGCGGACTCGGTTTTACGGGTGGAACCGTAGACAAGATGGAATCCATTCCTGGCTTCCGCACATCGCTTGAACCGGAAGAATTCCTGAATCAGGTAAATATAATCGGAATGGCGGTAATCGGGCAGACAGCTCACATTACACCTGCAGACAAGAAACTCTATGCGCTCAGAGACGTTACGGCAACCGTTGACAACTTCGGGCTGATTGCCTCGTCAATTATGAGCAAAAAACTCGCAGCGGGAAGCGACGCAATCGTGCTTGATGTCAAAGTCGGCGACGGCGCGTTTATGGAAAACGAGCAGGATGCGGAGACGCTGGCAAACCTGAACGACGGCACACTTCACACCTTCCCCCTGGCCGGCACCCGTCCCAGAGGAAAAAATGAGGAGGAAGACCAGAACCTTGAGACCGAGCTTTTAAAAGACGAAAAAGAGCTGGCCGAGCACAACATGCTGGTGGATCTCGGAAGAAACGATCTCGGAAGAATCAGCCAGATCGGCTCCGTGGTCGTTGAAGATTACATGTCCGTTCTCCGTTACTCCCACGTCATGCACATCGGCTCCACAGTCCGCGGCACGATCCGCCCGGACAAGGACGCTGTGGACGCTGTGGATGCCATCCTCCCGGCAGGCACCCTCTCCGGTGCGCCGAAGATCCGGGCCTGCCAGATCATCCGGGAACTGGAGGGACAGAAACGGGGCATTTACGGCGGAGCCATCGGATATCTGGATTTCGGCGGAAATCTCGATACCTGTATCGCCATCCGTCTCGCCTATAAGAAAAACGGCCGCGTGGTCGTCCAGTCCGGCGCCGGCATCGTGGCCGACAGCATTCCTGAAAACGAATTTACCGAGTGCTCCAACAAAGCCCGGGCTGTGGTAGCTGCACTTCAGACAGCAGAAGGAGGCCTTCGATGATCTTACTGATTGATAATTACGACAGTTTTTCCTATAACCTTTACCAGCTCATCGGAAGTATCGACCCGGAGATCCAGGTGGTGCGAAACGATAAAATCACGATCAGCGAGATACGCTCCCTGGCTCCCAAAGCGCTGATCCTCTCCCCCGGCCCCGGAAGACCGGCGGACGCAGGCATCTGCGAGGAAGCCATCCGCGAGCTGAAAGGCGAGATTCCGATCTTCGGCGTCTGCCTGGGCCATCAGGCCATCTGTGAGGTTTTCGGTGGCACCGTAGGCTATGCGAAAGAGCTCATGCACGGAAAGAGCTCCCTGGTAAAAAAATCCCCGGACAGTCTCCTTTTCCAGAGACTTCCCGAAAAGTTCCAGGCAGCCAGGTACCATTCACTTTCCGCCGAGGCAGCTACGCTCCCGCCGGATCTCAAAGTCACCGCCGTCACCGATGACGGGGAGGTCATGGCCGTGGAGCACAGCCTTTATCCCGTGTACGGCGTCCAGTTTCATCCCGAATCCGTCATGACACCGGACGGGAAAATCATCCTGGAGAACTTCCTTGAGGCCGCCGAAACATTTCAGTCAAAAAAACACTGACTATCATATAGAACAAGCAGAAAGGATGGATCAAAATGATCAAAGAGGCAATCATCAAACTTTCCAAAAGACAAGATCTGACTTATAAAGAAGCAGAACAGGTTATGAATGAGATCATGGAAAATACCGCCAGCGACGTGCAGAAGGCCGCTTATCTCACGGCTCTTTCCATGAAGGGCGAGACCATCGACGAGATCACCGCTTCCGCAGCTGCCATGAGAGCCCACGGAGAAAAACTTCTCCACAACATGGACGTTCTGGAAATCGTAGGTACCGGCGGCGACGGCTCCAACTCCTTCAATATCTCCACCACTTCTGCTCTCGTCATTGCTTCCGGCGGCGTTCCCGTTGCCAAGCATGGCAACCGGGCAGCCTCCTCCAAATCCGGAGCCGCTGACGTTCTCGAAGCCCTCGGCGTAAAGATCGACATTTCCCCGGAGCAGAGCAAACAGCTTCTTACCGATATCAATATCTGTTTCCTTTTCGCCCAGAAATATCATTTTGCCATGAAATATGTAGGTCCGGTGAGAAAAGAACTCGGCATCCGCACAATCTTCAACATCCTTGGCCCCCTCTCCAACCCGGCAGGCGCTAACATGGAGCTCATGGGTGTCTATGAGGAGGAGCTCGTGGAGCCCCTAGCTCAGGTTATGGCAAAGCTCGGCGTGAAACGCGGCATGGTAGTCTTCGGTCAGGACAGGCTGGACGAGATCTCCATGAGCGCTCCCACCGCTGTCTGCGAGATTCGCGACGGCTGGTTCCAGTCCTACGAGATCACCCCGGAACAGTTCGGCTACAAGCGCTGCTCCAAGGATGACCTCACCGGCGGCACACCGGAAGAAAACGCAGCCATCACCCGTTCGATCTTAAGCGGCGAGGAAAAAGGCCCGAAGCGCCAGGCTGTCTGCCTCAACGCCGGAGCCGCCTTCTACATCACAGGCAAGACCGAGACCATGGCAGACGGTATCCGTCTCGCAGAGAAGCTCATCGATGAGGGTGCTGCCATGAAAAAGCTTGAAGAATTTGTAAAGGAGAGCAACCGATGAATATCCTGGAGGAGATCGCCGCAAAAACCACCGAGCGGATTCGGAAAGAAAAGGAAGCGATTCCTCTTTCCACCCTCCGCTCCGCTGCGGAGAAAAGGCGGGCCGGAGCCCCGGAATTTCTCTTTGAGAAAGCTTTAAAAAAGCCCGGCGTCTCCTTTATCTGCGAGGTCAAAAAGGCCTCTCCTTCCAAAGGAATCATCGCTGAAGATTTCCCCTATCTGGACATTGCGAAAAGCTATGAAGCCGCCGGCGCCGATGCCATCTCCTGCCTCACGGAGCCCTTCTATTTTCTCGGAAGGGACGCTTACCTGGAGGAGATCACAGCCAGCGTTTCCATCCCAGTCTTACGGAAGGATTTCACGGTGGATGAATATATGATCTATCAGGCCGCAGCCCACGGCGCTTCCGCCGTCCTTCTCATCTGCTCCATTCTGGAGGATAAAAAGCTTCTGGCCTACCGCCAGCTGGCTGACGAGCTGAAGCTCTCCGCTCTTGTGGAAGCCCATTCGGAGGAAGAAATCTCCCGGGCTGTCAAAGCCGGAGCCCGGATCATCGGCGTCAACAACCGGAACCTCAAGAATTTCCAGGTGGATGTGAGCAACAGCTTAAAGCTCCGCTCCCTGGCCCCGAAGGACTGCCTTTTCGTCTCCGAAAGCGGCATCAAAACCCGCTCTGACATCGAAAAGCTGGAGGCCAACGGAACCGACGCCGTCCTCATCGGAGAGACTCTCATGCGAGCCGCGGACAAAAAAGCCATGCTGGACACGCTGAGAGGAGTTTGAAACGCCTATGACAAAGATTAAAATCTGCGGCCTCAGAAGGTCTGAGGATATCGCTTACGTCAACGAAGCAAAACCGGATTTCGCCGGTTTCATCATCGACGTGCCAAAGAGCAGGAGAAATGTTCCCCGGGAAAAAGTCCGGGAGCTTACCGCTCTCCTCTCCCCTGAGATTCTTCCCGTTGGCGTCTTCGTAAACGCCCCCATGGAGACCATTCTTTCGCTGGTAACTGACGGCACACTGAAAGCCGTCCAGCTCCACGGACAGGAGTCCCAAAGCTATCTGGAAGAACTGAAAAAACAGGTTGCAGTTCCTCTGATCCGTGCCTTTTCCATCCGGTCCCCGGAAGATCTTACAGAAGCTGAAAAAAGCCCCGCGGACTTTGTCCTTCTGGATAACGGGGCCGGTGGCACTGGAGAAACCTTTGACTGGTCTTTGCTCTCCTCCTTTGACAGGCCATTTTTCCTGGCAGGAGGTTTGAGACTGGAAAACATAACAGAAGCAGTCAGCCGTTTTCACCCCTATGCGCTCGATCTGAGCAGCGGCGTGGAGACAGACGGCTATAAAGATAAAGAAAAAATAATCGCAGCGGTCGCTGCAGTCAGGAGATAAACATATGAGTAATGGACGTTTCGGCATTCATGGCGGGCAGTACATCCCGGAAACCCTCATGAACGCAGTAATCGAACTGGAAGAAGCCTACAACCACTACAAAGACGACCCGGATTTCAACCGGGAGCTCACGACGCTCTTAAACGAGTACGCCGGAAGACCCTCCCGCCTCTACTATGCAAAGCGGATGACCGAGGATCTGGGCGGAGCTAAAATTTACCTCAAGCGTGAGGACTTAAACCACACCGGAGCTCACAAGATCAACAACGTACTGGGCCAGGTCCTTCTCGCCAAGAAAATGGGCAAAACCCGCGTCATCGCTGAGACCGGCGCAGGCCAGCACGGCGTAGCCACCGCCACAGCGGCAGCCCTGATGGATATGGAATGTGAAGTCTTCATGGGCGAGGAAGACACCAGGAGACAGGCTCTGAACGTTTACCGGATGCGCCTTCTCGGAGCCAAGGTCCACGCTGTCTCCTCCGGTACCGGAACCCTCAAAGACGCCGTTTCCGAGACCATGAGAGAATGGACCAGCCGGATCTCCGACACCCATTACGTCTTAGGCTCCTGCATGGGCCCTCATCCCTTCCCGACCATCGTCCGTGACTTCCAGTCCGTCATCTCCAAAGAGATCAAAGAGCAGATCATGGAAAAAGAAGGACGCCTTCCGGATGCTGTGCTCGCCTGCGTGGGCGGCGGTTCCAACGCCATCGGCGCTTTCTATCACTTCATTCCCCATCCGGAGGTACGGCTCATCGGCCTTGAGGCTGCCGGAAGAGGCATCGACACGAAGGAGACCGCAGCCACCATCGGCACTGGTTCTCTCGGCATTTTCCACGGTATGAAGTCCTACTTCTGCCAGGATGAATACGGACAGATTGCTCCCGTTTACTCCATCTCCGCCGGTCTTGACTACCCCGGCATCGGACCGGAGCACGCCCACCTTCACGATATCGGAAGAGCCGAATATCTGGCCATCACTGACGACCAGGCCGTGGACGCTTTTGAGTACCTCTCAAGACTGGAGGGCATCATTCCCGCCATCGAGTCCGCCCACGCCGTGGCCCACGCCATGGCCATCGCCCCCCTGATGGACAAAGAGGACATCCTCGTCGTCAACCTGTCGGGCCGGGGAGACAAGGATTGCGCCGCCATTGCGCGCTACAGAGGGGAGGACATTTCACTGTGAAACCGATCGACGCCATCTTCCAGGGGGGCTCTGCCTGCATCGCACCCGTCGTTGTGGGCGACCCCGACCTTTCCGTCACGTTTGATCTAGCCCTCGCCCTAGCTCAAGCCGGGGCCGACGCCATCGAGCTGCATCTGCCCTTCTCCGACCCCACGGCGGAGGGCGCGCTGCTGCAAAAGGGCGCGCTGCGCGCCCTTGCCGGCAGCGTTACAGCAAAAGACGCCCTTGCCCTGACACAAAAGCTGTCGGGCGCCGGCATCCCGATTGTGCTCAGAAGCTACGCCAACGTTGTGTTTCACTATGGGGCCGCGGACTTTGCTGCCCAAGCAGCCGCGGCCGGCGCCTGCGCGCTGCACCTCTTTGACGTGCCGCTCGAGGAGCGAGGCGAGTTTGAACCCTTCTGCCGGCAGCAGGGACTGGCGCTGCTGTCCAGCGTGTCGACCGGGTCGGTCGCCCGCGTTGCGCACATCTGCCGCAGCGCTCAGGGCTATCTGCTGTGTGAAAAAATGCCGGGCGAACCCGAAGACGCGCTCTTTGATCTGGCCGCTTTCGCTTCACAGCACTGTGCCCTGCCGCTCGTACTCGAGTTCCAGCAGTGCACGCCCGAGCTGGCCGCCAGAGCCGCAGCCCTGTCCGCCAGCGTGAGCCTGGGCGACGCCATTGCCGCCCTTGTCGATGCGCACGGCGCGCAGGCCGCCTCCTATGCGGCGGCCCATGTCGCACACATCAAGGCCGCGCTGCGCGGCGCGTAAAACGCGCTGCCATAAGAGCGGCGCGCAAACTGCACCCCGCCTGCGCCGCACAGCCAAAAGGCTGCGCCCAAAGCGTCCCTTGTCTGCCGCTCGAAGCAGGCGCATCGCCGATCCCTTCGGCAAGGACGCTTTCACCGCGCCTGCGGCGCGGTTCGCAGGCGGGGTGCTCGGGTTTTGCGTAAAGGCGGCCGCCTGGGAAATGTTTCAAAAAAGGCAAGAGGTGTTGAAAAGGCGTCGGCCGGCAGATAGATGAGTCTTCCCAAGAGGGCTTGTCCGCGGGCGACAGCAGCGTCTGCCAAACCGCGCCAGGGAGATTGCAAGGCGGACTGTGCTTCGTCCGAGAGAACTGCAAAAATCCACAATTGGAGACCCAACGCCACTGGCGAAACACGCGGGTTTTCCAAGAAAAAAGTCGGCAAAGAGGGGAGAGCGCATGCTCCCAAAGAAGGACGAGGAGAAAACGAAACTGCAAAGGGGCGGCGACTAAACAGAATTTCAGGGTATTGTTTTTCAAAAAAACCGGTTCATAGGGAGGCAAAAGGCGGCTGAAACATCCGCGCCATAAAAAGGGCGTGTGAGCCAAAGGGGGAACCCTTGCTCTGCCTGACAAAAGGGGGATCGCAAAACCCCGGTCGAAAATCCAGGGCGCCATGACGCGCAGAACTCTTTTTGGCGGGCTTCAGGAAAAATACCGAAGCCCTCTGATGTGACGTGTTGGACGCAAAGCGCGACCGCACAGCCGTGTGCAAACTGCCGTCTGGGGCGCTCCACGCCGGCAAACGGGCACACTCTGCGATAAAGGTCCCTGTTCGCAAGACCTTTGATTCGATCGTCTGTGAAGGACTTGTGGGCAATTTTGTCTTTCGGTCAACTGCAAAGCGGCTTTGATTTTCAGGCCCTGCTATGCCGTTTTCGTTCCTGTCGCTTTTGAAGCGATTGTTTTCCTCTGTTTTTTGTATCTGCACGGGCAACTTGCAAAGGCATTGAGACGTACGACCAGTCCCTGTTTTGGGCAATAAAAAAGGCCGCAGGCAAACTGCCTGCGGCCTTTTTTTATTTTAGACCCAATGCCGGGCCCCTGCAAAGGGGGTGCACACGCCGGCGACAAAAGCAGGTGAGGCGCGCGGCAAGCGGAAGCATTTGAGGCGTTGCAACGCATCTCTAACCCTCTTTTTCGCCGCGCAGGGCCCGCAACCAGGGCGTTCGCGAGAGGGCGGGACGCAGCGCCAAAAAGGTCACTCCCGTGGCAAGCCCCGTGAGCACGGAGCCGGCCAGCAAAAAAGGCAGATAGCCAAACACGGCGGGGGTTCCCATCACCACGCGCGCGGCCAGGAGCTGACCCACATTGTGGGCGGCGGCCCCTGCCACCGAGATGCCGGCCATGGACAGCCGTCCGCCCTCCAGGGGGAGCAGGGCCCACATCGTGAGCAGGGCCAGCAACCCGCCCGAGAGCGAAAAGAAAAGCGCCGAGAAGCTTCCCCCAAACAGGCAGGCCAGCACGCAGCGCAGCACCACAATCACCAACGCCGTTTTGACCGGCAGGGCCCACAACGCAAAGAGCGTGACCAGATTGGGCAGCCCCAACCGCAGCCCCGGCACGGGCAACAGCAGCTCAAGCGGAAACAGGCGCTCGATCAGCGAGAGCAACAGGGCGAGCGACACCAAAATGGCGGGGAAGGTCAGCCGCCGGAAGAGCGTGCCGTCATGCAAGACCGTCTCCCCCTCTCACCTCGACAATCAGGCGGTTTGGCAGGCAGACGATGGGAACATCGCCGCTCACCCAGCCTGTTTTCACGCAGATGTGGTCGGGGCAGTCGATGTCCAGCATGCGCACGCGCCCTTGCGCAACCTCAAGCGTGTAGGTGACGCCTCCGTCCGTAAAGGTGTGGCGGCCCTCCATCTCCTGCGTCAGGGGGATTTCACGGCAGAGCTGCTCTCCCACGCTCACACAGGCCCTGCCTGCGTCGCGGGCAGGGCGCATCACAAAGAAGAGCGCCGCCGTGCACAGCACGGCAAGCAAAACCAGCACATCGCCTTTAATCAACAATTTCAAAGACGTACCCTCCCTCCTGTCCCGTGAAGGTGAAGCTGCGCTCCAGCCCTTTTGTGACCAGCAGGCGTCGGTCTTTGGTGATAAACACCGCTTCGAACCCGCCCTGCTCGCGCCACAGCGCAAGCGCCTTCTGGCTGCCCATCACATAGAGCGCGGTGGACAGTGCGTCGGCTGCGGTTCCGTCCGAAGAGACAACGGTCACGCCGCGCAGGTCTGTTTCGGGCGGCCGGCCGGTGGCGGGGTCGAGAATGTGACAGTAGCGCACGCCGTCATATTCAAAATACCGTTCGTAGTCGCCCGAGGAGACGGCAAAGGTGTCGGCCAGCAGCAGCGTTCCAAGAGAGCCTTCCTGCTCGCCGTCGGGGTTGCGCAGAGCGATCTGCCAGGGCGTTTCGTCGGATCTGTTGCCAAGACAGCCCACCTGCCCGCCCATGACGACCAGCGCACGTTCCACCCCGCGCTGCCGCAGCAGCGCCATCACCGAATCGCCCGCCGCGCCCTTGGCGATGCCGCCCAAATCCAGGGCGCCGCCCTCGGGCAGAGCGAACTGCGCCTGCCCTGCGTCCCGCAGCAGCGCGGCGTCGGGCAGGGGAAGCAGCGCCTCCATCTCCTCTGGGGGCGGTGGGGCGACGGCATTTTGCACGTCCCAAAGCTGCACAAGGGTGGCGATCATCGGGCTGAAGGCCCCGTTTGTCTGCTCTGAAAGGTCGGCGGCGCGCACCAGAAGGCGCGCCGTGCGATCGTCGAGCGAGAGGCGCTCTCCGGCGTTCAGGCGCGAAACTTCAGAGTCCGGCAGCGTGCGCGACCACATGCCCTCGAGCTGCGATACAAGCTCCTGCACGGCATCCAGCGCGTCGATCGCCTGCTGATCGTCCTGTGCCGTCAGACGGATGGTGATCACCGTATCCATGGCAAAAAAGGTGCGGGTGTATTCCTTCACCCCTGCGCAGCCCGGCAGCAAAGCGAGCAGCAGGCAGCAGACAATCATCACACACAGTCGCCGCATTGGGGCCTCTCCTCTCCAATTCGTTGCGGCAGCGTCCCTTTTTAGACAGGGGCGCTGCTCAAAAACAGCGCATATAAACAAAAGGGGCCAAAGCCCCTCTTATTTTTTGATTTCGCCCACATAGATGCGATCGTCCACCACGCTGACAAATCGCTCGGCAATCAGAGAGCCCATCTGCGCGCGCAGGCTGTCCATGCTGGCGTGCATCGCGCCGACCGCAGACGGCCCAAGATAGGCCTTGACAATCTCCTCCATGGTGGTGCCGCCGTCTTCGCTCTCGCGGCAAAGGCGGGTGATGGTTCTGCGCAGCGTATCGTCGTAGGTGGGAAACACATGTTCCATGGTTCTTCTCCTCCTGAAGCGGTCAAGACCGCAAAAATGGCTTGTTGGTTCTATCGATGACGGCATTTGTTCGATGCGTTTTAAAAGGTTGCCCCTGTGTAAAAGGCATGCGCCTGGGACAAAGGGGAAGTTGTTTTTTTCAAACCCGGTCTGGCCCGAACCTTTTGCCGCAAGGCCGCCGAAAACACGCCTCATGCCCCTTAAACGATTTGGATTTGCAAAAAACGGTGCTTTTAGCGCGGCCTCGCAGCCTGTGCCGCCGCTGCATCCAGAGATCTTTTTAGTTTGCCCGCAGGCATTTGTTGAATTCATTTCAGGCAACGCCATTGTACCACACCCGATCAAAAAGAACAAGGGGCGGGAAAGGGAGAAGGGCAGGTAAAAATCGCATTGGACAATGAATGGTTAAACAGTGGCAATGAGCAAAAAAACAGGAGGGGCAAATGCCCCTCCTGTTTTATGCGGCCGGAAAACCGACCTGCTGCTCATCGCAACACACAGAATTCCATCTGTACAATAATTGCAAGACTTAGTCCGCTTCTTCGACGGGCGCAGGCTCATTGTGGCCAGCCACGGGAGTGGTGTAGATGAAGACCTCAATGACATCGCCATCTTTGTCCGTGATGAAGTCGACAACATAGATCAGGTCTTCGTTGTCGATCGCCGTCAGGTCGCCAATGGAGGACTTGATGAGGGAAGCGCTGGTGGCTTCGGAAACATCCTCGCCGTCATCAATCGAGGTGACCTCCTTGGCGGGCTCAGCGTCGATGGTGTAGAAGCCAACCTTGTCAGCATACAGGTACACAGACGTTTCGCCGGTCACAGACTTGATGGTGACATTTCCGTCTTCGTCCTTACCATACTCGATCGCGTCGGCGCCGGCAGCCTCAAAGCCCTT
>ERZ824488.2783-NODE-2783-length-14624-cov-2.991489_pt1 | contig 14624 bp, 13 predicted proteins | sample MGYA00519936_ERZ824488 | MGnify/ENA primary metagenome ERZ824488 (study PRJEB31778, sample SAMEA3449153) | human gut metagenome | biome: human gut; feature: human-associated habitat; material: faeces | place: United Kingdom | collected 2010/2012 ... | reverse complement strand
CTTCGCAGCGGAGCAATTCGTAGGCATCAGTTGGGGGCAAAATACCTTTTGACCCCGACATCATATTAATAAACTGGGAAACAAACGAATTATTAAATATAAAGGAGTCATACAACAACATGAATCAGGTAATTTTAACAGGAGACCGGCCGACGGGCCGACTTCACGTAGGACACTATGTAGGATCACTGGAAAGACGTGTCAGACTGCAGAATTCCGGTGAGTTCGATGAGATCTATATCATGATTGCGGATGCGCAGGCGTTGACGGACAACGCGGAGCATCCGGAAAAGGTAAGGCAGAATATCATTCAGGTCGCGCTGGACTATCTGGCATGCGGCATTGATCCGGAAAAGTCTACGATCTTCATTCAGTCGATGGTTCCGGAGCTGACCGAGCTGACTTTCTACTATATGAATCTTGTCACTGTTTCCCGCGTGCAGCGCAATCCGACCGTAAAGGCAGAGATTCAGATGCGGAATTTCGAGGCGAGTATTCCGGTCGGGTTCTTCTGTTATCCGATCAGCCAGGCGGCAGATATTACCGCGTTCCGTGCGACCGCAGTTCCGGTCGGTGAGGATCAGCTGCCGATGCTTGAGCAGTGCAAGGAGATCGTACATAAGTTCAATACCGTTTATGGTGAGACGCTGACAGATCCGCAGATTATCCTTCCGGATAATCAGGCATGCCTGCGTCTGCCGGGTATCGACGGAAAAGCGAAGATGAGTAAATCGCTTGGCAACTGCATTTATCTTTCCGATGAGGCGGATGAGATCAGGAAAAAAGTCATGTCGATGTTTACCGATCCGAATCACCTGCGCGTGGAGGATCCTGGTAAGGTGGACGGAAATCCGGTATTCATTTATCTGGATGCGTTCTGTCGTCCGGAGCATTTTCCGGAGTTTCTGCCGGATTATCAGAATCTGGACGAGCTCAAGGCGCACTATACGCGCGGCGGGCTTGGTGATGTCAAGGTGAAGAAGTTCCTGAACAATGTGCTTCAGGCAGAGCTCGGACCGATCCGAGAGCGTCGGAAATACTGGGAGGCGCATACCGATGAGGTGTATGCGATGCTGAAGGAAGGAAGCGAACGGGCACGTGCAAAGGCGGCAGAGACGCTGCGTGATGTACGCCATGCAATGCAGATCGATTACTTTGGATAAGAAAAAAGGGCTGAGCGGCTGATCGCTTGGCTCTTTTCTTACAGGAAAGAGGAAAATTATGAAAGAATATGCAATGAAGTGTGTGGGAAGAATCTACATTCTGGCACGATGGCTTTTGCTGGCCGGAGTCTGCGGCGTTGCGCTTGGGCTGGTCGCCGGTCTGTTTGGCCGGAGCATTACGGAGGTGACGGCGTTTCGGCAGTCTCATGGATGGATGCTCTATCTTCTTCCGGTTGCCGGTCTGGTGATTGTGGCACTGTATCGGCTCGATCCGTACAAGAGTGACACAAATCGGGTACTCGAGGGAATTCAGTCCGGTACTTACGTTCCGCTTCGGATGTCTCCGCTGATCATTATATCGACCGTTCTGACACATGCCTTTGGCGGATCGGCCGGAAGAGAGGGCGCGGCTCTGCAGCTTGGCGGCAGCCTTGGTGGTACGATCGGAAAATGGTTGAAGCTTGACGAGTACGACCAGAAGGTCATGATCATGTGTGGCATGAGCGCAGCGTTCTCAGCACTGTTCGGGACACCGCTGACCGCGACGATCTTTGCGATGGAGGTCGTAAGCATCGGTATCATGGAATACGCGGCGCTCGTACCTTGTGCCATCGCATCGCTGATTGCGCGTGAGATGGCAGATCTGGTAGGTGCGCGCGCGGAACAGTTTCCGGTGCCGGCATCCGTGACGCTCGATATAAAGAGTGGTGCGCTGATTGTTTTACTCGCACTTCTGTGTGCAGCGGTGAGCATTCTGTTCTGTGAGGTGCTGCATCGCACGGAGCGGCTGTTCAAGTCCCGGATGAAAAATCCGTGGATCCGGGTGGTGGTCGGAGCATTGCTCGTCATCGTGCTTGCAAAGGTGCTCGGGACGACAGATTATCTCGGAGCCGGGATGAATATCGTGGAGCGGGCGATTCACGGGGAGACGGAGCCTGCAGCATTTCTTTTGAAAATTATCTTTACGGCAATTACCTTATCCTGTGGCTTTAAGGGAGGAGAGATTGTGCCGACCCTGTTTGTCGGGGCAACGTTTGGCTGTCTGTTCGGACAGGTGACCGGTTTATCGCCGTCTCTGACAGCTGCCTGCGGGATGGCGGCTGTATTTTGCGGTGTGACAAATTCCCCGATTTCGTCCTTGCTTCTGAGCTTTGAGCTGTTCGGCTTTGACTGCATGCCATTCTTTCTTATTGCGGTGTCGATCAGCTATCTGGAGTCCGGATATTTCGGACTGTATCACAGCCAGAAGATCATGTATTCCAAGACGAAGCTGCAGTTTATTAATGAAAAGACCAAATAAGGAGAGATATATGGAAATCAGAAAAACAACCCTGGCAGATATTCCGGAAATCATGGAGATCTATACGATTGCACGAAGCTTTATGTGTAAGACCGGAAACCCGACCCAGTGGGCAGGCGGCTATCCAAAGGAGGAGCTGATCCGAAAGGATATCGCATCCGGCGACAGCTATGTGGCAGTGGAAAACGGAAGGATCGAAGTCGTATTTTTCTATCGAAAGGGTGAAGATCCGACCTATAAAGTGATTGAGGATGGAGCCTGGCTTGATGATGAGCCGTATGCGGTGCTGCATCGGATCGCATCCCGTGGTGATGTAAAAGGCTCCGGATCTGCATGTATACAGTGGTGCCTTGCACAATGGCCGAATCTTCGTGTCGATACACATGAGGATAATCATGTCATGCAGCATGTGCTGGAAAAGAATGGTTTTGTGAAATGCGGGCGGATCTATATTGAGGATGGGTCGTCGCGAATCGCATATCAGCAGGTCAGAAAGGAGAAAAAATAATGGAACGGGAGGAACTGCGTATACTGCTGGAGAAGGTAGAATCCGGGCAGCAAACAGCAGCGGATGCACTTTCGGATATCAGCCTGCAGCCGGATATGCTCGTTGGCAATTATGCGGATATTGATCTGCATCGACATATGCGGCAGGGGATGCCGGAGGTCATTTACGGGGCCGGGAAGACGGCAGAGCAGATCGTGGGGATTGCGTCAGCTATGAAACAGAAGGGATTGAAAAATATTCTGATCACCCGTTTATCAGAAGAGAAGGCGGACGAGATTGCCAAAGCACTGGAATTTTCCTATTATTCGACGCCGCAGATCGGTATCGTCAATGAGGCAGAGACCGAAAAAAGGGGGAAAATTGTTGTCGTAGCGGCCGGTACGAGTGATCTGCCGGTAGCGGAGGAGGCAGCGATGACGGCGGAGCTGTACGGTAATCAGGTTGAACGCGTCTATGATGTTGGTGTGGCCGGTATCCATCGTCTTTTGCATCGGCTTCCGGTTATGGAAGACGCGAATGCCATTGTCGCAGTGGCAGGTATGGAGGGGGCACTGGTCAGTGTGGTCGGTGGTCTGGTGGCCTGTCCGGTCATCGGTGTACCGACGAGTGTCGGCTATGGTGCAAACTTCGGCGGACTGGCGGCATTGCTCTCGATGCTGAATTCATGTGCGAGTGGTGTCAGTGTTGTGAATATTGATAACGGATTTGGTGCAGGGGTGCTTGCTTCGAAGATTAATAAGCAGGCGATAAAAAAGTGAAAACAATAAACATACTGTCGAAGTACAGATTGGCAGGTTAGGAAGGTCGGCATGAAGCCGAATATGGGGGATATGTGTGAAATGGCAGGGAAATCAGCTAAAAACGGGATCACGGAGGGCGTGATCTGGAAGCAGATTCTTATTTTTTTCTTTCCGATTCTGATCGGAACATTTTTTCAACAGCTTTATAATACCGTGGATGCAGTGGTAGTCGGACGGTTTGCCGGGAAGGAAGCGCTTTCAAGTGTCGGCGGCTCGTCCTCTCAGATCATTAATTTTGTAGTCGGATTTTTTACGGGACTTTCAGCCGGAAGTACGGTTATCATCGCACAGTATTATGGTGCAAAGAACCGGGATGGCCTGCATCGTGCATTGCACACGGCGTATGCTTTTTCGGCAGTGTTTGGAATTCTCGCAGGAATAATCGGAGTTTTTGCAACACCGGCGATTCTGCGGATGATGAAGACGCCGGACAATCTGATGGCAGATTCGGAGCTGTATGTACAGATTTATTTTTCCGGACTTATCTTTATCTGCATTTACAATATCGGTTCAGCGATTTTGCGTGCGATCCGATCAGCGTCGCATCACTGACCTTTCGGATCTCCACGACGTCATCCGTAACGAGACGGTGTCCGCGTTTGATCAGCTCCAGCGCCGCCTCACTTTTTCCGATGCCGCTCTCGCCCATAATCAGTACGCCCTCACCGTAAACGTCGACCAATACGCCATGAATGGAGATACACGGTGCGAGCTCGACATTCAGCCACCGGATGATTTCTGCCATAAACGATGACGTCGTCATTTTCGTCATAAATACCGGTACCTCATACTGCTCCGCCAGCCGAAGCATGTCCTCATCCGGCTCTGTCATCGTCGTATAAATGATACACGGTACATGATAAGAGAGAAACTTTTCATATACCGGAAGCTTCGCCTCCCTCGGAAGATGCTCCAGATAAGTATACTCTACATATCCGATAATCTGTACACGTTCTGAGTAGAAATGATCAAAATATCCGGTAAGCTGAAGCGCCGGACGGTTGATCTCTGACGTCACGATCTTCTTGCCCGCCATGCTGATATTCGGAAGCAGATTCGTGAGCTTCATCTTATCCGCCAGCTTTTCAATCGTTACACTGCTAGCCATTCTTTGACCTCCTGAAATTTCGGCAGTCTCGTCCTACGACATCATTCATTTTTGTCGAAATATTCCCGAATATTTTTTCGGCAAATCCTTTTCTTCAGCAAAACCTCAATGGCATCGCAGACTGACTGCAAACTATACGTATATTATAAGTAATCCTTCTGGATTTGTCCACTGTATCCAAAACAAAAATGGTGCGGAAATTGTCTGAATCTGTCATTTCCGCACCGGCTCTTTATTTCACTTTTCCAAATTTCCAAAATGCATCCCGGAAGATTTCATCCCGATCCAGGGAACGGACACAGGCGATCAGCGGCCGATCCGGACCGAAGCTGAAGGTCAGCTGTTCGGTAATCATCGGCACAGAGCGAACCTCCCACTGGCTCCATTCCTTTTTATACAAAATTCCCGCAGCTCCGAGATCCCATATCGTCTTTCCCCATGCAAAAAGGTCTGCTCCATATTCCCGGACGATTTTTATCAGATAATTGCACAATTCATTTTTTCCGCCGATACATGCTTCCAGCTCCGGAACGCTTGTAATCATATGGGACGTGACATAATTACATGGTACATACACAAGCGGTACTCCGGAATTCAGAATTATCTGCGCCGCCCGCCGGTCCTGATACACATTATAAACATTCGGACTGTTCTGAAAATCATCGCCGGCCAGCCAGATAATCACGATTCGCTCTACGATCGACGGATCCTTCAAAAGTGCTAATGCAAGATTCGTCCCCGCGCCAATGCCAAGCACGTATAAAGGATTCTCTGATGTATATTTTTTTGATCTCCGGATGAGATCCTCTGCAGCCTCAGATCCGGACCATACACGCCCCGAACGAATCTGTACTATCTCCTCTTCCGTTTTTTCAGTAAGCCATTTTTTTGCACCGCGGTATACCGGGCACACCTGATCCTTATGGCACAACCGCATTATGTGCAATATCTCTTCATAGCTCATTTCCATCCCTTCCGCCGGATCCTGCGTGCGCTCATTCATTGCAAAGGGCGCCGCATAAATGGCCTGAAGCCGAAACCGTTCCGGGGATAATAAAAGATATGCAATTGCAAATGGATCATCCACCTCTGTTGCTGCATCGGTATCCAGAACAAGATCCACAATTCCATCTCTCCACTTCAGCATTGCAAGCCGTTTTTCATCTGTCATTCCCCATATTCCCCCTTCTTACACCGTTATCTTTTATGAAGCTTACCTCTTAAACTGCAAAAGCATTACACTGTGTTTCGGCAGCTGAACGTTTATCGTGTCATTAATAGCATTAAGTTTTACATCCGTCACTTCAAAATCAGAATACGGAAGCACATCCTCAGAAGAAAATAAGGTAGCAGCAACAGGAGCTCCACATTGCATAAGCACAAACTTTTTATCGTCTGAATAAGAACGGTTTATTAGCGTGACGGTACAAATTCCGTCTTTTTCTGTCATGATTGCATCTTTTGCCGCAAACCGTATTTTTCCGCCAATATGATTTTTCATAACAGAAAACATTTTACCGCTCGGTGTAAGGAAGGCGTGCTCCCACTCCACACGGATTGCCCCTTCATTAACAGCTTCAAAATGGCAGGCCATATCGATTCCGGACGGTCCTGCCTCCTCAATCAGCATATGCAGCATGCTCGCCGTAAAAATACCATCATTTACACTCTTAGCCCTGTACCATGCATACCATACATTCCATTCATCAAATGAGATTCGAAGCCTGTCATCTCCCAGCTCCTCTCTCATCTGATGTACCAGCTTCCTGCATTGTGTATCTACTTTATCAATACATTCATAATAGTCTTCTTCATACTGTTCCTTTTCCATAAAGAACGGTTGTGCAACGTATGAATGCAGGGAAACCATCGGCGCGACTTCCATCAGCTGCCTTGCAGATTGTTCTGCCCACTCCCTATTGGGATATGGGCCTGAGGAACATAATACCAAATCAGGTGAAACCTCTAACATCTTTTTTCCGTAACGTTTTCCGTTCTTTCCATATCCTGCTGCCGTATTGTCGCCTTCCATATGGCCATAACCGAATTCATTGCCCAAAGACCAGTATTTTACATTGTATGGTTCTTTATATCCTCGTTCGATTCTTATGCGTCCATATTCCGTGTCCGCATCTCCGTTGCAATATTCCACCCACTGGGCACATTCTTCTTCTGTATTCCAGGTCGGATTAATGGTGATAAATGGTTCCGCTCCGATTTCTTTACAAAGAGCCACAAAATCATCTGTATTTATCTCATTAAAATCATATCCCAGAGAATGCGGCTGTGTCTCCAGACCCAAATGTGACTCAAATGGTGCCCTCATATCTGCAGGTAATAAACCATCTTTCCAGTTATATTCACCGGCAAAATTTCCACCGGGCCAGCGCAGAAGTCTGACTCCCATCTCTTTTAACAAATTTACAACATCCGGACGCATTCCATGAAAATGATTTCCCGGCATTAATGAAACTGCACCGATCGATACTGTACCTTCTTCGCAAAAAGCTATGGAAAGCCTTGCATTTTCATCCTTTTTTGCTGTATGTAAGAACACTGTTTTTGCTTCATATTCTTTTTTATCAAAAACAATTTCTTTTTCGTCGTAGCATACATTTCCGTCTCTGTCAGATAATACGATTCTCATCTTTGTCATCTGCCACGCTTTTACAACAATCCGGAATTCATACTCCATATCTTTTTGAACCGGAATATCCTTTTGTCCTATCCCTGCAGCTTCTCTGCGGTAATTGGTAATTGTAACAGCATTGCACTCATGGCGGCGTTTCATGTGATAAGAATCGGCATGACGCGTATACACTTCATTTATATGTGTCCCGATTACATCTTCACTTTCGTTAAACAGGATATTTACATGATTGCCTATCAGGAACCATTCTTCCGGTGTTCCGTCGTAGCATGCTGGCTTTCCGACAAATTTACGGTTTCTCAGCATCTGTGCCGAAATCCCCTTATTCACGCAAGACCTGGTATGCTCCAGATTGTTACCAAACAGAAGAGGGGAAACCATATCGTCTCTCGTAAAATCCGGAACGATTTTTACTGTTTCACAGTACATTTTTTCTTTTTCAGTCATTTCGTAGCCCTCCAAATTTTTCCAAAATTCCGTCTTTTTTACACACTCAATAACCGACGGATTGCCGCGTTCTCAATCCAGTTTTTCAAAATCCGGAATCGGCATTTTTTTGCCGCCTTCCATTGCCGAAAGATGTGCACAGATACCGGTTGCAGTCCAGTAAGCGCCTTTTATGTCATCAATGAGAGGCTTTCTGTCCTCCACGATAGACATGATAAACTCGTGGATCATATGTGGATGTGATCCGCCATGTCCACCACCCTGCTTAAAGGAAAGATGCTCGTTCTCGTCGTTATATACGGTTTCCGTTGTAAAGAAAGCAATCTCTTCCGGCAGACGGTATCCGTAATCAGGAACCTTGATTCTCCGTTCGATAATCTCGCCTCCTCTGGCAAACCGGTCCGGATCGCCATCAATATCGATCATATCCTGCTGAATATCACCTGTTCTCTCATACAGAACAGGATCCTCGTCCGATAATTGCTGCCACTCAAAACTCTTCTTGCTGCCGTAAACCCGGAAGCACTCCTGATAGCTTCTGGCTACTTCATAAAGGAAGCGCTCCATCTCAATCGTAACATCAGAATCCTCAAGATTGATAAATGCCGATTCAAATGCAAACGGGCACTGATACTTTTCTTTTAATGCGTCTCTGACACGACCGGAGCCTATGCCATATACCGATACCGGCTTTTTATCAAGCATCATAAGGCATGGGCCGACTGCATGGGTCGGATGCATTAACGGCGGAAATCCTTCCCAGTATTCCGGCCAGCCTTCCATATCCTGGTAATGTGCGCAGGTCATGTACTGGAGCTTTCCTAGCTCACCCTTCTTATATAATTCCTGTACATAAAAGAATTCTCTTCCAAAAACGGTCGTTTCCAGGAACATATAATTCTTTCCGCTTTTCTTTCGCGCTTCGATCACTTCGTATAATTCGTCGATACTCATGCCCATAGGAATCGTACATCCGCAATGTCTTCCGGCATTTAAAGCTTTGATTGAAAGCTCGGCGTGGGACGCAGGAGGCGTGCATATATGGATCGCATCAATCGAAGTATCCTTCAGCATATCATCCAGATTGGTGTAACAATCCTCTGCGGGAATGTGAAACTTTTCCGCGCAGGTGGCCAGAAGTGAACGGTTATAATCGGCAACCGCAACGCTTTCGACATTGGGATGCCGCTGATAAATAGGTACAAATTCCATTCCAAAGCTAATACCAACGATACCGACTTTAATCTTTTTTTCCTGCATATATAATTCCTCCTTAAGGTACTGATACAAGTGTCAAAAAGTCATGTGTTTCATGCTTGCGGGAACCGCTTCACCCTTTGATTCCGGACTCCATCGCGCCCTTTACAAACTGCTTCTGCGTGCAGATAAAGAACAGCATTACCGGGAAAGAAAGCAGTACAACACCCGCCAGTGTCAGATTTGTCTTCTGGAAGTAGGTCATGTTTACCGTCTGTAAGCCTACTACAAGTGTAAATTTATCGACACGGTTGATAAATGTAGCCGGTACCATATAAGAGTTCCAGGTTCCGGTGAAATTCAGAATTGCAATCGATGCAAACAAGGATTTTGAAATCGGGCACACAATGCGGAAGAATACACCAGCATGTGTCAGTCCATCCAGCCGTGCCGCCTCGATCAGTTCATTCGGCACCGAATAGAAAAACTGTCTGGACATGAATAAAAACATGGTCTGTGATAAAAACGGAAGCGTAATTGCCCAGATCGTATTATGCAGATTCAGCTTTGCAAGCTGTATATACATCTGAATCAGTGTCAGCTGAAACGGAACCATCATAGATGTCAGCATACAGGTAAAGATCAGCTTTTTCCCCGGAAACCGGAGCTTCGCAAGCGCATATCCGGCCATAGTAGGAAAAAGCAGGTTGCCGATCACAACGATTGCGGTAGATGCAAACGTATTCCAGTACCACTTTAAAATCGGATACTGCGTAAACAGCTCTTTAAAATTGTCCAGTGTCCAGACACTGATCGGCGCCCACGTCTGCACATATCGGTATGGCAGAAGTGAATTATAAAACACATATAAAATCGGCAGAAGGAATATCAGTGCCAGTAAAATTAATACCGTATATTTTGCAATGCAAAGAAGTGTCTTTTTCATTTAGTTCTCCCCTCTGCTGACCAGCATACGTACCAGGGACAGCACAAAAATAATAGCAAGCAGTACCATCGCTGCCGCACTTCCGTATCCCATGTCCATATAGCTGAAGGACTGCTGATACAGGAACGTAACTACCGTGCTCGTAGATCCGGCCGGTGAGCCAAGCGGGCTCTGCTTCGAAATTGCCGCGATCTGATCAAAAATCTGAAACGCATTGATCATTCCAAGGGTAATGACCAGATAAGTCGTCGGCTTTACAAGTGGGAATGTGATATACCAGATGCACTGCGCCTTATTTGCCCCGTCAATTTTGGCCACCTCGTATAATTCCGCCGAAATATTCTGCAGGCCGCTGATGTACAGAATCATATAAAAGCCTATCTGCTGCCATACATAAATAATAATGACCAGAAACAGCGCATATTTCGTGCTGGTAAACCAGGTCGTATCCTTCAGCCCGAACAGGGAGAAAAACCGGCTTCCGATTCCACCCTTTACAAAGAAGTACATGAAGAAAATGCTGACTGCCACCGCAGAAATGACATACGGCATATAATAAACCGTCCGGAAAAACGTCTTTCCTCTGAGATTTCCGTCTAAAAGAACAGCAATCAAAAACGCCAGAACGGCAATCAAAAGCACCACCACTGCAACCATTAAAAATGTATGCTGCAATGCTTTTAAGAAATCCTTATCGTGAAACAGCCGCACAAAATTATCAAATCCGACAAATTCTGTACGTTCCGGCGTAATATAGCTGTAATTGTAAAAGCTCAGACGCATGGACTTGATTGCCGGTATGAAAAACCAGTAAAGCCACATAAATACCGCCGGAAGCAAAAAGCAAATTGCTGTCAGCACTTCTGCCTTTCGATATTTTTCTCTGTATCGTTTTTTCTGTCTTTTTCCCATTTCTTCTGTTTCCCTCCATTTCAGGCACCTGGCAGGCGCCCGATTTACACAAGCGGGGCTGTCGTTTCCGACAGCCCCGCTTTTCTATGAAGCAATATTCCTGTCCTGACTTACCCGATCTATTGCTGCCACATATCTCTTTATTATGCTCCGAACTCCTCTGCCAGCTGATCCACGATATCCTGGCCGGTCACCTCAGAGGTCTCATCAAACAGGGTTCCCTGCATCAGGTTGACCAAGCTGTCCGCGAATTTTTTGCTCTGTGCCGGATAGCTGAATGCTGTCGATGTATCCAGATAGCTTACCAGATCTGCAAGAGCCGGAACCTTCTCCTTGTAAAGATCAAAGAACTCCTCTTTTGCCGGAACTACCTCTGTCACATTTACAACTGCCTCATACATCTTATCACCACTTGCTGCATAGCCGATTGCCTTCGCAACAGCATCCGGGTGCTTGGAATTCTTCAGTGCCACCAGCGCTGCCTCATGAAGCGTTCCGCCGCCGTTTCCATTTCCGCCCTTCGGAACGGACAGATACTTCAGCTCAATATCCGGAGCCTCATCTGCGAAGCTTTTCTGATACCACGCACCGCCGGTGGAGAACAGCGCAGACTGCTGAATCATGACCGCACCGTCCCAGCTAAGTCCAAGCTCTGTCGGTGTCACAATATAGCCCTCGCGGTATGCATCAATGAGGAACTGCAGTGCCTCTGCATTTTCCGGTGCTGCGATGTTTTTGCCATAATCCCAGCCGCCGCCAAAGGAAAGTGCAATATTCGTCAGATGATACTCCCGAACATTCAGGCACAGCGCCGGCATATCATGCTCTTCTTTTACCTTTTTGCAGATTTCCAGTACCTCATCCCAGGTCGTCGGATACTGATCGCCAAGTCCGAATTCCTTCCACATCGTATTATTTACAATAAATACGCCCGGATTTAATGCAAACGGAACTCCGTAAATCTCACCGTCAATCGTCCATGCATCATTTGCCTTCGGCCAGATACCATCCAGACTGATCTCACCGGAATTTACATAGTCCGTCAGCGGCTCAAACAATCCCTGCTCAATGTACTGCAGATAATGCTCATTTGTGCAGGCAATAATGTCCGGAGCCGTTCCCGCTGCGATCTGTGCCGGAATATTATCCCAGAAGTCGGAATCGCTCGGGTATTCCAGGAATTCCATTTTGATACCAATCTCATCTTCCATTCCTGAAAACGCCGCTTCCAGACGTTCGGCCTCATCATCCGCCCATACACCACAGGTAATCGTTACCGTCTCTCCATCCTCATTGTCCGCCTCCACAACGGCTGCATCTTCCTCTGCATACACGCCGATACCGGAGCTCATCAGCATAGCCATTCCAAGCATCCCTGCAAATAATCTCGTTACTGTTCTCTTCTTCATTTCATCCTTCCTTTCATTCCGGGTCTGATCCGGTAAGTGCAACTGAATTTTGATGTCTGTATTGTATCAGAATTTTTTTCAGCTTCCTATTTCCGACCTTATCGAATCCTTTTTATTTTTGTCTTTACCTGAAAATAGTCCGGATTTTATTTCGCTTTTTTGTCCTTTTCTTTTTAAATTTGCACAGATGATTCCCCCATCTGGTTCCGATACTCTGCCGGTGTGAGTCCGGTCTGTTTTTTAAACGCAACATGAAACGCCGTTGTCGACAGATATCCCACATCCAGCGCAATCTCATAAATCTTCTGGTTCGAATGCCGCAAAAGCTCCTTTGCCCGCTCTAGCCGTACCTGATTGACATACGCCGGAATGTTCATTCCCATCTCCCGGTTAAAAATGCGGCTCCTATAGCTCTCACTCAACTGCAGGTATCGTGCAATCTCTGTCAGGGTCAGATCCTTCCGGTAATACTCCTTTATATAGTCACAGGCTCTGCGCACCTGCCAGTTTGCATTCTGATCCGCCGCCTGAGGGAGAATCCGGTCCAGCCACATATAAATACAGCTTTCCGCTCCCTCCAGAGTCTCCTGTTCTGCAAAATAGTCCAGTACCCGCTGATCCTTCCAGTCCTTTTTTCTTGCCTGAAGCAGCTTAATGACATCCATGCAGAATTCCTTGATTCGATCAGAGGAAACGATCCGGCTGCTTCGGATCTGTTCAAAGTAAGTCTGCATCCCTTCCCGGATCTGCTCTGCCTGACTGTCCACCACCAGTCTTTTCAGCTGAATTTCTGTCGTCGAAAGCTCCTGATAAATCCGGCTCTGCCGGTTATATTCCTCCTGCACATCTGCAAAATAAAAAATATCTCCCTTTTCCCCAAAGCTCCGGTCCAGAATCATCTGCGCCTGCTCCCATGCTCTTCGTATTTCATCCTTGCCATAGCAAAACCCGCTGACTCCGATTTCCAGACTCAGATCCAGATAATTTTGCAATGTCGCATACAAATGCCCGGCCAGTCTCCGGATTTTCAGCTGCTTCTCCTGCATACTTGGCGTTTTAGAAAAGCTCACAAAAACAGTAATGGTGACCCGGTCATATAAGAGCGTGTTATATTCATCATATCCCTGCAACGCCTGTTCGAGAATCGAAAATAAGGAACGGAAAAACAGATCCATGCCTCTTTGCTCATAGCGTTTCTCCACTTCCTGCATATTTTTAATTTTAACCGCCACACAGCAAAAACAGTCTCCATGGAAATCAAACTGATCCTCCCCTCCGATGGAATATCCTTCCATTCGCCGCCGAAGCATCTGCTCTGTCTTCGGTTCCTGATCCTGCTTTGGACCTTCTCCCCTTTTTTTATCATACTCCAACCTTTTGACCGCATCCAGAAGTCCGGTCTCATTCATTCCCGCCTTCAATACGTAGTCACTTGCGCCTCCCCGCATCGCCTCCCGGACATACTCAAACTCATCATAGCAGGTAAGCATAATCACTTTTCCCAAAAAATGCTGCTCCTTCAGCTTCTGAAGCACCTGTATCCCATTCATACCGGGCATATTAATGTCCAGAACAATCAGATCCGGCTGCAATCGCTCAGCCAGACGCAGACAACTCTCCCCATCCGTAGCTTCACCAACGATTTCAAATCCATTTTTTTCCCAGTCAATTGCATGAATAACCCCAATCCGAACCAGTACCTCATCGTCTGCAATCAGAACCTTCACCTTACTACTCACCCGGATCTCTCCTTCCTTATTTCTGCGCCTCTCCAGCAGCATTCTGTGCCGGAATGCGAACGGTAACCTTTGTAAAGCATCCGACCTTACTGTCAATATGGATTGCATATTCCTCTCCATAAGTAAGGCAGATTCTCTGGTTAACGTTATACAGTCCGATTTTATTCAGGCTCTTTTTTGAGCTGCTGTCTGTATGTAAAATTTCCCGTATCTTTTCTTCCGGCATCCCGCGGCCATCATCGCTCACGCATAAAAACAGTTCTCCATCCTGCAAGTGAATGGACAGCTTCACCGTTGCATTCAGATCGTTGTTATCAAATCCATGTAACACTGCATTCTCTACAAGCGGCTGTAAAATAAAACGCGGCATTTCGTATTCCAGCGTATCTTCCTTTATATCAAAAATAAACGAAAACCGCTCAAAATACCGAAAATTCAGAATTCG
>ERZ824488.2781-NODE-2781-length-14629-cov-30.838548_pt1 | contig 14629 bp, 12 predicted proteins | sample MGYA00519936_ERZ824488 | MGnify/ENA primary metagenome ERZ824488 (study PRJEB31778, sample SAMEA3449153) | human gut metagenome | biome: human gut; feature: human-associated habitat; material: faeces | place: United Kingdom | collected 2010/2012 ... | reverse complement strand
TAACTATAAAATAAGGTGGTACCACGGCAATAGTCGTCCTTTGATACCATCTTTTTTGTTTAGAAAATTATAGATATAAGGAGGAAAAAAATGGAAATATTAAAATTTATTGGTGATTTCTTGCTGATTTTTGCATTAGTATATATTATATATAGTGTGTTTTTCAATAAGAAAAGAAAAGATTATAAAGATTTAAAAAAGAATGATGAAATAAAATTCTTCATAAGAAAATATGATTTAGATATGAGAAAGACTAAATATAAAAGTTTACTTAGAACACTTACATTTATTAATTCTTTCATTATATCATTAGAAACTACAATTGTACTTTATATTGAAAATTATATTGTGAAGATAATAGTGTGTTTTATATCATCAATAATTTTACTATATGCTTTATATACAATAACAGGTAATTATTATAAGAAGAAGGAGAATGAAGAAAATGTATGATTTTAAGAAAATAGAAGATAAATGGAAAAAATATTGGGAAAGTCATGATTGTTTTAAAACTGATACTAGTGATTTTAGTAAACCAAAGTATTATGCTTTAGATATGTTTCCTTATCCTAGTGGAGTAGGACTTCATGCAGGGCATCCTGAAGGGTATACTGCTACTGATATTATTTCAAGAATGAAAAGAATGCAAGGATATAATGTACTTCATCCAATGGGATGGGATGCTTTTGGATTACCAGCAGAACAATATGCTATACAAACAGGAAATCATCCGGGAAATTTTACTGAAAAGAATATTGAAACATTTAAAGGTCAACTTAAAAATATAGGCCTTTCATATGATTGGTCTAAAGAAATATCTACATGTGATCCTAAATTCTATAAATGGACACAATGGATATTTAAAAGATTATTTGAAGATGGACTTGCTAAAAAAGTTGATATGCCAGTAAATTGGTGTGAAGAACTTGGTACTGTTCTTGCTAATGATGAGGTAATTGATGGTAAAAGTGAAAGAGGTGGATATCCTGTTGTTCGTAAAAATATGAGTCAATGGGTTATTAATATTACAAAATATGCTGATAGATTACTAGAAGGACTTGATGAAATAGATTGGCCAGAAGGCACAAAAGAAATACAAAGATATTGGATAGGTAAAAGTATTGGTGCTGAAGTTAATTTCAAAGTAAAAAATACTGATTATGATTTTACTGTATTTACTACAAGATGTGATACATTATTTGGTGCAACATATACAGTATTATCACCAGAACATCCACTTGTTAAAGAAATAACAACAGAGTCACAAAAGGAAGAAGTAGAAAAATATATAAATGAATGTAAAAGTAAAAGTGAACTTGAAAGAACAGGTTCTAATGCTGGAAAAACAGGTGTATTCACAGGTGCTTATGCTATAAATCCAGTTAATAATAAAGAAATACCAATATGGATAAGTGATTATGTGTTAATGTCTTATGGAACTGGTGCTATTATGGCTGTACCTGCTCATGATACAAGAGATTTTGAGTTTGCTACTAAGTTTAATATTCCAATAATACAAGTATTAGAAGAAGTAACAGGTAAAGAACACGAAAATGAAAAACAAAAGAAATCAATAGTTGCAATACTTTATGATAAGATTGAAGACAAATATTTAACTATTAACTGGCATTCAAAAGGTGGAAGATTATTTGTAGGTGGAACTATAAAAAATAATGAAACAGATGTTGAATGTGCGATAAGAGAAATAAAAGAAGAAACTGGTTATACTGATTTTACTCTTAAAGAGGTGGGATTTAAAATAAACCATCATTATTATGCTTACAACAAAGATACTTACTTTGAGATAGAAGCAACACCATTATTATTTGAATTAAATTCAAGTAAGCAAGATAAACAAAATTTGGATGAAGATGAAGTTTTTGATATAGAGTGGGTAACTAAAGATATTATAGAAAAAGAGATAAAAGATGAATTACATAAAAAAACGTATGAATATGTAACTTGTCCTGATGCTATGACTAATGATGGAATCCATATTAATTCAGGATTCTTAGATGGCCTTAACAAAGAGGAAGCAATTAATACAATGATTAATTGGCTTCATGAACATAATTGCGGTAAAAAGAAAGTTAATTATAGATTAAGAGATTGGATATTCGCAAGACAAAGATATTGGGGAGAACCTATACCTGTTGTTGAACTAGAAGATGGAGAATACATTGCTCTTAAGGATAGCGAGCTTCCACTTATACTACCTGAACTTGAAGATTATGCTCCAGGTAAAGATGGAACAGCTCCACTTAATAAAAAAACTGATTGGGTAAATGTAGAAATAGATGGTAAAAAAGGTAAAAGAGAAACATCAACTATGCCAGGAAGTGCTGGATCTAGTTGGTACTTCTTAAGATATATTGATCCAAATAATGATGAATGTTTAGCAGATTATAAATTATTAGAGCATTGGATGCCAGTAGATCTATATATTGGTGGTCCAGAACACGCTACAGGACACTTATTATATTCAAGAATGTGGAATAATTATCTATATGATAAAAAAGTAGTACCAGTAAAAGAACCATTCAAAAAACTTGTTCATCAGGGAATGATACTTGGTGCTAATGGAATAAAGATGGGTAAAAGGTATCCAGAGTTTGTAGTAAATCCTAATGATGTAGTAAATGAATATGGTGCAGATACTTTAAGATTATACGAAATGTTCATGGGACCGCTTGAAGCAGATAAGCCATGGAATAATGAAGGTGTAGTTGGAAGTAAAAGATTTTTAGAAAGAGTTTATAGACAACTTATTGAAAGTGATAAAGTAAAAGATAAAGAAAATAAAAATTTAGAACAACTATATCACATCACAGTTAAAAAAGTAACAGAGGACTATGAAAATTTAAAATTCAATACAGCAATAAGTAGTCTTATGATATTTATGAATGCAGTAAGTAAAGAAGAATACATAAGTAAAGAATATGCAGTTGGATTTATAAAACTTCTTTATCCAATCGCGCCATTTATATGCGAAGAAATGTATTCAATAATAGATGGCTCACTTGATACATTAACATATGCACCATGGCCAACATATAATGAAGAATTAACTAAGTTAGATACAGTTACTATTGCGGTAAGTGTTAATGGTAAATTAAGAGCGACATTTGAAGCTGAAAAAGATTTAGAAAAGGATGAAATACTAAAACTTGCTCATCAGGAAGAAAATGTCATTAGACATATAGAAGGACACGAAATCATAAAAGAAATTGTTGTTCCAAATAAAATAGTTAACATAGTTATAAAATAAGCAGCATAAAAAGTGCTGCTTTTATCATTTGAAAACATATTTAATATATGTTATCATAAGTAATGAAATAGTGGTGAAAATATGAATGATAGTTTAGATAAATATTGGGATAATATTCATAAAGAATACATTTCTACTTATGATGGATGGTTCAATAAATATATAAATTTATTACATAAAGATGATAATATTGTTGAACTTGGTTGTGGAAGGGCATATACAAGTAAATACCTAATTGATAATGGATTTAAAAATATAATTGCTTGTGATTTTTCAAAAGAAGTATTGAATATTGTGAACAATGAAAATCCAAATATAAAAACAATGCTTTTTGATATGAGTGATGGACTACCTTTTAATGATAATTCAAAAAATATAATAATTGCTGATCTTTGTTTACATTACTTTGACTTATCAAAAACAAAATACATTTTTAGTGAAATATATAGAGTATTAAAAGAAAACGGATATCTAATCGCAAGAGTTAATTCATTTAATAATATACAAATACCACTTAAATCAAAAAAAATAGAAAAACATTATTATTATGATGGTAAAATTTATAAGAGATTCTTCGATAAAAAGGATTTAGAAGAACTATTTAAAGATTTTAAAATATATAATTTAGAAGAAAAGAAAATGGATAGATATGAACATCCTAAAATATTATGGGAATTTTGTGTAGAAAAAAAGAAATAATGGTGTTAAGAAAAGATAGATTGTTTGCATTTTATGTAAAAAATATGTATAATTAAATAGAGGTGTATAATATGATAGGATTTTATGATTATACAGTATTACTAACGTATATGGGATTTATATTTGGTATGTCTGGTATAATTTTAGCAATAAATGGACAAATATTTCCAGCAATAATATGTTTAATGTTTAGTGGACTTTGTGATATGTTTGATGGAAGAGTAGCAAGAACTAAAAAGAAAAGAACAACTGAAGAAAGACAATTTGGAATACAACTTGATAGTTTATCTGATTTAGTTTGTTTTGGTGTATTACCTTCAATAATTGGATATAATTTAGCATTAAATGATGCTTGGTTAACTTTTGACTATAAGTATTTACTTCCAATAATGATATTATTTCCACTTGCAGCACTTATAAGACTTGCTTATTTTAATGTGCTTGAAATAACAAGAAATAGTAGTAAACCAGTAAAAGAATATACAGGCTTACCAGTAACGTCATCAGCATTAATATTTCCATTTTTATATATATTTAGAAAAATGATAGGCAAATATTTTCCACTTGCATATGCTGGGGTAATGTTACTAGTTGGTATACTTTTTATATCAAAGATTAAAATTAAAAAACCAAGTCTAAAAGTTATGATATTATTTATATTAATAGGGGTAATTGAGATATTATTTATTATCGCGACTAGGTTATTATGATATACAAAGTAAAATCAAGAGAAACGAATAAAATAGATGAACTTAGTTCAGGTATAGCATTATCATTTTTATATAATACCTTACTTGGAAGATTAATTCTAAAAATACTTACTATGAAATTTATTACTGATTTAGGTGGACTTTATATGAATAGTAAGCTATCTAAGCATAAAATAAAAAGATTTATAAAAAAAAATAATATCAAAATAACTGATTATGAAAAAACAAATTATAATTCATTTAATGATTTCTTTAAAAGAAAAATTATATCAGTAAAAAGACCAATAGATATGAATAAAGATGTATTTATTTCACCATGTGATAGTAAATTATCAGTATATAAAATTATTAATGATTTAACACTTAATATAAAAGATTCATACTATACAATTAACACATTAGTTGATAAAAATATAATGAAACAATATAAAAATGGATATGCTTTAGTATTTAGATTATCACCAAATGATTACCATAGATATTGTTATATAGATTCTGGATATCAAGAAACTAATACTAAAATAAAGGGTATATTTCATACAGTACAACCAATATCATTAAAGCATTACAATTTCTTTAAAACTAATAGTAGAGAGTGGACTATATTACATACTAAAAACTTTGGTGATGTAATACAAGCTGAAGTAGGAGCTTTAATGATAGGAAAAATAACAAATGAACATGAAAATAACAATTTCAAGAAAGGGGAAGAAAAGGGTTATTTTGAATTTGGTGGTTCAACAATAGTATTACTTGTTAAAGAAAATGTAGTAAATATTGATAAAGATATATTAGATAATACAAGTAATAATATTGAAACATACGTTAAATATGGAGAAAAAATAGGTAAAAAAAATACTTAGTTTAAAAAGTTTTCTAAGTATTTTTTATATGCCTTTTTAGCACTAGATTCTTCTTTCTTATATTTAAGATTATGTTCCTTACATATTTTATTAAGTAAATAATCAGTAAAATATGGATTACGTATAAGTAATGGACCAATTATATGAGTAGCATAAACATTCTTATAGTGATATCCATCACCATCGCTTTCATAATCATTTGAGTATTCTTTATTTACTTTAAATAGTGGACTCTTTATGTCATAAACTAAATCACATCTATTTTGAAATCCAATTATCTTTTCTTTTATATATTCAGAAGTTCCAACAACCTCACCAACAATTCTATATCCAGAAGCATTACTAAATATCTTTTCGTTTATAAGTTTAGTATGATAATCAAATATATCAAGAGCATCCGTCTTTTCATCATTATTAATAATATATTTACCAAATAAATCCATAGAGTTACCAGTAAGTATTAAATAACCATTATTTTCAATATATTTCTTTATATCATTTTTTCTTTTCATGATATCACTAAGTGCAAGAAATAAATTATCTTCACTGCCAGATCCAATGTAAACAATATCATATTTATCAAAATTAATTTGTTCATTAATACTTCTAAAGTCAATATTTACTTTAATTCCATTACGTTTAAGTTCATTATGTAAACATCTAGTATTAGCATTCTCTCCATATAAATTAAGAAGATCATAATATAAATGTAAAATATTAATCATTATTATTTTCCTCCTTTATAATCTTTTTAAGTTCAATTTCTTTATCAAAACAAACCATAGAGAATATCTTACCAGTTGTCTTATTCTTAAGTATTTCACTTAATTTACTAATGTCATCTACAAGTATAATTTTATCTTTATTAATACCTGCATATTCCATTCTAACATTCATGTCATAACAGAATTTACCAATTAGAACAATATTTTTAATTGAAGCATCATTTAAACTTTCAAAATCAATATCCCATATCCATGATATATCATTTTCTTTATATCTACGACTTGAAGAATCAAATCCAAGTATAATAGTTTTATCACCATCTTGATGTAATATATAATCAAGTGATTGTTTATAACTTAAATTATTTTCATTTTTACTTACTAGCATTTGCCATTTTCTATTATCAAAGTCATATATTTCAAGTCTTTTAGTTTTAATATTTTCATCATTAATAACCTTTAAAATATCTTCATCTTTAAGACCAATTGATTTAGATAACGCATAACATCCAGTAACAAAATAAACCGTATATAGAAAGTTAGATGGTAAATTTACTTCGTTATCATTAATCTTTATCTTTTTATTGTCTACATCAATATCAGTAGCAAAATAATCTGGCTTACCACGATTAAAATGATATTTAGGACAATTATATGAACCAATATGTCCGTATTGATAATAATCATATTCAAGTTTAGAATGACATATAGGGCAGTAAGCAGCATCTAAATTATTAAGATTACTTTTACGAGAATAATTATTTTTATCAATTCCATATGTAATAATTTCTCCTTTATGATTAATTCTAATTCTATTTACAAAAGGATCATCAACATTTATTACAAGATTAGTTCCGTTTGGTATTGCTTCTTTAATCGCATTATATATATTTTCAGGGTGAGCATTTCTAGGTGGTTGATCTCTAGTTATATTAGTTATCATTAAATGAGTAGGGGTAATATATTCAAAAACATATTTCATAAATTTCTCATCTAATTCCATAAGTAATACATCTGATTTAAGTTTACCAGTTAGTCTAGAATTATTAAGTACAAGAGAAGCAATTCCATCAATAGTGTTACTTCCTTCTTTATTATAAACTACTTTATAATTATTTTTAGTAAGTATGTTATACATAAGTTCAGTAGAAGAACTTTTACCACTAGAACCAGTTATACCAATTACATATTTAGGTAGTTTAATTTTCTTTAGAATATTTTTATCAAGTTTTCTAGCAACTCGTCCTCCAATAACACTACCTGCATGACCAGTTAGTTTACTTAGTTTATTTGTTAATTTACATGAAAGTATTACAATAAATTTCCACATCTTAATCACCTAAATATATTATATAACATTTTTATGAATTTATAAATATCTACTTGAAAAACATGAACCCTTGTGTTACAATCAATGTATTGTTGATGGCTCATTGGTGAAATGGTTAACACATCGCCCTCTCAAGGCGACATTCAAGGGTTCAAATCCCTTATGAGTCACCAATTTTTTTATTTGAACTATTATTTTATGGGGAATTTTAAGATAGTATTATAAAAATTACCATAGAATTACCATGAAATATAATTATATGTTATTTATTTTAATTGTCTAGTTTTTTCATGAGTTGTTTACTTTAGGCTTACCATTACAAAAATATTTCACCGATCTATTAAAACACAAACATATTTTCGCTTGCGCGGGGGGGGGTAATATTTGCTATACTTATTATCATAAGGATGGTAGAAATTATGAAGGATAAGAAAATGTATATAATGCTAGTGATATCAATACTGTTTACAGTAATAGGAGTATCACTAGCTTATTTTAGTTTAAGCATAATAGGAAATGATACAGCTAAGTATAATACAATAACAACTGGGGATTTAGCACTGACTTATATGGATTCAGATGAATTATCTCTAAATGGAGCATTTCCAGGTGATTCAATTGAAAAGATTATCAAAGTTAAATATAATGGAACAACTGAAGTAAACTATAATTTGACATGGCAAGAACTTACAAATACAATTACTAATAATGAACTTGTTATTGAAGGAACATGTAAAAGCTTTAATTCTAATAATGAAGAAGATGGAGAATGTAGTGATATTGTTAAGAAAGCTGTTGAAGAAGGTAATATAGTATCAAACGTACCAATTAAATCAGGATACATACATGAATATACTGTAAAAATAACTTTCATAGATACTGGAAAACCACAAAATTATAATAAGAATAAAACTTTTAAAGGTAAACTTGGTCTAACAGAATCTTCAGCAAAGGTAGTTTATTGCAAATATGATGGAGAGCTAACACAAGGTTCTGAGTATGTAAATGGACAGTATACTTATAGGTATAAGCAAGAGAGTGATTTGAGTAATGGTTGGCAAAATATTACTTGGGATGGTTGGGGAGTAACGCTAACAGATAAAACGAGCAAAGATGAAGTAAACAGCGAATTGTGTACTTATATAAATGATAAGCCTGTTGTTTCTATGTATGGTATGTTTTCAGATAGTGAAGCTAAGTCAATAGATATTAGCAGTTTTAATACAAGTAATGTAGTTAATATGGGATGTATGTTTTTTTCTGTATTAAATATTAGTTCAATTAGTACAAATAGTTTTGATACAAGTAATGTTGTTGATATGAGTTATATGTTTTCTAGTACTCAAATTTCGTCTATTGATCTAAATACTTTTAATACGTCAAATGTAACAAATATGGAAGGGATGTTTAGTTTCAATTCTGAATTAATAGAGTTAGATTTAAGTACTTTTGATACGTCAAATGTAACAAATATGGAAATGCTTTTCTCTGCTTCTGAAAAACTTAAAACTATATATGTTTCAGATAAATTTGTTACAACAAGTGTAGTTGATGGAACATCTTTATTTGATTCGTGTACTGCTTTAATTGGTGGTGCTGGAACTACTCAAAATGAAAATTTAGTTGATAAAACATATGCGAAAATAGATGAGGGAGAAAATAATCCTGGATACTTTACAAGTATCAATAAGAAATCTGAGTCATATATTATCACTTATGATGCAAATGGTGGAGAAAATGCACCTGATAGTCAGCTTAAATATTATAATAAGGATGTTACATTAAGTTCGAAAACGCCTACTCGTAGTGGCTATGCATTTTTGGGCTGGGGTATATCTAATTCTTCAACTTCTATATCATATTATGCTGGAAATACATATTCCGATAATAAAAATATTACCTTGTATGCCATATGGGCTAAAACTTATACGATAACATATAATGCTAATGGTGGTACAGGTGCTCCTAGTAGTCAGACTAAAGTACATGGTAGAAATTTATCATTAACATCAGTTATTCCTGCAAAAACTGGCTACGCTTTTGGTGGCTGGGGAATTAGTAGTACTGCTACTACTGCAACATACAAATCAGGTGACTTGTATACAACTGATAGTGATATTACCTTGTATGCTATATGGAAGAATACTTATACAGTAACGTATAATGCAAATGGTGGAAGTAATGCTCCAAGTAATCAAACAAAAATTGAAGATGAATCTTTGCTTTTAACTTCAAGCAGTCCAACAAGGAGTGATTATTCATTTAAAGGATGGGCAACATCAAGTTCTTCAACAACTATAGCATATAAATCAGGTGATTACTATGAAGAAAATAGAAATATTATTTTATATGCTGTTTGGAAGAAACTTTATAGTGTTACATTTTATCTTGGCACTCATCAATCTACCAGTAATGTTGGAACAAGCAAGATTGAAGAAACTGATGGTACTTTAAATAGAACTTTCACAATCACTAATAGTGTTAGAATGCCTGTATGTGATAATGATGCAAAAATAACTGTTACACAAAATGCCACTCAAGCTTTTATAACTGTTACAAATGTTACAGCAAATACAACATGCTATTTATATTATGATTTTGCTTAAAAATAATTTATATTGTAAAACAGACTATTTTGTGTAGTCTGTTTTATCAAGGGTTAAAATTAGGGTGTAAAATAATGAATGAATTATTTACATAATATCAATTGTTATGATAAAATATAAATAGTGAAGTACCTAACCCCTGTGGTTGGGCGTCACAATGTTTTTTTTGTTAAGCCTAACTGCAAAAGTATGTTAGGCATTTTTATTAACCAAAAATGATTAATAAAATTATTATAATAAGCAAAACGGCTATTAATAAGTCTTTCTTACTCATATAATACCACCTCCATTAGATTCCCCTGAAAAGAGAGAACAATAATGATTGTGGCGCCCAACCTAGGTACTTCGGTAATAGGTTAACATATATGAAAATATAATGCAAAAAGGTAAAATTGAATTTTTGATTTTGAAAATTGAATTTTTCTATAGAAATCTATTAAATATTAGTAAACTATTTTATGAATAACTTAATTTTAATTATTTATTACATATGAAAAATTAAAATTACTAAATAATTTAAATAATACTGAAATATGTATTATTTTTTTAATGTTGTTAACAATAATATTAGGTGGATTATGAATAAAAAAGAATATAAAAAGATAGTGGAAAAAAATATTGAAAAAGAAAGTCCTACTAAAAATGTTTTAATAGCATTTATAAGTGGTGGATTTGCTGGATTATTTGCTGAACTTATAACTAACTATTATATAGGATGGTTGAATCTTTATATAAGTGATGCTTATTTAATGACATTTATAACATTTGTAACAATTGGTTCTATTTTAACAGGATTTGGAATATTTGATAAAGTATTATCAGTAGTTAAATGTGGACTTATAGTGCCAGCTAGTGGATTTGCGAATACTATGACAAGTTCTGCGATGGATACAAGAAGTGAAGGATTCATAAAAGGAATAGGTGCGAGTATATTTAAACTTGCTGGAAGTATAATTCTTTATGGCGTTATATTTGGAATAATATTTGGGTATATAAGGAGTGTAGTATTATGACAAAATATTATGATAACGTTTATATTAATAATAAATATTCACTTTTAGGATCAACAAGATATGATCCAATTGTTAAAAGTAATGTTGATAATTGTATTAATGATTATTATATAGGTCAAAAGACAATTGAACTTGCTGAAAGTAAATATCAAGAAATAACAATAGAAGGCTTACTTAAAAAAAGTAAACTAAAAGAAAAAAATATAGAATTATTAATATCAAGTGATCTTCAAAATCAAAATCTATGTTCTACATTAGGAGCATCTAAATTTAAAATACCTTATCTTGGTATATATAGTGCTTGTGCTGGATTTACTGAAGGACTTATTGTTGCTTCTTCTTTATCTAAGAATGCGATTGTTACAGTTTCTTCTCATAATCTTGTAAGTGAAAAACAATTTAGATTTCCAGTTGAATATGGAGCACTTAGAAAAATGGTTAATACATGCACATCTACTGGAAGTATAAGTGTTCTTGTGTCAAATAATGAATCTAATATAAGAATAGAGTCATCAACAATAGGTAGGGTAATTACTATGGGTCATACTGATCCAAATGATATGGGAAGTGCGATGGCACCTTCATGTGCTGAAACTTTACATGATCATTTGAAAGATACAGGTAGAAATCCAAATTATTATGATTTAGTTCTTACTGGTGATCTTGGAATTTATGGATTAAAAATTATGAAAGAATATTACAAAAAGAAATATAAAGTGGATTTATCAAATGTTAATATAATTGATTCAGGTAGTATGTATTTTACAAAAGAAAATATATATGCTGGAGCTAGTGGTCCATTATGTTTGCCTCTTATATTCTTTGATTATATCTTACCAATGAAAAAGTATAATAAAATATTATTAATCGCAACAGGTTCGCTTCATTCAGTATTAAGTTCTAATTTAAAACTTGAAATGCCGGGAGTAAGTCACATAGTTAGTGTGGAGGTGAAATATTGACATATATATTATCATTCTTGTTTTGTGGAATAGTTTGTGCTATTTCTCAATATGTACTAGAAAAAACTAAATGGACACCAGGACATATGAATACTTTACTTGTTATAGTTGGATGTATTTTATCAGGATTTGGACTTTATGATATTTTGCTAAAAGTTTTTCATGCAGGAGCAAGTATACCAATCATTAATTTTGGACATTTACTTGTTACTGGTGCAAGTGAAGGATATTTGGTGGATGGCTTTATAGGACTTTTTAAGGGCGTACTTGTTAATGCTAGTGCTGGAATAAGTTATACGATATTAATATCTTTTATAGTAAGTTTATTATTTAAGGTTAAAAACTAAAAAAGGAATGACATTTCCTTCTTTTTTTGTTATAATTTTTTTAGGAATAAAAAGGATAGTGGTTAATATGGATAATACAAATAATGTAAATAATGGTGTGGGTAGTGAAAATAATGCACCTGTAAATAATGGAGTATCAGTACCAAATACACAACCTGAAGTGATTAATTCAAATACACAACAAGTGGTAGGACAAACATCAGTTCTAGAAGGGGTACAAACAAATACGCCACAAACAGCTCAACCAGTACAATCAGTTCAACCACAAACAGTGGCAGCACCAACAGTGCAACCAACACCTGCAACTCCAATGCCTGAAATGCCTGCTATGCCAGAAGTTGCGCCAATGGAAGCAGCACCAATGGAAGAACAAGTAATCTCAACACATAAAAAGAAAACTAGTAATTTAATTATGTATATACTTGTAATAATACTTATATTATTTGTTGTGTTTATTGATCCAATAAAAGAATTTATAACTGATAAAATAACTGATTTTAAACCTAATAATCCTAATACATCTGAAAATTTGATAAGTGGATTTTTAAAATTAGAAGAGAAGAGTGGATACATAAAAGTTAATAATATTAAATATTATAATGTTAAAAAAAGTAATGAAACAAATATTATATTAAATTATGAACCATATAAAAATTCTTCTAATATAGAAAAAGAAGGTATATATATTGAATTATATAATGCTGATAAAGAAATACTTAGTAAGACATTATTTAATCCATCAAAGATAGAAAAAGAAGTTGTAAGAACATTCACTTTTGAAGTAACAAATGATGTATATACTGATGCTTTTTATGCTCTTGTTAAAACTTATACTGATGAGGAATTAAAGTCTACAAAAACATTAACATGTAAATATACAGTTAATAATGACAATATTACTTTAAATTATGTTATTACATATGAATTTATTAATAATTCTCTTACTAAATATAATGTAAATAAAACTTTCTCATATAAAGAAGATAATACTGAATCTAATAAATATAAAAATGAACTTAAAAATGAATACTTGAATATAACCTTATATATCTTTATCGAGTCTTTGACCGGATTGAAATGTGTTGAAGCATTATCTTCTATATACACTGTTTCAATTGGCACTTCCATAAATTGAATATCCGACTTCTTAAATTCAAGCAGCATAGTTGTTTCATACTCGAATCTCTCGCCCTCAATATTACAAAATGTATCAAGATAACGGTATGGAATAGCCCTCAAACCAGTCTGTGTATCTGAAATATTAAGTCCACACATAACTTTGAATACCATACTTGTCATATTGTTACCAAACCGGCTCTTAAATGGAACATCTTCTCCATCAAAACGTCTTACTCCAAGAACAACCTTGTCATTCTTTACCATAGCCTCACAACAGTTATATATATCATCTGCCCTATGCTGGTTATCTCCATCTACTGTTACAACGCCATCATATCCCTGTCTGTTCTTAAGGCAGTATTCAAATGCCGTCTTTAAACCTCTGCCCTTACCCTTATTAACCTCGTGGGTAAGTATTGTACACTGGCTATAACTGCCAACTTTCTCAAATGGCCATAAATGTGCCGAATCACTTCCGTCATTGACAATTATAATATCTTCGAATCCCTTCTTAACAAGTGAATCAACAACACTTACAAGCTTATCATCAGGGTTAAGTGATGGGATAATTACTGATATTTTCATAACAATCTCCATTCTTATGTCCAAACCAAGGACATTATCTGCACGATTAGTATGTACACTGGCACATACTATTTTCTTATATAACAGACTACTTTGTAGTCACTTATGTGTTAAATAACAACACAAAGTTAATGATATAATAATTTTAAAAATATTGCAATATTCACAAAAAAATAAGTAACACAAACAAGCCCTGCCACATATTATTGTATTGTAAATGTTTTATCGGAGGATTATTTATGAGTGATTTAGCAGCAACTAACTGTGGCGGATGTAATGGATGTGGAGATTGCGGATGTGGCAACAACATCATCTGGCTCATAATTCTTTTACTTCTATTTGACGGAAATGGCTGCGGCTGCAACAATGGCTGTGGCTGCGGCAACAATAACTGCATCTGGC
>ERZ824488.2777-NODE-2777-length-14642-cov-3.035854_pt1 | contig 14642 bp, 14 predicted proteins | sample MGYA00519936_ERZ824488 | MGnify/ENA primary metagenome ERZ824488 (study PRJEB31778, sample SAMEA3449153) | human gut metagenome | biome: human gut; feature: human-associated habitat; material: faeces | place: United Kingdom | collected 2010/2012 ... | reverse complement strand
CGATTCATGTCGTAGATCTTCCAGGGACATACTCTTTAACGTCTTATACGATGGAAGAACAAGTGTCCAGGCAGTTTATTGTCAGTGATCAGGTGGACGTCATCATTGATGTTGTAGATGCTTCGAGCTTAGAAAGAAGTCTATATTTAACTCTTCAATTATTAGAGTTAGATAAACCAATGGTTATGGCATTAAACATGATGGACATTGTCGAAAAAAGGGGAATGGAAATCGACTTACATCGTTTGGCGGAGATATTAGGAATCCCAGTCGTTCCGGTTGTGGCAAGAAAGAAAAAGGGCATCCAGACTCTAATTCATGCAGCTGTTCATCAAAAACAAGCGATTGGGCCAACAACAGCTGGTATCAACCATAAACCTTTATCGATCCATGATGAACGTGTTAAAGAACATGCGATGGTGTATTCTAAAGAAATTGAAAAGACTATTTCTAAAGTAGAGAAAGAACTTCAAAAAGAATATGGTTTAAAGGATACCAGATGGCATGCGATAAAATGGTTGGAAAATGATAATGAGATCAAGGAAAAATATTCTTTGAATGTTGATTTTGATTCGGATGGGTATGAAACTGAAATCATTAATGAAAAATATGATTTTATCCAGGCTTTGTTGCATGAAGTATTATTAGGAAAAAAACAAAAAGAAGAATTGACGGACAAAATTGATTCTTATATCATGCATCCGATTGGCGGTATTTTGATTTTTTTATTGATCATGCTGGTAGTATTTGGATTGACTTTCCTATTAGGAGATGCGATCAAAGGATATGTTGAAATTTTTATTGATTGGTTGATTGGAATTTCGACAGTTGGATTGGAAAGGCTTCACGTATCAGCTTGGTTGATTGATTTGATCACAGAAGGTGTAATAGGTGGTGTTGGCGGAATCATTACTTTTTTACCAAATATCATCATCTTATTCTTGGCACTGGCTTTTTTGGAAGACAGTGGATATATGGCACGTGTCGCGTATGTGATGAATGATATCATGGATAAATTGGGGTTGTCTGGAAGAGCTTTTATTCCTATGGTATTAGGATTTGGATGTACAGTTCCAGCTATCATGGCAAGTCGTACCCTTGAATCTAAAAAAGATCGAGAGCGCGTAATGTTAATTACGCCGTTTATGTCCTGTAGTGCAAAATTGCCTGTATATATCTTATTTAGTGGAATGTTCTTTGGTAAGTATGCGATGTTTGCAGCATATTCAATGTACATAATCGGCATTTTGATTGCGCTTTTGGTAGCATGGATCTTACATAAAATTGATAAAGAAGAAAATACCAATCCTTTGTTGATCGAGTTGCCTATGTATAAGATGCCAAGTGCATATACTGTTTATATTTATGTATGGGAAAAAGTCAAAGATTTTTTAACGAAAGCAGGAACGACGATTTTCATTGCTTCAATTGTTATCTGGATCTTGATGCATATTGGAACGAGTGGATATACAGTTGATGTTTCTGAAAGTTTAGCTGCTATGCTGGGAAATATATTGGTACCAATCATGGCACCTGTTGGCCTTGGCTTTTGGCAGATATGTGTTGCCTTGGTTGCGGGAATATCAGCTAAAGAAGTTGTTGTTTCAAGTACGGCCGTCTTGTTTGGAGTGGCCAATATTAATTCGGCTCATGGAATGTCCAGTTTGATGACAAGTTTATCTGCGCTAGGCTTTACTAGCTTGAATGCGTTTTGCTTGATGTTATTTTGTCTTTTGTACATACCTTGTATTGGTTCACTTGCAACGATCAAGAAAGAATCTTCATTGCGTTTTACGATTAAAATGATTGTTTTTGAACTTGTAGTTGCATGGCTTGTAGCATTTGTCGTATATCAACTTGGAAGCTTAATTTTATAGTGATTTAATTCTGCATTTTCGATGCAGAATTTTTTGCATTTTACATTCTTTTAACAAAACTATGCAAGTTCTTTTAACATTTCTCTTTTATTATAATCGTGTAAATGAAAGAAAAGAGGAAATGAAATGAACAAATTAGTGAAGGGTATGTTTGCCTTAGGAATGGGAGCCTTAATGGTTGGTTGCTCATCAGGAACATCTGATTCAGGAAGTCAGCAAATCAATGTAGTAAGCCGTGAAGAAGGTTCAGGTACACGTGGAGCATTCGTTGAATTGTTTGGCGTTCAGGAAGGTGATGTAGATAACACTACAAGTGCTGCAGAAGTTACAAACTCAACAAGTGTTATGATTTCTACTGTACAAGGAAATGAAAATGCAATCGGATATATTTCTTTAGGATCATTAAGTGATGATGTTAAAGCAGTTAAGATTGATGGTGTAGAAGCTACTACTGAAAATGTAAAATCAGGGGACTATAAAGTTTCTCGTCCATTTATCGTATGTACAAACGGAACTGATTTAAGTGAAATTGCTTCTGATTTTATGTCTTATATCATGTCAACAGATGGACAGGCAATCGTTTCAGAAGAAGGATATATCGCTCAGGATACAACAACTACATATACAGCTAGCAATTTAAGTGGAAGCTTAACAGTTGGTGGTTCAAGTTCAGTAACTCCATTGATGGAAAAACTTGCTGAAGAATATCAGAAATTAAACCCTGAAGTTGAAATTTCTGTTCAACAGTCTGATTCAACAACGGGAGCAACAAATACAATCGATGGTGTATATGAAATCGGTATGTGTTCTCGTGAATTGAAACAAGAAGAAACAGATGCTGGTTTAGTACCAACAGTAATTGCTACAGACGGTATTGCGGTAATCGTAAATACAAACAATGCAGTTGATGATTTAACAGTAGATCAAGTAAAACAAATCTACACTGGTGAAATCACTGACTGGTCTGAAATTAGCGCTTAATTTTAGCGAAAACAGTTAAAGATTGTTCAAGAAAAGGGGTTTTCCCCTTTTCTTATGTATATCTAGAAAGGAATTAAATCCATGCAATTAAGAGAAAACGTAATGAGATATGTCTTTATGCTAGCTGCATGTTTTAGTATTTTGGCAGTCTTCTTCATTTGTTTTTATTTATTTATGAACGGTCTTCCTGCAATGGCAAAGATTGGAGTTGCTGACTTTATCTTTGGTATGGATTGGAAACCATTAAATGAAATATTTGGGATTTTTCCAATGATCATTGGCAGTTTATATGTTACAGCTGGGGCCATCATTGTTGGTGTTCCTATTGGAATCTTATGTGCTATATTTTTAGTGTTTTTCTGTCCCAAAAAACTATATTCAATCATAAAACCTGCAGTCGAACTATTGGCAGGTATTCCAAGTATCGTATATGGTTTCTTTGGATTGATCGTAATCGTTCCCCTTTTCCAGGATATGTTTGGAGGTAATGGAAAGGGTGTTTTAACAGCTTCTGTATTGCTGGGGATTATGATTCTTCCTACTATTATATCTGTATCAGAATCAAGTCTTCAGGCAATTCCAGATTCTTACTATGAAGGGGCACTTGCATTAGGCGCGTCACATGAAAGAAGTGTATTTTTTGTTTGTGTTAAGGCTGCAACATCAGGTGTCTTGGCTGGTGTGATCTTGGGTGTTGGTCGTGCTATTGGTGAAACAATGGCAGTTATAATGGTTGCGGGAAATAATGCAATCATGCCGGATTCCTTATTATCTGGTGTTCGAACGATGACAGCCAATATCGTATTGGAAATGTCATATGCATCTGGTCTTCATAGAGAAGCTTTGATTGCGACAGCGTGCGTATTGTTTGTGTTTATTCTGATCATAAACTTGTCCTTTAGCGCTTTAAAACGAAAGGGGGCAAAATAATATGAAACGTCATTTAGATCCAGTTAGTTTATTTTTGAATATCATTACAAAAGTTGCTGCCTTTATCACTATTTTGGTTCTATTTTTCATCATAGCTTATATTTTGATTCGTGGTATTCCAAATTTGACTCCATCTTTATTTGAATGGGAATATACAACTGAGAATGTATCTATGATGCCAGCCATCATAAATACGATTTATGTAGTATTATTGTCTTTGTTGATTTCGGCACCTATTGGCATCTGTTCAGCAATCTATCTTGTAGAATATGCTAAAAGAGGAAGTAAGCTTGTAAAGATTGTATTATTAACAACAGAAACTCTTGCAGGTATCCCAAGTATTGTTTATGGTTTATTTGGTAGTTTGATGTTTGTTATTAGTTTGAATATGGGTTTAAGCCTTTTAGCTGGTTCCTTGACTCTTGCGATTATGGTTCTTCCTACGATCATGCGTACAACTCAGGAAGCTTTAGTAGCTGTGCCAGATTCTTATCGTGAAGGTAGTTATGGATTAGGTGCAGGAAAGATTCGTACGATTTTTCGCATTATCCTACCTAGTGCAGTACCGGGAATCATGTCAGGTATTGTCTTAAGTATGGGACGTATTGTTGGAGAAACGGCTGCTCTGATCTATACGTCAGGTACTGTAGGTAAGATTAGTACAAGCGTATTTGAACCAGGTAGTACATTAGCTGTACACATGTATAAATTAATGTCTGAGGGTCTTTATACAGAACAAGCATGTGCTGTTGCAGTCGTATTATTGGTATTTGTAATTATTATGAATAGTTTATCTTCTGTTTTAGGAAAAAAGCTTGCGAAAGGATAGAATATGAGTACACCAAAGTTATCAATTAAAGATGTAAATTTATTTTATGGAGATTTTCATGCACTACATGGGATTTCTATGGATATAGATGAAAATAAAATTACAAGTTTTATCGGACCAAGTGGTTGTGGTAAATCAACATTATTGAAATCAATCAACCGAATGAATGATCTTGTTGAAGGATGTAAGATCACAGGGGAATTCTTATTAGACAACAAAAATATCTATAAAGATATTGAAATCAATACACTTAGAAAAAGAGTTGGTATGGTTTTCCAGAAAGCCAATCCATTCCCAATGAGCGTGTATGACAATATTGCGTTTGGACCTAGAACACATGGTATCAAGAAAAAAGCAGAGTTGGATGTTATTGTTCGACAAGCGTTGGAAGATGCAGCACTTTGGGATGAAGTTAAAGATCGTTTAAACAAATCAGCTTTAGGGTTGTCTGGTGGTCAGCAGCAGCGTTTATGTATCGCTCGTGCTTTAGCTGTTCAACCAGAAGTATTATTGATGGATGAACCAACCAGTGCCCTTGACCCAATCAGTACTAGCAAAATCGAAGAATTGACTTTAAAATTAAAGAAAGATTATACGATTGTTATCGTTACTCACAATATGCAGCAAGCTATGCGTATTAGTGATAAAACGGCTTTCTTCTTGTTAGGTGATTTGATCGAATATGGTGATACTGAAATGATGTTCTCTACACCTAAAGAAAAGAAAACAGAAGACTATATTACAGGGAGGTTCGGATAATGGTTTCTACAAAATTTATCAAACAAACAAAACAATTAGAGCTGACTATGACACAAATGGGTCAGGATTGTTTAAAAGGTTTGTCATTTTGCAGACATGCTTTGTATGATCGTGATAAAACATTGATTCAGGAAATCAATGAGTTACATGAAGATGTTAGTGCTAATGGTAGAGAATGCGAACAAATCTGTATGCGTATCTTGCTTTTACAGCATCCAGTCGCAAAGGATTTAAGAAAAATCACAGTCGCTACAAATACAGTTCGTGATATGACTCGTATTATGGATCAGGAAAAAGAAGTTGCTGATTTAGTATGTAGAATTCAAGATACAGATGTTGAAATTGACGGTACGATTCATGATTTATTCTCAATAGCTAAAGAAATGATTTCAGGTGCAATTTCAGCTTATATGCAAAAAGATGAAGATATAGCTCATGAAGTCATTAAATTGGATGATAAAGCGGATTCACTTTATATTGATACAAAAGAGTTATATATCGAGAAATTAGCAGCTAAAACGGGTAATGCAGAAACTTTAGTTGACTTGTTGCTAGTTGGAAAATATTTAGAACGTATCTGTGATCATGCAGTAAATATTGCAAAATGGGTATTGTTCCAGAAAAAAGGCGTATACGAAGAATAGTAATTTTTGTGTTGATTCCTTAAATGAATCAACACTTTTTCTTGTTTAAATGATTTTCTTATGGTATAAAAGAGACAAAACTGGTTTTATTGTTCCTCCCAGTATAATAATAGGCAACGCTCAAACAATCTTTTTTTGTGTGGTTTTGTCTAGGGAGGCAAGACCTTTTTTGTATAAAGGAGTGTTTGAATGAAACGTAAAGTAATTATAGATTGCGATCCAGGAATTGATGATAGTTTAGCAATTATGTTGGCCTTATCAAGTCCAGAGCTAGATATATTGGGAATTACGATCACAGCGGGCAATGCCCCTTTAAAACAAGGATTTGAGAATGCGAAAAAAGTATTGAATCATATGAATCGTTTGGATGTTCCAATCTTTTTGGGTGCTGATAAACCACTGGTAAAAGAATATGTGGATGCTTTGGATACGCATGGGGAAGATGGATTAGGAGAAAGCTTCTTGCCTGAAATAGAAGGATATATACAAAATATCAATGCTCTTGATTTTTACGAAAAAACATTGAGCACTACAAAATGTTCTGTCATTGCCTTAGGCCCTTTGACAAACTTAGCCCATCTTGTTCAAAAGAATGCCAAGGCATTTGATCAGATAGAAGAAATCGTATCTATGGGTGGATCTTATAAGTCGCATGGAAATTGTTCGCCAGTGGCAGAATACAACTATTGGGAAGATCCAGAAGCCGCTAAGATTGTATATGAAAGATTTGCGAAAACAAATAAAAAGATCCATATGGTTGGTTTGGATGTAACAAGAAAAATTGTCTTAACACCAACACTTTTAGAATTTATGGAACGACTAAATCAAAAACAAGGATCTTTTATTCGAAAAATTACCAAGTTCTATTTTGATTTTCATTGGCATTGGGAACATATCATAGGTTGTGTAATTAATGATCCACTTGCGGTTGCCTACTTTATAGATCGTTCTCTTTGCTCTGGATTTAATGCCTACACAGATATTGAGACGGATGGAATTACAAGAGGACAGAGCGTCGTGGATGCCTATGGATATTATCAAAAAGAAGCCAACACACATGTTTTAACACAAGTTGATGTCATGAGGTTTTTTATGCTTTTCTTAAAACGAATTCTAGATTGTAAAAAAGAAGATCTAGATTATCTGGATAAAATTTTAGGTGAAGAAAATGCTCGGTAAAATAAGTGTTCATAAAATCACCTTGATTGCATTGGCTATTGTAATCAATATTGTGGGCTCTTACATTGCCTTAGGATTGCATCTACCTGTTTATTTGGATAGTATGGGAACCATCATGACTGCGATACTCTTAGGACCTTTTTATGGTTTATTTCCAGGTGTTTTAAGCGCTTTGATCACGGGAATGACTTCAGATATCTATGCGCTTTATTATATGCCTGTAGGCATTGTATTAGGAATTGTGACAGGACTTGTTTTTCGAAGAAGAAACATATCTAACAAATTATTTATAAAGGCATTCTGTATCAGTATTCCTGCATCTTTGATAAGTGCCTGTATTACAGCTACCGTATTTGGTGGAATTACGTCTTCTGGCTCTACTATGCTTGTTCAACTATTGGCAAAAACTCCTTTGGGATTAACGTTAAGTTGTTTGATCGTACAGTTTTTTACAGATTATTTTGATCGTTTGTTAAGTTTATGGTTGGTATTTTCAGTTATAAAAAAACTACCGGATTCGTTAACAAATAAACTAAAGAATTAAAAAGATTCCTGCTGAATTAACGGGAATCTTTTGATGCATTATGGAGTATGAAACAATTGAGGATATCGTATATTAATCCACTTCCAATTGAATCAAACCCTAAAGTTTGGATATCGAACTAAGGAGGTTCGCTTCAAAACGAGTGTATTTTAATTAAGATGAAAGAGCTTATAGTCACAATAGCATGATTATAGGCTCTTTATTAGGTAAGATAAAGTGAATAAAAAAACTCCTTATAAAAGGAGTTATTGGATATTGGTGGAGCGTAGGAGGATCGAACTCCTGACCCCCTGCGTGCAAGGCAGGTGCTCTCCCAGCTGAGCTAACACCCCAAGTGCTTAATTATTTTATCAAATTTACAGAAAATTTCAAGAGTATATGTTAAAATAATTACACAAAATTAATTGGAGGTATTATGTCCACACAAAAAACAATAGCTGATAACAGAAAGGCTCGACACGATTATGAATTATATGACCGTTATGAAGCTGGTTTAGAGCTTAAAGGAACTGAAATAAAAAGTATACGTCGAGGAAAAGTTCAACTAAAAGATAGTTATATTAGTTTTTACAATAATGAAGCATATATTAAAGGCATGCATATATCGCCTTATGAATTTGGGAATATTTTTAATCATGACGAAACAAGAGATCGAAAATTACTTTTACATAGAAAAGAAATTCGAAAACTCTATCAAGACACCCGTATCAAAGGGTATACAGTTGTGCCTGTAAGATTGTATTTATCCAAAGGGTTAGCTAAACTTGAAATTGCTTTGGCCAAAGGTAAAAATCTTCACGATAAACGTGAAAGTCAAAAAGCGAAAGACGCAAAGAGAGAAATCGAAAAAGCCTTGAAAAATCAATATTAGTATGATATTTTAAGGTTCATGGGGATGTTCAGGCATTCGATGAGTAATCGTTTGGATTCAACCACAGCCGCAAAGGACATGCGTAATAACCAACTTAAATTTAAACGCTAAATCAAAAATTGCTAATGTATTTGCAAACCAGAGCATGGCTTTCGCTGCTTAATTAGTCTACGTTTGACTTGCAGCCTGCCTTATTATAAGTTCGCTTCTCTTTAATAAGGAATGTGTAAAGACAAAGAAGATAGTAAAAGATATTGGCTTGATATCTTTTATGAAACTCTAAAGCCAACCCATTTGTAATCATGTCCATCTGATGCAGATGGTTAATGTGATGGAATAAGCTGTAAACGTTGTCTCGTGGGACATTACTTAGACAGGGGTTCAATTCCCCTCATCTCCACCAGAGTAGGAAGCGTCGAACTATTCTTCTTTCGGAATGAGTTCGCGCTTTTTTATAGATTCGGGAGCCCCCGCTAAGGGTGCTCCCGTTTCGGTCATCACCATGTGAGCGCCGTATTTGGCGTTTTAAGACGTTTTAAGCCCTTCAGGGTACTCCGATGCCCTGAAGGGCTTTTTCGTGCCTTGAAACGGCTCTGAGAACGTCAGAGGGAGCGAAGGCCGAGGCGCAGGTGCGCATCTCGCTTACGCTCGATGCTTTGGGCGGCCGCCCTGCGGGCGGCTGGTTCGGGTCTTGAGTCTGGGTACAGCAGGGGGGCGGGCATGTCCGATTTCGGGTTCTGACACACTATCGCGAAAAAATAGTGTGTCAGAGATTTCCCCTCCCGCCGTATACTGCCCTCTTCTGCTTTCGGCTTCTTGGTGGCTTGTTCCACTTTTTGAATTAAAAAGTGGAACGTAAAATTTCCCCTGTTTATCGGGGAGTAGAAGCATTGTTCCATTTGTTCCACTTTTATAGGACATAATATAGGGGATAAAAAATTCCCCCTTCCCCTATGTACTTCTTTTTTATCTATATATAGGGTTTCGGAAAAAAGTGGAACAAGTGGAACATTCCTCGGGAAGGCCGATGAATACGGGAAAGACCCCGTTCCGTTTTTCAAATGAAAGTGGAACGGGTTTTTGCTGGGTTGCCCGGGGAGGCCGATAAACACGAGAAAAAGTATGTTCCACTTTTCAAATGCAAAAGTGGAACAAAATGGAACAAGCCTCTCCTGCTGTGTACGGCCCTTCTTCTGCTTCCGGCTTTCTGGCGGGCGTGCGGATATTTTTTTCGGGCTATTTCCGCTCGTTTATGAGCGGAAAACGCTCGAAATGAGCCTCTGGCCTGCGGAAACGCGAACATTACCCTTGCGTACTTTCCGTTTCCGTGGTATGATTATTGTACATAGATTTTCAGGCTCAGCACCCGTCCCGCCTTAGATGCGGGGTTGCTATCGGGAATAAGGGTCGAGCGCGAGGCGATGCAGCCGAGCGTCACAGGTGAAATAACGACGAACGAAGCTCCTGTGGAAACCGAGATAGACGAGGCGTTTACGCCTTCTGTCTGTCCTGGTTTCCGCAGGGGCTTTTTTGTTTGCGTTCGAGATTGGATTTAGGAGGTAGCGAATGGAAGAGAAACAGATTCATGAGAAGGGTTTCCTGAGCACGGCCGAGGCCGCTGAGATGCTCGGCATCCGCCCGACGACGCTGCGCAAATGGCGGGCGACGGACATGGGACCGAGGTTTTACAAGTTCAACCGCTCGGTGTTCTACAAGGTCGAGGACCTTGAGGCGTGGATTGCCGAGCATTACAGGCTGGTCGAGCCGAAGAACTAAGGGGAGGTGCAGATATGAGCGTAAAAGAAAACCGCCCCGACGTCTGCGCAACTTTCGGGACGGCCAATCCTATTTGTAGAAATGATACCACAGATACGCGTCTGGGTCAAGTTCCGTATGCGTGTTCCGCTGTCGTTGACGAGTACATCAGCCTTGATGGGTTCGCGGATTATTGCCGCGAGCAGTGCATCACTTACGACGATGTGCTGAGGGATTCGACGCTGATGTATCTGTCCGAGATTGACCGCGATGACCCGCCGTCGCAGGGCAAGCTGAAGCATGCGCTTCTGGCGGCCACGAATCGCTGCATCGAGGCCTACAACATGGGCGAGCAGAACGAGGCGGCACCGCCGGGCGCGTCGCTGAAGGACCGGTTCCCGAGCCAGAAGCCTGCGGGCGAGCGCTACAAGCGCCTGAGCGGATTGCATCCGCTCCAGATTGCCCTGGTGCTCCGCGAGCTGCACGGCGCGTTGGGCATCCGCCTGGACGAGTCGAACAGCGACGAGAACTTCGACATCGGCGTTTTCCAGCGGTCCGGCTCCAAGAAGGGCACCTATGACACGTGCCCCGTGAGCCTGGAGCGCCTTATCCGCAGTTACGACAGCGCGATTTCCGTTCGCGGCGTGGCCGAGACGGAGGCCGTTCTGCGCTCCATCTGCGAGGTGAGGCCGAAGACGAGCGACCCTGACCTGGTTGCCGTGAACAACGGGGTCTATGACTACGACAAGAAGTTCCTTTACGACTTCGACCCCGGGTTCGTGTTCACCAGCAAGAGCCATGTCAACTTCAAGGAGAACCCGCCGAACCCGGTCATCCACAACGACGAGGACGGAACCGACTGGGACGTCGAGACCTGGATGAGCGAGCTGTCGGACGACCCGTCCATGGTGAACCTGCTCTGGCAGGTTCTGGGCGCGGCGCTCCGCCCGAACGTGGCGTGGCACAAGACCGCGTGGTTCTATTCCGACAGCGGCAACAACGGCAAGGGCACCCTGTGCACGCTGATGCGCAACCTGCTTGGTGACGACGCCTGGGCGTCGCTTCCCCTGAAGGCGTTCTCGAACCCTTTCATGCTGGAGCCTCTGTCGCGCGTCTCGGCAATCATCACCGACGAGAACGACACGGGCACGTTCGTGGATGATGCGGCGGCATTGAAGTCGGTCATCACCCACGACCCGTTCCTGATGGACCGCAAGTTCAAGGCACCTCGCTCGGTGCTGTTCAACGGGTTCATGGTCCAGTGCGTCAACGAGCTTCCGAAGCTCCGCGACAAGTCCGAGTCCCTGTACCGTCGTTTGCTGGTCATCCCGTTCGAGAAGCGCTTCGAGGGTCGCGAGCGCAAGTATATCAAGGACGACTACCTGAAGCGCAAGGACGTGCTGGAGTACGTGCTCTACAAGCTGCTGGCGACGACCGATTACTACGAGCTGAACGTGCCCCAGACATGCATCGACATGCTGGAGGAGTTCAAGCTGGAGAACGACCCCGTCCGCCAGTTCGCCGAGGAGGTGTTCGCCGAGGCGACGTGGGACCTGCTCCCGTACAAGTTCATGTACGACTGCTACCGCCATTGGTTCCAGCGCAACGTGCCTTCGGGGCGTCCCGTGGGAAGGAACGCGTTCATCAAGTCCCTCAAGGGACTGTCCGCTGAGTACGGGTGGCTGGCGCAGGACAAGGTGCGCTCCGATGGGCGCATGGATAAGCCCGAGCCGCTGATTCTCGAGTACGACGTACGCGAGTGGATGAACTCCGGCTACACGGGCAGCGACCCCGGGCGCAAGTGCATGCCCGATTTGGCGGAAAGCTACCGCGGCTTCGTGAGGGTTTCGACCGTCGGTTCGAGTGATAGCAACGAAACAGATTCAGAGGATAAGGAGGATTAGGGATATGACGAATTTGACCAAGGAGGAGTACGCGAGGCTGCACCTGAAGGCCAAGCGCGGGATGCTCACAGCGGAGGAGAGGGCTGCATTGGAAGCGTATGAGGCTGCGGCGCAGCCCGCTCCTCAGACGCTCGTTCCGGCGGACACGGAAACGCTTCTTTGCTGTCCGTATTGCGGCCATGCGACTATCACAACGCAGATTGTGAGCGACGTGACGTATCGCAAGCCGGCCACGGTGATTGCGATGATGTTCGCTCCGCTCATTGCGGTTGTGCTGGCGTTCCTGTTGCGCAACATGTTCGTCACCGTACTGGCGCTGATAGTTGTCATTGTGTCCGCGCTTGTCCCGACGTGGGCGTTCTATCGCGGCAATTATTCGGTAACGCACAAGTATTACGTATGCAAGCGCTGCGGGTATGCCGAGCGGGATACGAAGTGGAAAATCGTGAACGACGGGGGCAAGGCGATTGAGGCCGTTGCTATGGGCATCGGTCTTACGCTCGTTCTGATTTTCTCGGTGTTCATGATTTCGAAGAACGTCGATTTTAGCTCTATGCCGACATGGGACATCCCGGCTGTCGAAGACACTAACGGCGGCAATGTTCAGGGCACCGATGGCGGTGGCGAGCAGACCATCGAGGACCTTGGTAACGGCACGATTTTGATGTACGGCGACATGCCGATTTCTGATTAAAGGAGGTTTCAATCATGGCAACTAAGAAGCGTTACTCGGACATCAACAAGGCCATCAAGGAGGCCGAGGCGAGGCGCGAGGAGTATTACAAGCAGGTCGGTCGTGTGATGCTCGAAGAGTACCCCGAGCTGGGCGATATGAACGTCACCGACATGCGCAGGGCCGCACGCTTCCTGCGCGACAACCTGCCCGAAAAGGCATCTTCGAAGGGTGGCGAAGCGGGCAAGGCGACCGCCCAGAACGGAGCGCCAGCCGCGTCCGATTCGGGCGGCGATTCCGCCCACGATGCACGCGAGCCTATGCCCGTGAGGGGCTACGGCGAGGGCATGTAAAGGAGGCAGTCGTGCCTCCATCCGGCACCCCGCAAGGGGTGTCCGGCGTGCCCCGTTCCGAATGGAGAGTTCTGCCGAGTCGTCGGCTGAAACCGGTTGGGAACAGGGCACCCCTGGGGGTTCGAAGGGGACAGCGAAAGCTGCCCCCTCGCGAGCGGGACGTGTACGTACAAAACGGAGGTATTTTTCGCCGCAGCGAAAAAACCGGAAGTTTTGTAGGGACAAGTCCCATGCTCGCTACCTTTTTTCCCTGCGAAAGCATTTGCGAGAAATCGCGTCGAACAGACGCGGGCGATTGATAGAAAAAAGGGAGGTGTTGATATGGCAGTGAGTGCCGAAAAGAGAAGCAGCCGCGTGCGCCGCCAGGCGTCCAAGAAGCAGCGCAAGAACCGTACCGTGCAGGTGCGATTCTCGGACGAGGAGCTTGCTGCTTTGGATGCGGTCTGCGAGAGCACGGGCATGACCCGCTCCGCCGTGCTGCGCAGCTGGCCCGCGAGGTGGAGACCCTGCGCCAGGATTTCGGGTCGGACATGTTCTCCGCGCTGATGTACTCGGATGACCCGGGCAGGTTGAGGCGGCTCGTCAATTACTGGTTCGGGATGGGAGGTGATGCCTGATGTCAACGACTCACATCCAGCCCCTGCCGAACGTCTACGGGCGCATGGCCTACACGGAACTCGGCGAGGGAAAGAAGCGCACCGAGAACATCCAGAACGGGACGAACCGCATCGCCGCCCAGATGGGCGACGGTGACTCCCGCGAGGAGTTCGTGCGCTTCTGCTCCGCCATGAAGAGGCAGAACCAGGGGCGTGAGAACGAGGGGTTCGAGGTGCGTGTCTCGTGGGCACCCGAGGAGCTGTCCAAGGACGACCCCGAGGACATCCAGCGAGCCTGCGAGTACGGCTACCTGCTGTGCAAGGAGGTGGCACCCAACGCCCCGTGCTGGGTCACGGTCCACACCGACGGCGAGGGCGGCTGCGTGCACGTCCACGCCACCATAGCGAACCACGATTTGGAGACGGGCAACGCCATCGCGCACGGCACCGACCACGCCACGGTCAAGCGCAAGAACGACCAGTTGAGCAGACAGATGGGCTTCTCCGTGGTGGGTCCCCAGCCGGGCGCGCAGAGGACGAGATGGGCGGACCGTAAGAGCGAGTTCGAGCCGGGCGCTTTCGAGCGCATGCTGGGAAACCGCGTCGAGGAGGCCCGCAACGCGTCGTCCAGCATGGACGAGTTCCGCGAGGAGCTTAGGCTGCGCGGCGTGGAGCTGAACGAGGTGCGCAAGGTGGACAAGGAGACCGGCGAGGAGACCGTGGGCTGGAGCTACAAGGCGCACGACC
>ERZ824488.2776-NODE-2776-length-14650-cov-7.205892_pt1 | contig 14650 bp, 18 predicted proteins | sample MGYA00519936_ERZ824488 | MGnify/ENA primary metagenome ERZ824488 (study PRJEB31778, sample SAMEA3449153) | human gut metagenome | biome: human gut; feature: human-associated habitat; material: faeces | place: United Kingdom | collected 2010/2012 ... | reverse complement strand
CAACTGAGACACCGGCAACTGAGACACCGACCACCGAGGCACCGACCACTGAGGCACCGACCACTGAGGCACCGACCACTGAGGCACCGACAACCGAGGCACCGGCAACTGAGGCACCGACCACTGAGGCACCGGCAACTGAGGCACCGACCACTGAGGCACCGACCACTGAGGCACCGGCAACTGAAGAACCGGCAACCGAGGCACCGACCAGCGAGCCGGCAACTGAGCCGACCAGCGAATCTGAGACCAAGGTAACCGAGAGTGAGACTAAGACCAGCGAAGCACCGACAACAACAAAATCTGATGACAACAATTCCAATAAGTCAGCAGATGCTGGAGTTAAGACTGGTGATACAACAAACGTAATGCCGCTTGTAATCACTCTGTTCGCAGCAGTAGCTCTGATGGTAGTTTTTGCTCTGAGAAAAAGAAAAGTAGTGAAATAATCTGATTTTCTTTGGGGAAAGGAGAATTCGGAAGGATTCTTCTTTCCTTTTCTGATGAAAATAGTAGGAAGCGTCTGTGAGGAAGAAAAATGAGTAGGGCAGATTTTAATGTAAATAGGACAAATCGTCGAAGTCAGCATGGCAGCAATAAAAAAGGTGGACGAAGACGTGTGAAACGCATTATCATTATGGTTATCTTCTATGTGTGCGTCCTGGGAATACTGGAATTGATTGCAAACTTTTTCTTTGGGGAAAGGGTCGGAAGAGGAAATGGTGTAGCTAAAAAAACTGTTTCGGAAGAAACGGTGACATTGCAGACAGTGGATAAAGAAGAACTGCTCAGTCTGATTAAGGACACAGAAGAAATTAACAGAAGTAACTATACCGAGGAATCAGTTGCAGTATTAGATCAGAACATAGCAGAAGCTCAGAATGTTATGAAAAATTCCGGTAGTCAGGCTGAATTGGACAATTGCTATACAAATATTGTAAAAGCAATTCAAAAGTTGAAAAAAACAGATGAGACAGAAACAGCAAATGTAAGTGATTCAAATCAAAGTACTGAAGGAAAATTTACAGTAAATTAAAATATCAGACAGTCATAAAAAACAGGGTGTACCCATGCAAAGTACACCCTGAACTTTTAATCTTAATCCTGCTTCATAAAATGAATCATCTTTCCATTCTGCAGCTCCAGCGTATCAGTATCGAGAGGACTTTGGCTACGAATCAGGAATTTGTGGTCTGTGACGAGGCGGTCTCCGCCCTGGATGTGTCGATTCAGGTACAGATTATCACCATTTTGAAGGATATGCAGGAAGAGATGGGACTGACCTATCTTTTCATCTCCCATGATTTCAGCATTGTGCGCTTCATCAGCGACGATGTGGCGGTGATGTATTTCGGGCAGATTGTGTAGATGGGAAGTAAGGAGCAAATTTTCGATCATCCCTCCCATCCCTATACCCGAGCGCTGCTTTCCGCGGCTCCGGCCTTTACCAGAAAAGAGAAAGCGGAGAAGAAGAGAGTCCTTCTGGAGGGCGACCTTCCGACACCGTTCAATTCGCCGAAGAGCTGCCGTTTCGTGAGCCGGAGCCAGCTGAAAAATCAGGCCCTTGTCATGGTGCGGGAGACCATTTATCCCTTCATCAAAGAAGTGGAAGAGCTGAAGGTGGCCCAGAGCACGGAAATCTACCGGAAGCTGAACATTCCGGTTTCCATGGTGATCTACTCCTTATGATATAGCCAGTATACCATGAAGAAGAAAAGGGCAAATAATGAATTTTTTTCATGAGCCCCATGCCCGGGCCGGAAGTCGTTGTTAAAAGATTTGACTTTGCCCGTCTGCATTGGTAGAATAAAGAGTAAAAGGCTTTTTGGAGGAAAAAGAAATGTACTATGTACCGGAAGGCACGAAGACGTGCGGTTATTATGAGTGTAAGAAATGTGGAAATCGTTTTCTTTCCATGCAGACCATGAGCAGGATCCCGTGTCCGGACTGTGCGGCGGAGATCGACTACGAGATCGGCCCGGATGAGACCATGGAGGATGTGGTGGACACCGCCGTCCTTGTGGAAAAAATCGAGGGCGAAGAGGAAGTGGCCCGGATGGACGCCCTCTTAAGCCTGGCTGTCACCGGTGGAAATTTTGATTGGATTTGAGTAGGAGAGCAGAGGATGCAGCGTTTTCGGCCCAGGTATTATGAAAAATTTGTCTGTACGGCGGATCAGTGTCCCAGGACCTGCTGTCAGGAGTGGAAGATCCCAGTAGACGAGGCCACGGAAGAACGGTGGCGAAAGCTTGCGCCGCCTCAGGCGGTGAAGCCTCAGCGGAAAGCTCTGAGCGCCTATATTATAGAGAAGGAAGAGACCCGTGTCATCGGCCTGAAAAAAGACCACCGCTGTCCGTTTCTCACGGAGAAAAAGCTCTGTGCCCTCGTGAGCGCCTACGGAGATGAGGTGCTTTCCGAGACCTGTACAGATTTCCCGAGAGAGGTGCACGTCTTTTCCGATCATGAGGAGGAGACGCTGATGCCCTGCTGTCCCGCGGTCATTGATATCTGGAAAAAAGAAGAGCCGGGCTTTCCAAACATTCCGGGGGAAGAGAAAAACCTCCTTTTCCTGGTACGAAAGGAGATTCTGAATCTTCTGGCAGAAGAAAAAATTTCTCCGGAGGAAGCGCTTCTCGCTGCTTTCTATATCCTTCTGGACTTAAAGGGACGGAAAAAGCCGCTTCCTGCCGATGCGAGAGACTGTTTTTCTGAAAAAATGAAAAAAGAACTTCTGAAAGCCATCCGGAAGGTGCCTCTCCCGGCGGAGGATACGGCTCTGGAGTGCAACGAGATTCTCCAGGATCTCGCAGTCAACTACCAGAACGAGGGGCTTTACGGGGATTTTCTGGATCCCGTGCTGGAGCTCTCAGCGGCCATTTCCGAGGGGGAATGGGACGAGGTTCTGGAAGAAAAATGGAACGTATTTTTACAGGAATGGAAAAAATGGGATGGACTCATCCGGAAATTCCTGATGAACGAGATCTTCTCCGATCTGGTAGCGGCAGATTCGGATCTTGAAAGCCTGATCCTCCGCATGGAATGGATTGCCCTTGAGTACGCGGGGATCCGCCAGAGCGCTTTCTTAAACTGGAGCCTTAAAGGCGAGGGCACTCTTGCCTATGAGACGCTCCGGGATGCTATCGTGGTGCTGACCCGGATGACCGGGTACGAGGAAGAGGATATTCGGGAATACTTGGAAAACAGCTTTGAATCTCCGGTATGGGGGTGGGGCTATTTCGCTCTGGTCCTGTCCCGGGGTGCAGAATAAATGATGAGGAAAAGAGATGCAGGAACAGGCGGAGCTTCTGAGAAACTACGGCTGTGATTTCTTCCAGGGCTACTATTATTCGCGCCCCATTCCTCAGAAAGAATTTGTAAAGCTCCTGGATCAGCAGTAAAATAAAAAAAGAACAGCTTCATCGGCGGGAAAACCGGTGAAGCTGTTCTTTTTTTAAGGGTGATCGTAAGCATTGATGGGGGCGGTGAAAACTTCAAAGCGGCCGGCATAGATTTCCGTGAGAAGAGCGTTGGTCGTACGGAGGGCTTTGTGAAGATTTTCGAGGCTTAAAAGGCCGGTCTCGTTGGCCTCGGAGAGCTCATCCAGGTCCACCACTTTGATGAAGCCGTCGGGATAGACCAGAACATCGGCCAGCAGGTCGGTAAAGACGTAGGTATCGGTCGCCTCGTCATAGGAATGGGTGACGATATCACAGTACCAGCAGATCTGGGTGCCGTCGGCCTTATAAAATTTGCTGACCTTGACGCCTTTGTCGAGGAAGTAGCAGGAGAAACCGTGGTGCAGGTCTTTTTTGGGCTTTAAGGTGTTCCAGCGGGTGATGATCGTTTTCTCATCGCGGTAAAGGAGCTCGTCATCCTTCAGGAGGATGCACTCTTCAGGAATGAGACGTTTGCGGTAGAGGGTCGGTCTTTTCATGGAAAACACTCCTTTCATCATTACGGACCAGGGTCAGGGAATCATCCTCGACGAACTCCTGGTGAGTTGATTTTCTTTTGTAATAAGAAAGATTGATGGAATCCGGATCATCCAGGTTGAGAAACTGGCTGGGGGTGTATCCGGTGATTTCCTTGAATACCCGGTTGAAGGTCCGGATATTGTTGAAGCCGGAGGAGAGCGCGATATCGAGGACCCGCTTTCCCGAGGCCTTGAGCTCAGCGGCGGCGTGTTCCACACGGATCATATTTAAGTAGGTGACGAAGTTGATGCCCATGAGGCGTTTGAAGACCCGGGAAAAATAGCTCTCGCTGAAGTTCATCTTTTCCGCGGCGAAGGAAAGGGTGATGTCCTCGCCGTAGTGGGTGTCCATATAGGCGAGAAGCTGCTGCATTTCCTCCAGCATGTGGGAACGGCGGTTCCCGGCGGTTTCCGGGGCCTCCCGGGGAAGAACTCTCCGAAGCCGGTACCAGAAAGAGCGGAGCGTCGCGGTGACGATCTCCTGGTAGTAGGGCTTCTGGGCAGCAAGCTCTGTATGGGTCGTCTTAAAAAGATTTGCAAGTTCCCTGGTGAGCCCCCAGTTCTCCAGCATTTTTGCCGTGATCAGCGGGTGGGCAAAGTTGGAATGGCGGTAGAGGGGGCTTACCACACTGGGGTCAAAAATAAGAAAATCCAGTTCATTTTTCATCTCCGAGGAATCGCTGTAATGGATGTCGCCGGTGTCGATGAGAACCAGATCTCCTGCCCTGGCTGTGAAGTTGTGTTCATTGATGCAGAAACGGGCAGAGCCGGAGCGCAGGTAGACCAGCTCGATCTCCTGGTGCCAGTGGGCCAGGAAGCTGATGTTGGTATAGGCACACTGCCATACCATAAAGTCAGACCTGTAGTTCCGGACTTCGTGAAAAGCTTTCATGGGCACTCCTTTCTGTGGAAAAAAGGTGGCGGAGGGATCCGTCGTCTTTGTTACGATACAGTATAGCGAAAAGGACAAAATTTGTCTATATCCGAACAGAAATTTGCGTGCATTTTTTCTGCAACTGTTGTATAATTAGTACACAATGAAAAGGTTTTTGGAAAAACCATTGTCAAAAACGCTTAAAAACAAATGGAGGTAAGTAAAATGGCAGAAAGCAGATTAATCGGCGGATATCCGGTAATCGGTATCAGACCGACCATCGACGGACGCCGCGGTCCTTTAAAAGTTCGTGAGTCTCTGGAAGACCAGACCATGAATATGGCAAAATCCGCAGCAAAATTATTTGAGGAGAACATCCGTTATTCCAACGGAGAGCCGGTAAAAGTAGTTATCGCAGACACCACCATCGGACGTGTGGCTGAGAGCGCTGCCTGTGCTGAGAAATTCCGTAAAGAAGGCGTTGATATCACCCTGACCGTAACTCCCTGCTGGTGCTATGGCGCAGAGACCATGGATATGGATCCCCAGACCATCAAAGCTGTATGGGGCTTTAACGGTACTGAGAGACCGGGTGCTGTATATCTGGCATCTGTTCTTGCTACCCACGCACAGAAAGGCCTGCCGGCATTCGGTATCTATGGTCATGATGTTCAGGAAGCTGATGACACCAGCATTCCCGCAGACGTAGAGGAGAAGCTTCTTCGTTTCGGCCGTGCAGCAGTTGCAGCAGCTACCATGAGAGGCAAATCCTATCTGCAGATCGGTTCCGTTACCATGGGTATCGGCGGATCCATCATCGATTCTGACTTCATCGAGTCCTACCTGGGCATGAGAGTGGAGTCCGTAGACGAGGTAGAGATCATCCGTCGTATGACCGAGGGTATCTATGATGAGAAGGAGTTCCAGAAAGCGCTTGCATGGGCAAAAGAAAACTGCAAACTCGGCTTCGACAAGAACCCGGAATTCCTGCAGAAGAGCGATAAAGAGAAAGAAGAGCAGTTCGAGTTCGTTGTAAAGATGGCTGTTATCGTAAAAGACCTGATGAACGGCAACAAGAATCTGCCGGAAGGCTGCGAGGAAGAGTCTGTCGGCCACAACGCAATCGCAGCTGGTTTCCAGGGACAGAGACAGTGGACAGACTTCTATCCGAACGGCGACTTCGCAGAGGCAGTCCTGAATACTTCCTTTGACTGGAACGGCGCCCGTGAGCCGTATATCCTGGCTACCGAGAACGACGTTCTCAACGGCCTTGGCATGCTGTTCATGAAACTTCTGACCAACCGTGCTCAGATGTTCGCAGATGTCCGCACCTACTGGAGCCCGGAGGCTGTCAAGAAAGCTACCGGCTACGAGCTTGAGGGCGTTGCAAAAGAGAGCGGCGGCTTCATTCACCTGATTAACTCCGGTGCCTGCTGTCTGGATGCAAGCGGCGAAGCTAAGGATGAGAATGGCAACGGCGTTATGAAAGAATGGTGGAACGTAACTGAGGAAGACCAGAAGGCTATCCTGGATGCTACCACTTGGAACGCAGCTGACCTCGGATACTTCCGTGGCGGCGGATACTCCAGCCGTTTCCTGACCACAGCTGAGATGCCGGCTACCATGATCCGTCTGAATCTGGTGAAAGGCCTTGGCCCGGTTCTGCAGATCGCAGAGGGCTGGACTGTTAAACTGCCGGATGAGGTTTCCGACAAACTCTGGAAACGTACCGACTATACATGGCCCTGCACCTGGTTCGCACCGCGCTGCGATGGCAAGGAAGGCCCGTTCAAGACTGCTTACGATGTAATGAACAACTGGGGTGCAAACCATGGCGCTATCAGCTACGGCCACATCGGTGCAGACCTGATCACCCTTTGCTCCATGCTCCGTATTCCGGTTTCCATGCACAACGTTCCGGTAGAGAAGATCTTCCGTCCGGCTGCCTGGAACGCATTCGGAATGGACAAAGAGGGCGCAGATTTCAGAGCCTGCAAGAACTATGGTCCGCTGTACAAATAATTATTGAAAATGAGAACTGCCGTCCGGGGTGTGGAAACCTTGGGCGGCAGTTTTACTTTGGAGAGAAAAAGAGCTTCCGGCGCTGATGGCTGGAAGCTCTTTTGGGTGATGAATGAAATCAGCAGGACAGAATGTTTTTGGCGTCCTTTACATAATTGTCCACGTCCTCTTTCGTGATGACCTTCTGGGAATCCCAGCGGCAGGGGTGTCCCACACCCAGGACCCGGCGTTCTTTGCGGTAATATTCCTCTACTTCTTTGGATTCAAAATGCAGTTCTGCCATAATACCCATCTCCTTTGAAAAAATCCCCCGTTGATAAGTGGTGAATAGTTATATTTTATCACCGTTGACGGAAATTGGAAAGATATTTTTGCGCGTTCAGTTGTAATTTATCAGAAAATATAGTAGAATCAATATAACTTCTGCAAAGCAGAGAGAGGAGGAGAAAAATGGAAACAACGTCCATCTGCTGGCTGGCAGTGTTTGTTCTGCTGATTGTGATCGAGCTTGCGACCATGGGGCTGACAACGATCTGGTTTGCCGGCGGCGCCGTGGCGGGATTTATCGCCTCCATGCTCGGTGCAAACGTAGTGATTCAGGCAGTCGTATTCTTTGTGGTGTCGATTGTGCTTCTGATCTTCACCAGACCCTTTGCCGTGCGGTATATCAATTCCAACAAGACAAAGACAAACATCGACGGCCTCATCGGTCAGGAGGCTCTGGTGCTGGAGGAGATCAACAACATCCGGGAGACCGGCTGTGCCCGTCTGGAAGGGAAAGAGTGGACCGCCAGAAGTGTGGATGATACCGTGATCCCCGCAGATACTGTAGTGATTGTGGAGCGGATCGAGGGTGTCAAGCTGATCGTAAAAACAAAATAGGAGGAGTAAATTATGAATGAAGCATTGATAGGATCAATTCTCATTGCGATTGTTTTGATCGTAATTCTTATGATTCTGGTTTCCTGTATCAAAATTGTCCCCCAGGCCACAGCCATGGTTGTGGAGCGTCTGGGCGGCTACAAATGTACCTGGTCCGTAGGCCTTCATGTGAAAGCGCCCTTTATCGACCGGGTGGCAAAACGGGTGATTTTAAAAGAACAGGTTGTGGATTTCGCTCCTCAGCCCGTTATCACGAAGGATAATGTAACGATGCGGATCGATACGGTTGTCTTTTTCCAGATCACCGATCCGAAGCTTTTCGCCTATGGTGTGGAAAATCCCATCATGGCCATTGAAAACCTGACAGCCACCACCCTCCGAAACATCATCGGAGATCTGGAGCTGGACCAGACCCTGACTTCCCGCGAGACCATTAACACGAAGATGCGCGCCTCTCTTGATATTGCCACCGATCCCTGGGGCATCAAGGTAAACCGTGTGGAGCTGAAAAATATCATCCCGCCGGCTGCGATCCAGGATGCGATGGAGAAGCAGATGAAGGCAGAGCGTGAACGCCGTGAGGCTATTCTGAAGGCCGAAGGTGAGAAGAAGTCCACGATCCTGGTGGCGGAAGGTAAGAAAGAATCTGCCATCCTGGATGCAGAGGCTGAGAAGCAGGCAGCCATCCTGAAGGCGGAGGCCCAGAAAGAGAAGATGATCCGCGAGGCAGAAGGTCAGGCGGAGGCCATCCTCAAAGTGCAGCAGGCAAACGCTGACGGTATCCGTTTCCTGAAAGAGGCCGGAGCCGACGAGTCCGTACTGGCTCTCAAGAGCCTGGAGGCCTGGGCAAAGGTAGCCGACGGCAAGGCGACGAAGATCATCATTCCCTCCGAGATCCAAAATGTGGCAGGGCTGGTGAAATCCGTAAGCGAGATCGCAAAAGATACAGTAGAATAAAAGATAAGGACGCTCAAGAAATTGAGCGTTCTCTTTATGTTCAGCGCATTAGGCCACAGGTAGTTGCTTATGCGCTGAACTGGTAAAAATACTTTACGAACCTTCAAAAACGCGGTATGATAAAACATCATATCCGATATCAGAAAGGAACGATTATCATGAATTTAAAAGGCCGTAATTTTTTGACATTAAAAGATTTTACACCTGAAGAGATCGAGTACCTCATCGACCTTTCCGCTGAACTGAAAGCAAAGAAAAAACAGGGCGTCGTAGACCAGCGTTTCCTGGGCAAAAACGTGGCTCTGATTTTTGAGAAGACCAGTACGAGAACCCGCTGCTCCTTCGAGGTAGCCGCTCATGATCTCGGCATGGGAACGACTTATCTGGATCCCAAAGGCTCTCAGATCGGAAAGAAAGAGAGCATTCCCGACACCGCAAGAGTTCTCGGAAGAATGTATGACGGTATCGAGTACCGCGGTTACGGCCAGGAGATCGTCGAGAGCTTGGCAGAGCACGCAGGCGTGCCGGTATGGAATGGTCTGACTAACGAGTATCATCCGACCCAGATGCTGGCGGACATGCTGACCATCCGTGAGCATTTCGGCCATCTGAAAGGCATCAAGCTGGTATACATGGGCGACGCACGCTACAACATGGGAAATTCTCTGATGATCGTCTGCAGCAAACTGGGTCTTGACTTTGTGGCCTGCACCTCCAGAAAATATTTCCCGAACGAGGAGCTCGTAAAACAGTGTGAAGAGTACGCCAAGGCTTCCGGAGCCACCATCACTCTTACCGAGGATGTGAAAGAGGGCACCAAGGGCGCCGATGTCATTTATACCGACGTCTGGGTATCCATGGGCGAGCCCGACGAGGTATGGGCAGAGCGTATCCATGACCTGACCCCGTACAAAGTTACGGCTGACGTCATGAAAAATGCCGGCGAGCAGGCCATTTTCCTGCACTGTCTCCCGGCCTTCCACGACCTCAAGACCCAGATCGGAAAAGAGATGGGCGAGCGCTTCAACCTCACCGATATGGAAGTGACCGACGAGGTATTCGAGTCTGCCCAGTCCAAGGTATTCGACGAGGCAGAGAACCGGATGCACACAATTAAAGCAGTGATGGTAGCCACCCTCGGGGAGTGATGGAATGAAAAACAGAAAAAACAGCAGTACCGGCGATCTGGAAGCGGTTTCTCTCGTTGCGGGAGTGATTCTGGTTCTCTGCTTTGGCATGATGATCTTTGATCTGGAGGCCGCGCCGGTCTTTATGACGCTGGTCATCGCCATGGGCGTGATCATGAACGGAACAGCGGCGCTGGAACGTTTCTACAGAGAAAAGACCGTATCGGCGATCTTTTTTACAGCGGTGTCCGTGGTGCTTCTGTTGCTCTTTGTGCTGCGTCTGTTTTGGCGGGGTTAAGGATTTATGAAAAGTAAAATTTTGGAGATCCTCCGGAACAAGGATACCTATGTATCCGGACAGGAGCTTTCCGAGCGATTCGGGGTTTCCCGGACCGCAGTCTGGAAGGCCATTCATCAGCTGGAGGAGGAAGGATACCGCATCGAAGCGGTTCCAAGGAAGGGCTATCATATGGTTGAAACACCGGATGTTGTCTGCAAAGAAGAGATTTTAAGCCTTCTGGAGACCAAATGGGCAGGAAGGAATCTGGTCTATCTGGAGACCGTGGATTCCACCAATGATCTGGCGAAAAAACTGGCAGATCAGGGAGCGCCCGAGGGTACCCTGGTGGTGGCCGATGAGCAGACCGGAGGAAAAGGCCGCCGGGGCCGCGCCTGGTGTACGCCGAAAGGCAGCGCCATCGCGATGACAATCGTTCTCAGGCCGGATATCCGCCCGGAGCTGGCCTCTATGGTGACGCTGGTTATGGGACTTTCTGTGGCGAAAGCCATTGGGAGCCTCTATCCCGTTTCCGTGGGAATCAAATGGCCCAACGACGTGGTGGTCAACGGCAAAAAGATCTGCGGCATTCTGACAGAGATGAGCGCGGAGATGACCGGCATCCACTATCTGGTTATCGGTACGGGCATCAACACGAACGTGGAAGAGTTTCCTGAGGAGATTCAGTCTGTGGCCACTTCCCTCATCAAAGAACTGGGAGAAAAGGTCAACCGGGCGGAACTCATCGCTGCCTGCCTGAAATATTTTGAAGAGTATTACGAAAAATATATCGCCGCCGGCAATCTGGCACCCTTAAAGGAGGACTACGAGGCCCTGCTTCTGAACCGGAACAACAAAGTCCGGGTGCTGGAGCCAAACCATGAATACACCGGCCTTTCTCTGGGCATCAATGAAGACGGAGAGCTTCTGGTGGAAAAAGAGGACGGCACCGTGACGGCCGTCTATGCAGGAGAGGTGTCCGTCCGCGGCGTTTACGGATACGTTTAAAGAAAAATCGGAGAGTTTTATCTATGGAAGAAACAAAAAATGTCGTTTTGTGCGCGGCCAGCGCCTACGAGGAAAAATATTATCTGAATCCCGGCTTCAAGGCACTGCCGGAGAATATCAAGAAAGAATTACAGATTTTATGCGTGCTTTACACCCACAAGGTCGGGGGCATTCTGCTCCTGGAGTTTGACGAGGGCGGAAGCCTCATCTTCCGCACGGAAGCCAAGGAAAATGATTTTGCCTATGACGAGGTGGGAAGCGTTCTGGAGATCAAATCCATTCAGCGGGAAAAAAGAGAACTCCTGGAAGAACTGGAAATGTTCTACAAGGTTGTATTTTTAGGGGAAAGCTATGAAGACGCTTAAAATTGGAAATATCGAACTGCCGAATCTCTGCGTCCTGGCTCCCATGGCCGGGGTAACGGATCTTCCCTTCCGTCTCCTCTGCCGGGAGCAGGGCGCAGGTCTTTTGTGTATGGAAATGGTCAGTGCCAAAGCCATTTCCTACCATAACAAAAATACGATTGCACTCTTAAAGATTGCTCCAGGAGAAAATCCCGTGGCTCTTCAGCTCTTTGGCTCTGAGCCTGAGCTGATGGCGGAGGTGGCGGCTTCGATTGAGGATCTGCCCTTTGATATCCTGGATATCAATATGGGCTGTCCGGTGCCGAAGATCGTCAACAACGGCGAAGGCTCCGCCCTCATGAAAGATCCCGCCCTTGCGGGAAAAATCGTGGAGAGTATCACGAAGGCCATCAAAAAGCCCGTGACCGTGAAGATCCGGAAAGGATTTACCGAGGACAGCGTCAACGCCGTGGAGATGGCGAAGCGCCTGGAAGCCTCCGGAGCGGCTGCCATCGCCGTTCATGGCAGGACGAGGGAGCAGTATTATTCCGGTAAAGCGGACTGGGAGATCATCAGCCAGGTGAAAGAGGCGGTTTCCGTTCCGGTCATTGGAAACGGCGACGTGGATTCTCCGGAAAAAGCGAAGGCACTGCTCGATGAGACGGGCTGCGACGGTATCATGATCGGCCGGGCCGCTGAAGGGGATCCCTGGATTTTCAAACGGGTGAACCATTATCTTGAGACCGGAGAACTTCTGCCTCTGCCCACCAGGGAGGAACGCCGGGAGATGATTCTCCGCCATGCGAAAATGCAGCTGGATGAAAAAGGGGAAAACTGCGGCATGCGGGAGATGCGGAAGCATGTGGCTTGGTATACGGCGGGGCTGCCCCATTCGGCGAGACTCCGTGGCATGGTGGGAGAGATCAGTACCTACCATGATCTGGAAGTCCTGCTGGAAAAATACCTGTAAAAGAGCCAAAAAAGGCTGGAATAATGCGCTTTCCAGGCGCATAGAATCTTGACAAGGCAGGAGTGATAGTTTATAATACTGTGATTGACTGCAGGCGTACTTGATCAGTGAGGAGAGACGGCTGTCTTTCTTCTATGTATGCCGGTTAAGAGTTGACAGAAATGGGAAATTTGGAAAGGGTGCAATAGAGATGGAAGAAAAAAAGAATTTGCTGACCTACGAAGGTTTAAAAGCTCTGGAAGATGAGCTTCATGATTTAAAAGTAAACCGCAGAAAAGAAGTAGCAGGAAAGATCAAGGAAGCCCGCGAGCAGGGAGACCTCTCCGAGAACGCCGAGTACGACGCAGCAAAAGACGAGCAGCGCGACATCGAGGCAAGAATCGAGCAGATCGAGAAAATTCTGAAAAATGCGGAAGTTGTAGTAGAAGAAGATGTGGATCTGGACAAAGTCAGCATCGGCTGTACCGTAAAGGTTCTGGACGAAGAGTTTGACGAGGAGCTGGAGTTCAAGATCGTAGGTTCCTCCGAGGCAAACAGCCTGCAGGGCAAGATCTCAAACGAGTCTCCCGTAGGAAAAGCCCTCATCGGCAAAAAGACCGGCGACGAGATCAGCGTAGAGACCCAGGCCGGTGAGATGAAGTATCAGATTTTAGGAATTCAGAGATCATAAGGAGTGGAAAAAGTGGCAGAACAAAAGAATGAGCAGGCGCAGGATATTAACCAGCTTTTGAAGATTAGAAGAGACAAGCTCAAAGAGCTTCAGGAAAACGGAAAAGATCCTTTTACCATCACAAAGTATGATGTGACCCATCACAGCCAGGAAATCAAGGATCAGTTCGACGAGCTGGAAGGACAGGAGGTTTCCATTGCGGGCCGTCTGATGTCCAAACGTGTAATGGGTAAGGCTTCCTTCTGTAACGTGCAGGATTTACAGGGAAATATTCAGTCCTATGTGGCACGGGACAGTATCGGGGAAGATGCCTACAAAGATTTCAAGAAAATGGATATCGGTGATATCGTAGGACTGAAAGGCCAGGTATTTAAGACGAAGACCGGAGAGATTTCCATTCACGCTTCCTCTGTTACCCTTCTTTCTAAGAGCCTGCAGATTCTGCCGGAGAAATTCCACGGTCTGACCAATACGGATATCCGTTACCGTCAGAGATATGTGGATCTTATCATGAACCCGGAAGTAAAAGATACCTTCATCAAACGCTCCAAAATCATCAGCGCTGTCCGTGAGTACCTTGCAGGACAGGGCTTCATGGAGGTTGAGACTCCGATGCTGGTTGCCAATGCCGGCGGAGCAGCTGCAAGACCTTTCGAGACCCACTTCAACGCACTGAACGAGGATCTGAAGCTTCGTATCTCTCTGGAGCTGTATCTGAAACGTCTGATCGTGGGCGGATTGGAGAAGGTTTACGAGATCGGTCGTGTATTCCGTAACGAGGGTCTTGACACCCGTCATAATCCGGAGTTCACCCTGATGGAGCTCTATCAGGCATACACCGATTATCACGGCATGATGGATCTCACAGAGAATCTGTACCGCTATGTGGCACAGAAGGTTCTCGGAACCACACAGATCGTATACAAAGGCATCGAGATGGATCTGGGCAAGCCCTTTGAGCGCCTGACCATGGTAGACGCTGTGAAGAAATATGCAAACGTTGACTGGAACCAGGTAGAGACTCTGGAGCAGGCAAGAGAGCTGGCAAAAGAGCACAACATCGTTTTTGAAGAGAGACATAAGAAAGGCGATATCCTGAACCTGTTCTTCGAGGAATATGTAGAGGAGCACCTTCTGCAGCCGACCTTCATCATGGATCATCCGGTGGAGATCTCCCCGCTGACCAAAAAGAAACCGGAGAACCCGGACTATGTAGAGCGTTTCGAGTTCTTCATGAACGGCTGGGAGATGGCCAACGCTTACTCCGAGCTGAACGATCCCATCGACCAGAGAGAGCGTTTCGCAGCACAGGAGGAGGCTTTCGCAGCAGGTGATGAGGAGGCAAACCACACCGACGAAGACTTCCTGAATGCCCTTGAGATCGGTATGCCGCCCACAGGTGGTATCGGCTTCGGTATCGACCGTATGTGCATGCTCTTGACCGGCGCAGAAGCCATCAGAGACGTGCTCCTCTTCCCGACAATGAAGTCCTTAGATGGTGTAAATAAGAAAAATGATGTAAATAATACAGCTTCTGAAGCACCTG
>ERZ824488.2772-NODE-2772-length-14662-cov-5.987266_pt1 | contig 14662 bp, 14 predicted proteins | sample MGYA00519936_ERZ824488 | MGnify/ENA primary metagenome ERZ824488 (study PRJEB31778, sample SAMEA3449153) | human gut metagenome | biome: human gut; feature: human-associated habitat; material: faeces | place: United Kingdom | collected 2010/2012 ... | reverse complement strand
GTATGACATCACACGCAGCCGTTGTTGCACGTGGTATGGGAACATGCTGTGTATCTGGTTGTGGTGACATCAACATGGATGAAGAAAACAAGAAATTCACACTTGGTGGAAAAGAATACCATGAAGGAGATGCAATCTCTCTTGATGGATCTACAGGTAACATTTATGACGGAATCATCCCGACTGTAGACGCTACAATCGCAGGTGAATTCGGAAGAATCATGGGATGGGCTGACAAGTACAGAACTATGAAAGTTCGTACAAATGCTGATACACCAGCTGATGCTAAGAAAGCCCGCGAACTTGGTGCTGAAGGTATCGGACTTTGCCGTACAGAGCATATGTTCTTCGAAGGCAACAGAATTGATGCATTCCGTGAAATGATCTGCTCTGAAACAGTAGAAGAAAGAGAAGCTGCACTTGCTAAGATCCTTCCGGAACAGCAGGGAGACTTCGAAAAACTTTATGAAGCACTGGAAGGAAATCCGGTTACTATCCGTTTCCTTGATCCACCGCTTCATGAATTTGTTCCAACAGAAGAAGAAGATATCAAGAAACTTGCTGATGCACAGGGCAAATCTGTTGACCAGATCAAAGCAATCATCAGCTCTCTGCACGAATTCAACCCAATGATGGGACATCGTGGATGCCGTCTTGCTGTAACTTATCCGGAAATCGCTAAGATGCAGACAAGCGCAGTTATCCGTGCTGCTATCAATGTTAAGAAAGCTCATCCGGATTGGAATGTTAAACCGGAAATCATGATCCCGCTGGTTGGCGATATCAAAGAGCTTAAATATGTTAAGAAGTTTGTAGTAGAAACAGCTGACGCTGAAATCGCTGCTGCAGGAAGCGACCTTGAGTACGAAGTTGGTACAATGATCGAAATTCCTAGAGCTGCTCTTACAGCTGATGACATCGCAAAAGAAGCTGACTTCTTCTGCTTCGGTACAAACGACCTTACACAGATGACATACGGATTCTCACGTGATGATGCTGGTAAGTTCCTTGACGCTTACTATGACGCTAAGATCTTCGAGAACGATCCATTTGCTAAACTTGACCAGACAGGTGTTGGTAAACTTATGAAGATGGCTATCGAACTCGGAAAACCGGTTAATCCGAAACTTCACGTTGGTATCTGTGGAGAACATGGTGGAGATCCAAGCTCTGTAGAATTCTGCAACAGCATTGGTCTTGATTATGTATCTTGCTCACCATTCCGTGTACCGATCGCTCGTCTGGCTGCTGCTCAGGCTGCAATCGCTCAGAAGAATGCAAAATAAGCATATACAGATATTATAGCGAATAATGAATAATAGAATCCCCCTGATATCTATGAAATGGATGTCAGGGGGATTTTTCTATCGGGAATATTTTTTTAGGTAAAGAATGCATTCCATGTTTCATGGAAACAAGTCAAAGTCTTTAATTTTAGGAGACTTTGATGATTGCTGTGGCAAGGAATATAATTTGCAGGGTGAGTTTTATTTTATATCGTTAAAATTTAAAAACATTAAATTTGCGCTAAAATAAAAAAATCACTATTTTTTTTAAAATGTATATGATACAATGAACCAATTAAATCTGAAATATTCTTATAAAATCATTTTAGAAGAGCGTAAGATGATTGCAAGTTATTAAAATCTAAAACAAATCAATAATAGTGGAAAAAATTGATGATATTCTATGGAATGAGAAATAAGTTAATTGTGATGAAGAAAATTGATTGTAATCCACAAATATCTAAAGTAAATCAATGGAAGCGACAGGAAATGTTGATCATATATCAAATGATTAAATCTTAGGTCAATGTAATTGGTGAAATAAATTGATTGTAAATCCAATAAATTAAAAACAAATCAAGAAGATTGTAGAAAAAGATTGACTGTAACTTTAAAAACTTGAAAATGAATCAAGGAAAAAACGAAAATAGATTGACTGGAAAAGCTAAAACTTGAAAACAGATCAAGAAGACTCAGGAAATAGATTGACCGTATGTTTGAAGACTTAAAAATAGATCAAGAAGATCTTGAAAATTGCTTGACTGGAATACAAAAATTAGAAAATAGATCAAGAAAATTCTGGAAATAACTTGACTGGAAAATTAGAAACACGAAAATAAATCAAAAAGAAATAAAACGATAGATAAAAAACAATTTCAAATAAAGGGGGATAGTCTATGTATAAATTAAAAAATATGCTTCTCCAAGAGCAAAAACATTTGGAGAAAATCGTTATGCAAGCTAAAACTAACTTAAGTACAGAACCAGAAGGACACCTTAGAATTTCGATAGATCAAAATAAGCCACGTTATTATCAATGCATAAATGACAGCAAAGGAATTTACATTCCAAGAGATGAAAAAGAGTTGCCGAGACGTCTTGCACAAAAAGGTTATAATGAAGCGGTGATAAAAAAAGGGGAAACAAGGCTTAAACAAATAAAGAAAATAACAAAAAATTATTCGGATGATGAAATTGAGAAAATTTATACGTCTATGAATAAAGCGAGACAATTACTGGTAACTCCGATCGAACCAACATGGGATCAGCTGCTTACAAAATGGTATGAAGAAGAATATCAGGGGAAAGAGTTCAAGGAGGGAACACCATTAATTCTTACTGAGAAGGGAGAACGTGTCAGATCAAAGTCAGAGAAGATATTAGCAGATTATTTTTATAGAAAGAATATTCTTTACAAATATGAAAAGCCACTTCATCTGAAAGGGTATGGTACCGTGTATCCAGATTTTACATTTTTGTCAAGAAAGACTTACCGGGAAATATATTGGGAACATGAAGGAATGATGGATAAACAGGATTATGCAAGAGCAGCTGTGCGAAAAATAGAATTGTATCAAATAAATCATATATATCCTGGGGAGTGGTTGATCATAACTTTCGAAACAGAACAAAATATATTAAATTCAAAGATAATTGAGAATCTGATAGAAAAATATTTGATATAAAAGGACTTATGATATAATTAGCTTGTTGGGGGAGAAGCAATAAAGTAAAAAAATAATATATAGAAATCTTATTTGAAAATAAGTTTTAAAGGATAAAGAAAATAGTGTGGAGTACAGTTTACAAAAACAGTGGATATAAGTATTGAAAGTAATCTTAAGAATAACAGTAAGGAAGGAGCCAAAAGCTGGAGATTACTAAAATTAGAAAAGGCGATTGCATACCGTGAGGCCGGACAGTATCCGTTATCAAATGATAAACTGGAGAAAATAATTGAGGAATTAAAGAAAATCATGGTTAACAAGGGAAATATATAAATTGGCAAAAAGGAGTCATTCATGAATACAATTAAAACTATTCAAGATTACAAAGAATTTTTAAGTAATAATCGTGATAAACTTTGTAAGTATGCGGTAAGAGTTGAAGAACTTTCATCTGAAGATGAATGGCTTCAGGAAGATGAATGGGATGAGATTTATAAGAGATCGGTGGAAAGCAAAATTTATTTTGAATAGGAACACTACTTTAGCATAAAAATGTACAAGAATTTTATTATGTGTTAGAATGATAAAAAGAATTGAAGTAGGAAGAAATGTATAAGATATAATTAAGGAAAGTTAAGTATATGAAAAAGAAAAGAATTATTATATGTATAGGTATTATACTACTATTTAGTGTAGGAGTTTATTATTTTTTAGTTAGTTCACAACAAAAAAAGTATATAGGTGTATGAAGTTCTCAAAATACAGGACAAATAATTCAAATATTTGAAGATAATACGGTCTTTCTTTATCAAACTACAAGTGTAGATGATCAGGAAAAAATTTTTTTCGCAAAGATAGGAAAATTGGATAAGGGGAAAATTACGTTTTCTCAAAAATATGATGCTCAGGGATGTTTAAATACATATGTATCTGTGGATGAAATTCCAGAAGATGATTTTTTATCTATTCTCAATGTATACAGTATAGAACTTCAAGAAAAAGATGTCTTTACTATTACAGATGTAACAAATAGTGATAATGATGCTAAGACATTTTTTCGAAAAATTTCGGATAAAAAAATGAAAAATAAATTTCCTAATTCAAAAGAAGCAAGTGATTACAAAGCTACAGTTTTTTTTAGCGAGAATACTTCAAAAGAACAAAAGAATAATTTGAAAGAAAAAATTGAAGCAATGGATGGAGTTGTTTCTGTTACATATATTAGTTCCGATGAGATGTGGAATCAATTTAAAGAGCAGTATTATGATGAAGATGATGATTCAGCAGAAGGATTCAAAAGTGATAATCCTTTATCTAATAGTGATTGTTTGGAAATAGTATATAAAATAAAATACGAGGAAACTTTGTTTTCAAAATTAGAAGAATCAGAAGAAGTAGGAAGAATTAATAAATAAAAATATATGCAATATGAATAAAATCTGTGAAAATTAAATGGAAAAGTATATATGATCAAATAAGAGATGAGGTAGAATGTTATGATGTATCCGTATATGATATTGGCAGATGAAACAGAAATTGTTCATTCTCAAATTATTGAAAAAGATGGAATGAAAAAAGTTATAGTTAATTTTGAGCGCCCAACAGAAAGCGGCTTTGATTCAGCGAGATGTGAATTACCGGATTATAAATGGACTGAACGAGATGGATATTCTGATGAAGAGATAGAAATGTTTGAGAAACTCTTACACAGTAATGCACATTTGTTGTATAAGTATGCGGAGAATGGAGGAATTCAGATTGCCTAAATTGTTTATGGTAAGTGGCTATACGGTATATTTTTGGTCAAATGAAAATGGAGAACGGATTCATGTGCATATAGCCAAAAGAAAATCAACACCAAATGCAACAAAAATCTGGCTTACAAAATCGGGTGGGTGTATTTTGGCTAGTAATGGAAGTAAAATTTCGAATAAGGAGTTAAATGAACTGATGGAGTTTATATCGGCTCAGTTTTTCCTGATTTGTGCAAAATGGAAACAGGCATTTGTGACAGATGAGATAAATTTTTATTGTTAAGTAATGGCAATGAAGTAGAAGAAAAGGATGAAAGATCATGGTAAAGCCAGGAAACTGGGGGACGTGGGCAGTTATAGAAAGAACTCCTAAAAAGAGACAACAGAAATCTATTTCATGTGAATTATGTAGTTCATTTTGTTCTAAAGAGAGAGTATGTAAAAAATTTTCTCAATGTAATCCGAAATTATCGTGGAAATGTTGTAAGTTGTTTTATTTTAAGACTCAATATGACACTGCTAAATATTGGAATGAGTTAGTAAAAGAAAGAGGATATTTGTGATTGAATGACGGAGGAGAACTACATGGAATTAGTAAACGGAAGACCAACAGACACACAAGGCAGATTGGACAAGGAAATCCGCGTATATGACTTCCTTGATTCGCTTGGAGTCGTATACCAGAGAATCGACCATGAAGCCGCAATGACAATGGAAGCATGCGAGGAAATTGACCGGATGCTGGAGGCGACAATCTGTAAGAATCTGCTTTTATGCAACCGACAGGAGACACAGTTTTATTTACTGATGCTTCCGGGGGATAAGGTGTTTAAAACAAAGGAGCTGTCAGCACAGATCGGTTCGTCCAGACTTTCTTTTGCAAAAGCGGAGTATATGGAACAATATCTGGACATCACGCCGGGATCTTTAAGTGTGCTTGGACTGATGAATGATAAGGACAGGATGGTACGGCTTCTGATCGATGAAGATGTGCTTACAGGAGAATATATAGGATGTCATCCATGCATCAATACATCGAGTCTCAGACTTCGGACAAAAGATCTGGTGGAGAAGATTATTCCGGCAATGGAACATGAGCCGACCATCGTGAAGCTGTAAATCCGCTAGAAAATGAAAAGGGTAGCAGAAACAGCAATATAGAAACAGAAAGATTTTTGACAGTGCAAATATAAAAACTGGATAATGAAAAATATAACAAAATCTATATAAAAAACAAAATAAATTCATGCAAAATTCATACAAAAAAGAAAGAAACACCTTGACGAAAAGAAAGATTTCTCTTAAAATATGAAAGGTTGTGCAAAAGAAGAACAACTGCCGTGCAGAATCATCTGGATACAGACAGATATGCGGCAGTTTTATTATGTGACATAGTATAGAATTGCACATATATTACAGTCTATATTTATGACACAGGCAATTTAGTGAAAATTATATTTTATCATGCAAATAAAAGGAGAGATATACGGATGAAGTATGATGTAATTATTATCGGTGCCGGACCAGGCGGAATTTTTGCTGCTTATGAGTTGATGAAAAAGAAACCAGACTGCAAGATCGCAGTATTTGAAGAAGGTTATCCGCTGGAAAAGAGAAAATGTCCGATTGATGGCGAAAAAGTAAAGAGCTGTATCAACTGCAAACGCTGCTCGATCATGTGCGGATTTGGCGGAGCTGGAGCATTTTCAGATGGAAAATACAATATCACCAATGATTTCGGCGGAACTTTATTTGAGTATATCGGTAAAAAACAGGCTGTTGAGCTGATGAAGTACGTCGATGAGATCAATATGGAAAATGGTGGAGAAGGGACAAAACTGTACTCCACAGCCGGAACAAAATTTAAAAAGCTTTGTCTTCAGAACAAGCTGAATCTTCTGGATGCATCTGTACGTCATCTGGGAACAGATATCAATTACGTCGTTCTTCAGAATCTTTATGATCAAATGAAGGATAAAATGGACTTCTTCTTTGATGCACCGGTTGAGACAATCGAGATCACTGATGGCGGATACCGTATTATATGTGAAAATGGCGCTTATGAATGTAAGAAATGTGTGGTTTCTGTCGGACGAAGCGGAAGCAAATGGATGGAAAAGGTCTGCAAGGATCTTGCAATCCCGACCAAATCAAACCGTGTGGATATTGGTGTCCGTGTAGAGCTTCCGGCAGTGATCTTCGCACACCTGACAGATGAGCTTTACGAGAGCAAGATCGTATACCGTACAGAAAAATTCGAGGACAATGTGCGTACTTTCTGTATGAATCCGAACGGTATTGTGGTAAATGAAAATACCAACGGTATCATCACAGTAAACGGACACAGCTATGAAGGAAATGAAAAAAAGACGGACAACACCAACTTTGCCCTTCTGGTTGCAAAGCATTTCTCTGAGCCATTTAAGGACAGTAACGGATATGGTGAAAGTATCGCAAGACTTTCCAATATGCTAGGCGGTGGTGTGATCGTACAGCGTTTTGGTGATCTGGTACGTGGAAGAAGAAGTACAGAAAAGCGTATTGAAGAAGGTCTGGTAACACCAACCTTATCAGCAACACCTGGTGATCTGAGTCTGGTTCTTCCAAAGCGAATCATGGATGGAATCATTGAGATGATCTATGCTCTGGATAAGGTAGCACCTGGTACAGCAAATGACGATACCCTTCTCTATGGTGTGGAAGTAAAATTCTACAATATGGAAGTAGAGATCGATAAGAATCTGGAAAGCTGCCATAAGGGACTGTATGTGATCGGTGACGGAAGTGGTGTTACACATTCTCTGTCCCATGCATCTGCAAGTGGTGTTTATGTTGCGAGACATATTATCAGCGAAGAAGAATAGTCTGCAAATAAAAAGTCGGACTGGGATGGAAAAGTAAAATAAAGAGAAAATTAAAAACCGTAAATCCGGAGATTTGCAGTATTGTAAAGAGCAAATCCGGATTTACGGTTTTTGTTGTATCGAAAAAGTAGTAGAACTTTTTGATGCAGATATGCCTATTTTTTTATGGTTGCCCGCCGGTAAGTCATATAGGCGATCACAGCAGTTGCAAATTCGGTAATTCCGAATGCGTACCAGATCCCGGAAGCCCCGAAGATCCGGCTTAAGATAAATGCGGCCGGAATAATGATGATCGTATATCTGCACAGTGAGATGATCAGGGACGGTGTTCCCTTTCCAAGTCCTTCGAGTGCACCAGAGCTGGTGATGGACACGGAAGAAACTAAAAATCCGAGGCTGATAATTCGAAGTGCTATTCCTCCTGCCTGAATGGTTTCCGGATTAGAACTGAACAGTGCGATCAGTGAATCCGGGAAGATCTGGCAGTAAACGGTACCAAAGAGCATGATCCCAAGACTCAGATAAAGGGTATCGGCAAACAGTCTGTGGACACGCTTTGTCTCACCGGCACCGTAGTTGTATCCGATCAACGGACGCATTCCCTGGATGATTCCATTTGCCGGAAGATACAGGAAGGTCTGAAGCTTGTAATAGATTCCGAGCACCACCACGTAAACCTGGGAGTAGGCGGAGAGAATCCCATTTAGTGCGGTGATAAGCAGGGATGGAAGTGCCATATTCAAAGTGGCAGGGATTCCAACCGCGTAAAGCCGTCCGACCATGGCACGGTCTACGTGGCAGCTTTTATGAATCTTCACCGGAAGCGGTCTGGTAAAATAAAAGGCAAGGTACAGTACCAGTGTGACAACCTGACCAAGACCGGTTGCAAGTGCGGCTCCTTCAATTCCCATTTTCGGGAACGGTCCGATTCCGAAGATCAGAAGTGGATCCAGTACGATATTGAATATACATCCGCTCATCATGCAGATCATGGACACGCGCATCCGTCCGACTGCCTGAAAAATTTTTTCCCAGGTAATTTCAAGAGAGATTACAATGGAAAATCCAAATGCGATCCGGGAGTAGGCATTTCCCATCTGAATAACGGTCACGTCTTTTGTAAAAATCTGTAAAAATAGCGGCATTACGGCAATTGTGACTACGGTAAGAACAATACCGTGGATGACAGAGAGAAAAAGTCCCTGTGTGGCAGCTGCATCCGCTTTTTTCTGATCCTGGGCGCCAAGGAAAAAGGCAATGGCAGCATTGATCCCGATTCCAAAGCCGACACCGACTGAGGTGATAAAATTTTGGATCGGGTAGACTAAGGACAGAGCAGTCATTGCTTCTTCACTGATCCGTGCAACGAAATAGCTGTCAACAATATTATAAAGAGAGTTGACCATCATTGAGATCACCATTGGCAGAGCCATGGAAAGCAGAAGCGGCAGAATCGGTTTTTCTTTCATGTAAGTCTGGTTCATAAACATTCCTCCTGATAAATATAAAGCATAAGGTACAAAATCTGTAAAAAAGGGCAGAAGCCCGATATATAAAAAGCCACATAACTGTTGCTGTATGCAACAAGTTATGTGGCGAAAAGTAGATATCTATTTTGATATCCAGAAAAATCCACAAAGATTTTGGTATAAAATTACACAGATAATTATTTTAAAAATTTTCCTCCCATTTGTCAATATCTTTTTGAAAAAATAAAAATTAAAATATTGACAAAAAAGTAAGTCTAATCTAACATGAGTGTATGAAACATAACATTACTACGATGCGAGTAACTAAAGGAAGGAGTAGAGGAATGTTTTTAGAGATTAAGGGGATCAAAAAATCGTTTGGAACAGGCGACAGCCGGGTAAATGTTCTGAAAGGACTTGATCTGGAAATTGAAAGAGGAGAATTTTGTGTGCTTCTGGGACCATCCGGTTCCGGAAAATCAACTCTTCTGAATATTATAGGCGGCATTGATGGGGCAGATGAAGGAAGTATTACGATTGACGGAGAACAGCTGGAGGATATGACAGAGAAGAAGCTGTCACTGTACCGGAGAAAGCATTTGGGTTACATTTTCCAGATGTACAATCTGATTCCGAACCTGACCCTCAGGGAAAATATTGAGGTTGGTGCTTATTTGAGTGACCGTCCGCTGGATGTGGATGAGCTGATGCACACACTGGGAATTTATGAGCATCAGAACAAGCTGCCAAACCAGCTTTCCGGAGGACAGCAGCAGAGAACCGCGATTGGACGTGCAATTGTCAAAAATCCGGACATCCTGCTCTGTGATGAGCCAACCGGTGCGCTGGATTATAAGACATCCAAGGAAATCCTGAAGCTGATCGAAACAGTCAATCAGAAATATGGGAATACCATTGTTATGGTTACCCATAACGATGCAATCAAGGATATGGCAGACCGGGTGGTAAAACTTCGTGATGGAATGATCCGCAAAAATTACTGTAATGAGCATAAACTTTCTGCAAGTGAGCTGGAATGGTAAGGAGGACGCGTGTTATGAAGAGTCCGTTGAGAAAACGGCTTCCGAGAGAACTGAAGGGAGAAATTGGGAAATACCTGGTGGTTCTGATCCTTATGATTGCAACGATTGGGTTTGTATCCGGCTTTCTGGTTGCTGACGGAAGCATGATAAAAGCATATAATGAAGGCTTTGAGAAATACAAGATTGAAGATGGAAATTTCCGGGTAAAGAAAAAAATTACCAAAGCACAACAGGGAAACATCGAAAAAAATGGTGTGACACTGTATGAAAACTTTTATCTGGAAGAGGCACTGGATAATGGAAGTACCATGCGTATTTTCAAAAACAGGGAAGAGATCAACCTGGTGTGCCTGATGGAAGGAAAGCTTCCTGAAAAAGCAGGAGAAATGGCAATTGACCGTATGTATGCGGACAATAATAAGATTTCTGTCGGAGATACACTGAAAAGTGGTTCACAAAAGTGGAAAGTCACAGGATTTGTGGCATTGTCTGACTATAGCTGCCTGTTCCAGAACAATAATGACAGCATGTTTGATGCAATCAAATTCGGGGTATCGGTTGTAACACCGGAAGAGTTTGAATCTCTGAATCAGGATAAGATTCAGTACAGTTATTCCTGGGTGTATGACAAAGAACCGAAAAATGAAAAACAGGAAAAAAAGATGTCGGAAGATCTGATGGAAGCATTAGGGGAAGAAGTCACTCTGGAGTCTTTTGTGCCACAGTATCTGAACCAGGCAATTACATTTACCGGTGATGATATGGGGAGTGACCGTGCAATGATCATAATGCTCCTCTATATGATCATTGTGATCATTGCGTTTGTATTTGGAATCACGATCAGCAATACGATCCGGAAAGAAGCAGGCGTGATCGGAACTCTGCGGGCTTCCGGGTATACAAGAAAAGAACTGATCGGACATTACATGGCACTTCCGGTGATCGTCACGCTGATCGGTGCGGTGATTGGAAATATTCTGGGTTATACAGCACTGAAAAAGGTATGTGCGGGGATGTATTATGGAAGTTATAGTCTGCCGACCTATGTGACAGTATGGAATGCAGAGACTTTCTGGATGACAACGGTGGTTCCGGTGCTGATCATGCTGGTAGTCAACTATGGAATCCTTCGTTACAAGCTGAGGCTTTCACCGCTGAAATTTCTGAGAAGAGATCTTTCTGGAAGCAGGCGGAAAAGAGCAGTCCGGCTAAGTCCGAAGCTTGGAATCTTCCATCGGTTCCGACTGCGTGTGATCTTCCAGAATATGAGCAATTATATCGTGCTTTTTATCGGAATTGTATTTGCAAACCTGCTTTTATTCTTTGGACTTTTACTGCCTTCTGTACTGAATCATTATCAGCAGGAAATCCAGAGCAATATGCTTGCAAAATACCAGTATATGCTGGAGGTTCCGGTAAGTGCGATGAGCGGAAACAAACTGGACAGTATGCTGGAGCTTTTACAGTTCTCTTATGGAACAAAGACGGAAAATGAAGATGCGGAAGCGTTCAGTGCTTACTCATTGGAAACATTGCCAAGCAAATATAAGACAGATGAAGTGATCCTGTATGGAATCAAACCGGACAGTAAATATATCGATGCAGATCTGGAGGACGGTGACGGTGTCTATATTTCCAGTGCCTATGCAGAGAAGTTTTTGTTGAAGCCGGGAGACTCGATCACGTTGAAAGAAAAATATGAAAAGACAAAGTATACATTCAAGGTTAAAGGAATCTACAAATACAGCGGTGGAATCTGTGTCTTTATGCCACAGGAGAAGTTGAATGATACCTTTGATCTGGGAAACGATTATTTCAGTGGATATTTTTCCAATTCGAAGATCAAGGATATTGACGGAAAATACATCGGTTCGGTGCTTGATCTGGAAGCACTGACAAAGATTTCGAGACAGCTGGATGTATCTATGGGAAATATGATGGGGATGGTCAATGCCTTTGCAATTGGAATTTACATGGTCGTGATCTATCTGTTATCCAAGATCATTATTGAGAAAAATGCACAGGCTATTTCCATGACGAAGATCCTGGGATATACCAATGGAGAGATCAGCAGGCTTTATATCTGGCCGACGACGATCGTGGTGATCATATGTCTGCTTCTCAGCCTGCCGATTGAGAAAGCAGTTATGAATGTGCTGTTCCGGGAAATGATGCTGTCGAGTATTTCCGGCTGGATCGCACTTTGGATCGATCCGAAGATCTATGTGGAAATGTTTCTGATCGGGATCGGAACCTATGCAGTTGTGGCAATGATAGAATATCGAAGGATTAAACATGTGCCGATGGATGAGGCACTGAAAAATGTAGAGTAAGAGGCAGAAAATAAGAGAATTAAGGTACGGATCAGGGCAGACTAAGCTGCCCTGTAGATTGCCGGGACGATCTCGTGGAGGAGAGCAAGAAGCGCCTGGAACTGTGCGTGATGATAAATATTTTTCCGATAGACAGCACAGATGTCCCTGGTGTCATGAAAGTGATCCGGGGTGAAGAAATGAATATTCGGAAAGGAAGTTGTTCGTGCATAAATTTCCGGAAGAAACGTAGCACCCATCCCTCGTCTTGCAAGAGAAAAGGCAGTATTACTGCTGGTACAGATGCAGCGGATATTCGGATGGAAAGCGGCAGTCTCGCAGATCTTGCGGCTGATCTTTCCGAGATCGTGATCCTCTGAAAGCAGAATAAATGGAATTGCAGATAACGCAGGCAAATGAATTTGGGGAGTGGCAGAGATGTCCTCCTCTTTTTGTGATGGATCGGAAAAAGGACACAGAGAGTCAGGAATTGCCAGGACAAAGCTTTCCTTTACCAGAAGCCGTTCACTTCGGTGGGGACTGAGACCCAGCCGGATCAGTGTCCGGGAGCCGGAAACGATATCACCAAGCTTCCATTCCAACTGGGTATGAGAGTGGAGGGTAGAAATTGCCCATTCATAGAAAAGGGAGCCTGCATAGGTAAGCTTCATCTCGCCACGGTTCCGTTCAAAAAGAGGGATTCCGGTTTCTTTTTCCAGAGCCTGAATGCTTAAGGAAAGGGAAGGCTGGGAAATATAAAGCTTCTGCGCCGCTTTGGTGATACTTTTTTCTTCGGCAATGGTGATGACATATTGCAGCTGATTCCAGTTCATAAAAAATCCTCCATAGGTTTAAACTATATTTTTAATAATAAAACATATATTTTACTAATGTCAATAGAGATGATAAAGTAAAGAAACAGGAGGAAGAAGAGATGAGTAAAGAGAGAATCAAAAATGGACTGATGCTGTTTGCATTTTTCTTTAAGATAGGATGTTTTACATTTGGAGGCGGATGGAGCATTCTGGCGCAGATGGAGCAGGAGTTTGTAGATAAACGAAAGCTGATCACAAAAGAGGAACTGCTGGATATGGTTGCAGTTGGAAAGTCAGTTCCCGGAATTATGATCACCAATATCAGTATGCTGTTTGGCTATTATGTAGGTGGCTGGTTCGGAGGTGTCTGTGCAGTACTCGGAATGACCTGTCCGGCGGTTCTGATCCTGTCGTTTGTTACTGCATTTTATAAGGTGCTGAAAAGTAATGTCTGGTGCTATGCGGCACTTCGCGGAATCCGCTGTGCGGTAGTTCCGATTATGGAAAGTGCGGCACTTTCACTGGGGAAAGAAGCGTTCCGCAGAAAATCAGCAATCCCGATCTGTGCGTTAGCACTGGCGCTCTGTGTATTTACGGATATCAGTAATGTGGTGATGATCGTAGCGGGAGTGATACTGGCGCTTTCTATAAGAGCGGTGAAAAAGACAAGAGGAGGACAGACGGCATGATCTATCTCAGACTTTTTACAGCGTTTATGAAAATCGGATTTACCAGCTTTGGCGGAATGTCGATGATCCCGGTTATTATGCAGGAGATGAAGGTCAATCAGTGGATGACGGCGGAGGATCTGACTAACTTGATCGCTATCGCAGAAATGACACCGGGACCGCTTGGGATTAACTGTGCGACTTTTGCCGGGATGCAGACGGCAGATGTTCTGGGTGGGATTGTAGCGGTTATTGGCGTGCTGATGCCAGCTTATACGCTGACGCTTGGCGTAGCGGTGTGCTTCGCAAAGTTCCGCGGCAATGATATTATGAGCTGTATGTTAAATGTGATCAAGCCGATCTGCATCGCAATGATCCTTGCGGTGATTCTGGATCTGATGCAGGAAAATTATTTTCCGGATGCGAGGATTGACTGGTTTGGGTGCGGGATCGGAGTGGTGATGTTCTATCTGATATTGAAGAAGAACTGGTCAGTACCGAAGGTGATCATTCTTGCGACGGTGTTTGGAATAGTTGGATATGGTGTGCTTGGGATTGGATAGATTTATAGATAGAACAGGAGAGTTATTCTTTTGCAAATTTGAAGATTTGTAAGAGGGTAACTTTCTTTTTGTTTCATAGGAAATTCCGAAGAAACTTCCTATGAAACAAAAGGCACTGCGTGCCGGAGAGGCACAATCTTTTTTAATGCGATTTTACATAACTATGATCATGGAAAAGAAAAAATGATAGAAGAAAGAAAATTTAACCTAAACTTAACATA